>Ga0181524_10001935_pt1 | contig 22521 bp, 21 predicted proteins | sample PEATcosm2014_Bin_34_FD_119761 | JGI IMG/M metagenome (GOLD analysis project Ga0181524, IMG submission 119761) | Peatland microbial communities from MTU Mesocosm Facility, Houghton, MI, USA - PEATcosm2014_Bin05_60_metaG | ecosystem: Environmental > Terrestrial > Soil > Wetlands > Peat | place... | reverse complement strand
TCCCCTTCCTTGAGCACAACGACGCCAACCGCGCGTTGATGGGCTCCAACATGCAGAAGCAGGCCGTCCCGCTGCTTCGCACCGAGCGCGCCATCGTCATCACCGGCATGGAGCGCGAAGTCGTCCGCAGCTCCAGCATGGTCGTCCGCGCCGAGGAGTCCGGCGTCGTCAACGAGGTGGACGCCGCCAAGATCACCGTCGGCGACCACGCGTACCGCCTCCGCAAGTTCAACGCCCTCAACGAGAAAACCTGCCTCAACCAGAAGCCCATCGTCCGCCCGGGCCAGAAGGTCAAGAAAGGCGAAATCATCGCCGACGGCGCCGGCACCTCCGGCGGCGAACTCGCCCTCGGCAAGAACGCCATCGTCGCCTTCATGCCCTGGGACGGCTACAACTTCGAGGACGCCATCCTCATGAGCGAGCGCCTCGTCGAGGCGGACCGCTTCACCTCGATCCACATCCAGGAGTTCGAGATCGAATGCCGCGAGACCAAGCTGGGCAAAGAGGAGTTCACCCGCGACATCCCCAACGTCCCCCAGCGCGCGCTGGCGAACCTCGATGAGGACGGCATCGTCCGCGTCGGCACCCACGTGCGCCCCGGCGATATCCTCGTCGGCAAGGTCTCGCCGAAATCCAAGACCGAGCTGACCCCGGAGGAAAAGCTCCTCATCGCCATCTTCGGCCAGGCCAGCGAAGACGTGAAGAACGAATCGCTCGAAGTCTCCGCCGGCGTCGAGGGCATCATCATCCACGCCGAGAAGTTCAGCCGCAAAGGCGTCGCCTCCAAATCCCAGCAGGAGGCGGCGGCCTCGCGGAAGAAACAGGTGGACCGCATCGAGCGCCAGATCAGCGCCCTGTTCCGCGACCTGACCGCCGAGATCGCCAAGGTCGGCGACGGCAAGATCCGCCACGCGGACACCGGCCAGGACCTCGGCCTCCGCGCGCACGCCACGACCCGCGAAGTCCTTCAGTTCGAGGAACAGTTCGATCCCTCGGAAGTCGCTTATCCGAACGCCAGCACGAAGGAGCGCCTGCTCAAGATGGCCGCCGACGTCAAGGCCAAGATCGAGCGCCTCAAGGACGAACGCGACCTCTATGGCGTGGACCCGTCGCAGGCGGACGATTTGCTCCCCAGCGGCGTCCTCTCCATGGTCAAGATTTACATCGCGACCAAACGGACCCTCTCCGTCGGCGACAAGATGGCCGGCCGCCACGGGAACAAAGGCGTCATCGCCCGGATCATGCCGGTCGAGGACATGCCGTTCCTCGAGGACGGCACCCCCGTCGAGGTCGTCCTCAATCCGCTCGGCGTGCCTTCTCGAATGAACGTCGGCCAGATCCTGGAAACGCACCTCGGCTGGGCCGCCAAGCTCCTCGGCTTCCGCGCCGAGACCCCCGTGTTCAACGGCGCCTCCGAGGAGGAAATCCGCAAGATCCTCATCGAGGCCGGCCTGCCCGAAGACGGCAAGGCCGCGCTCTACGACGGCCGCACCGGCGAGCCGTTCGAGCAGAAGGTCACCGTCGGCTACCTCTACATGATGAAGCTCGACCACCTCGTGGACGACAAGGTCCACGCGCGCGCCACCGGCCCGTACTCGCTCGTCACGCAGCAACCGCTCGGCGGCAAGGCGCGCTCCGGCGGCCAGCGGTTCGGCGAGATGGAAGTCTGGGCCATGGAAGCGTACGGCGCCGCCTACACCCTCCAGGAACTCCTCACCGTCAAGAGCGACGACATCGAGGGCCGGGCCAAGATTTACGAGTCCATGGTCAAGGGAACCAACGTGCTCGAGGCCGCAACCCCGGTGTCGTTCGAGGTGCTGATGAACGAAATCCGCGGCCTCGGCCTCAAGCTCGAAATGCAGCGGCAGAAACAGCTTCGTTAAGCGGACTGGCTCCGTCCTTCAACACGGGCTTTTTTCAACACGGAGACACGGAGGGCACGGAGACGCACTGGGGAGCTGCTAAATGACTCTGAATTCCTGACTTTTTCTCAGTGTTTCTCCGTGTCCTCCGTGCCTCCGTGTTGAGCGTGCCTCCGTGTTGAAAAAAGCCCGTCTTGAAAGCGCCTGATGAAACGCGCCCGCGCCAGTCGGCCGAAATCGTGCGGCTATGTGGGCAAAGGAGGGCTGAAGCTCGAGTTCGCCCTCCGGCATTTCGGCCTTTCAGTTTCCGGCCTGGTCTGCGCCGACCTCGGCTGCCACCGCGGCGGCTTCACGGACTGCCTGCTTCAGCAGGGCGCCTTGCGCGTCCATGCCGTGGACACCGCCTGCGGCATCCTCGATTGGAAACTCCGCAGCGATGCGCGCGTCGTCGTCCACGAACGCGCCAATCTCATCTATTGGAAGTCTCCGGAGCCGTTGGACCTGGCGGTCATTGACGCCGGTTGGACTCCTCAGCGGCTGAGCATCCCGGCGGCGCTCCATTCGCTCAAGCCCGGCGGCGTCGTCCTCTCGCTCGTCAAGCCCCAGTACGAAGTCGAGCGGTCGGAGCTTCGGCGCGGCGTCCTCGCAGCCGGCGGGCTGGGGCCGGCGATGGAGCGCGTCCGCGCCGCGCTGAACGGAGTCGCGCGGATCCTGGGCGAAGTCCATTCCCCGATCCCCGGCAGCGGCGGCAACGCCGAATTCTGGCTGCACCTGCGCCGAATGCAGGCGACATAATTGCGCTCATTCCGCCCCGCGGCGCGATAGAGCGGGAGTCTTCGACATGCGCACCGGCACGGCGAGTCTTCCGTTGCACGGCGGCGACGCCCCCCAGTGGCTCTTCCGGCGAATGACGCAACTCGCGCGGGAGATCGCGCGGCTGATCGCCTCCGACTTCGGGCCTGACGAACTCCTGCGCCGGCTCTCCGACCCGTTTTGGTTCCAGGCGTTCGGCTGCGTCCTCGGGTTCGACTGGCACTCCAGCGGCGTGACCACCACCGCCTGCGGCGCGCTCAAGGAAGGACTGCGGCCGTTGGAGCGCGAGCTGGGCATCTTCGTCTGCGGCGGCAAGGGACGTGTCTCGCGGAACACCCCGAACGAGATCGAGCGCGCCTGCGAGATGACCGGGCGCTCCGCCGGCTCGCTGGTCTATGCCAGTCGCATGTCCGCCAAGGTGGACAGCGCCGCGGTGCAGGACGGCTACCAGATCTATCACCATTGCTTCATCTTCACCCGCAGCGGCCTGTGGTGCGTCGTTCAGCAGGGAATGAACGAAGTCAACCGCACCGCGCGGAGATACCATTGGCTCTCCTCGGGCGTGGAGGACTTCGTCTGCGAGCCGCACGCCGCCGTGTGCTGCGACGCGCGCGTCGCGGCGCTGAACCTCGTCGCGCGGGAGAGCGACCGCTGCCGCGCCGCGATCGCCTCGATCGCCGCGGCGAAGCCGGAGAAAGCGCGCCTCGACATCGAGCGCGCGTTTCACCTTGCGCTCCCCGCGCGTCATCCGCTTTCCGTCGCCGACATTGATCCCGCCCGGCTTCGGAAAGTATTGCTCGCCACATACGAAGGCGGGGCGCAGGACTTCGCCGCCGTCCTCGCGACGCCGGGCCTCGGAGCGAAGAGCCTTCGGGCCTTGAGCCTGATCTCGGAGCTCATCTACGGCGCCGCGCCGAGCTTCCGCGATCCGGCCCGGTTTTCCTATGCGCACGGCGGAAAAGACGGCCACCCTTATCCGGTGGATCGAGAGACTTACGGCCAGTCTATCGAAGTGCTCCGCCGCGCGGTTTCCGCCGCAAAAATGGGGGAGTACGATCGCACCCGCGCGTTGCGCCGCCTGGCGGCGTTCGACCTCGAAAAGGCCCGCCCCAGCGGCCTCACGCCGCCGGCGCCCCTCCGCACGGGCAGCGGGTGCCCGCCAGCCCGGCAAAACGAGCGCTGAAGCGCAGCATTTCGCAAGTTCGTTCGGACTTGCGAAATGCCGCACTTAAGGAATCCGGCAGGGCCGACGCGCGGGTGCGGCCTCCGTTTTTGCTTGACAGGCCGGGCAATTCCGCCTAAACTATGAGGCAATCCTGGTTTCACGGGGTTTGCGGAGGATACCCATGGCTCGCGCGCCACAGCGTTTCACAGGCGGTCCCGGCTTTGTCGGCATGATCAGCTTTCTCGTACTCAGCGTGATCCTTGCAGGTGTGTGTGTCTTCCTGGCCATCGGATATCTCAAGCGCGGATCATCACTGACCAAGCTTCAGAGCGAGATCAAGAGAGACCTGGAAGAGCCGCTGAGCAAAGGCCTTGCCGTCAGCGCCCTTCCGGTCGCCAGCGCATCGGACGTTGCGTACGATGACGCCTTCTTCACCAAAATTCAGAAGAGCGCTTTGGACGGCGTGAACTACGCCGCGCTGGTCGAGAAAACAGGCTACACCGGCGAGAACCCCATCAACGAGATTACTTCTGAACTCCAGAAGACGCAGCCGGAACCGGAGAACCTCCATGAGTACGTCGCCAAGCTGATTCAGAACCTGGGATCCGCCCAGCGGCAGTTGAATGAGAGGAATCAAGCCCTGCAACTGGCGACTGCGCAGTTGAAAGACGCTCAGAGCCTGCAAGCCCAGGAAAGCGCGGACCTGAAGGCGACCGTGGACAAGTCCGCCAAAGATTTGCAGGACGCCCGGGATGCCTACGACAAGGACATGGCTGCGACCAAGCAGGCGTGGGCGAAAGCGGACGACGAGGCGAAGCAAGCCTGGAACGAGTATCACGCCCAGGTCGAGACCCACAAGAAAGAGACCGCCGATTTGCAGGCGAAGATTCTGAAGCTGGAACAGAACGTGCGCGACATCAATGAGGAACTAACGCGCAGGAAGCCGAAAGCCGCTGCCGTCACCGAGGGCCTGGTCCTCCAGTCGGACGCGATTGAAGGTGTGGCCATCATCAATCTGGGGAAAAAGGAGCAGGTTGAGAACGGCGAGAAGTTCACCGTCGTCCGCGTCGGGAAGGGCGGCGAGCGCGTCCCGAAGGGCGAATTGCAGGTCGTTCGCGTGGACAACCTCGTATCGCGCACGGAGATCCTCAACTCGGACCCGGATGACCCGGTCATGCGCGACGATGTCGTCCTGCGCGAGAAGAAGGCCGAGTAGCCCGACGCCCGGCCGTCGAACAATCCGCCCAGCGCGTCCGGCGCCTACGCAGGCGCGCCTGTGCCCGGCGGACATTTCCCCGAAACGCCCTTCCGTCCCGATCCCTTGCGCAAGCCCGCCAAGCCCCACAGGATCCCCATCGCCGCGAACAGCAGCAGGAACGGCATCAGCGGCTCGCGATAGCGAAGCATCGCCAGGAAAACCGTGTGGATCGCCGTCGTGTATAGAATGAGCCCGTCCACGAGCAGCAGGTCCATCCATTCCGCCTCCCGACGGCGGTGCGCGCGCCACAGCCCGAACAGCATCAAGGGAAAAAGCGGGACGTACGCGACCGCATAGACCAGGACCTGCGCGCGCCCGACGAAGTCCGGATTCGGATAGAACTTCCACAGCGTTGCGAAACGCCGCGCCATCAGGCGCAGCGCAACGCGCGGATGGCTCAGGAGGTAGTCCCACGTGATGCGCATCAGCCTGCGGCTGGCCTCCACCTCCCCGATCGAAGTCTCGCCCGGCTTCAGCATGAAGGACCAGTCATCGGGCTTGTAGAACCCGCGTGGGTCGTCGAGCGAGCGCGCATTGTTGGCCACGTAGAAACCGTGTCCGGCATCCGTCGTCGCCGGAACGAATTCGCCGAAGATCAGGGCGTTCCGGACGATCCACGGCGTCAGGGCCGCCAGCGCTACGGCGCAGAAGAGCGCCGCGCCGGACCACCCCTGCCCGAGTTTCCGCCGCGCCAGCCAGACCCAGATCGCCAGCAACGGCAGAAATCCGATCAGCATCGAACGGCTCAACGCCGCCAGCCCGGCGGCCAGGCCCGCCAGCGCCGCCCATTCGCGCCGCCCCGTGCGCCGGAAGAGGAACGCCGCGTAGATGCAACCCGCCGAAAGGAAAATGAACAGCGGCTCCGTCATCAGGTGAACGCTGTGCCAGATCAGCGGCGGATAGAACGCGCAGAGGATTCCTCCGAGAGCGGCGACCCTGCGTTTCCCGGTCAACTCGATTCCCGCCAGACACGCGATCGCGCACGTCGCCGCGCCCAGGAACGCGAACGCGATGCGGATCGGCGCGTACGCCCCATGAGTCAGACGGAAGACGCACCCCCAGGCGAACGGGAAAAGCGGCGGCCGGAACGCGTAGACGCGCGGCAGGTTCACGGCCCCGCTGTACGGGTTCGGCATCCAGAACCCGCGCCCTTCGGAGAAATTCTTCGCGTACTCCCAGTAGGATTGGTCCCAGGATACCGTGTCGTTGTCCGGCAGGGAAAGTGCCAGCGCCAGTCGCACCCCAAGCGCCAGGACGAAAATGATCGCCACGTCCCGGCCCAGTTCGCGCCGGTCATCGGTCACGGATGCCCGCCTCCGCCAACGCCTCGCGATACATCTCCTGCGTCTCCGTGACCATGCGGTCGAGGCCGAAGCGCTGCTCGACCTTCTGCCGGCCGGCTTCACCGTACTTGCGCCGCAGTTCGGCGTCGCGCAGGAGCCGCTCAATCGCCTGGGCCAGAACCCCCGGATTGGACGGAGGCACCAGCATGCCGGTCCAGCCGTGCGTCACCGCCTCCGGAGTGCCATCCACCTTGGTGGCCACGACCGCGCGCCGCGCGGCCATCGCCTCGAGCGCCACGTTCGGCAGGCCCTCCCAGAGCGAAGAGAGCGCGAACAGATCGAACCGCCTCATCAGGGCCGGAACGTCGGAGCGCACCCCCAGGAAGCGGACGCGTTCCGTCATCCCGGTCTCGGCCGCCTGGCGTTGCAGCTCGCGTTTCAACGGCCCGTCCCCGACGATCCAGAGTTTCGCGTCTTGCAAGTCGCTCGGCAGGAGCGCGAACGCCGCAAGCAGGTCCATCATGCCTTTCTGTCGCTCCAGCCTTCCGACGGTCCCCACGACCATGCATCCTTCAGGGTCCGGGAGCGCTTCCGACGGGCCCCTGGCCGCCGCCGCGTCGAACTCGGCCAGGTCCAGGCCGTTGCGGATGACCCGGATCTTCTCCTTCGGCAACTCGATTTCATTCACCAGGAAGTCCCGCACGGCCTCGGCGTTCGTGACCAGTCGCGTCGTCCGCTTGGCCAGGATGCGGTCGGCTATGAGCCGGGCCGCGCCTTTCCACGCATCCTTCGAGCGCTCGGAGGCGATCAGCACCGGCACGCCGCCGGCGGCCAGGGCGGCGACTCGGCCCAGCGTATTGGCCGTGGGCAGCCAGGTGTGGACGATGTGGGGCTCGAACTCGCGGATCAGGCGCCTCGCCCGCCAGATGACCCGCAGATCCCATCGCCCGCGCTTGTTCAACAGGTGAAGGGGCACGCCGGCCCGGCGCAGGTCGGCGGCGAAGGGGCCGCCGCGCGTCAGACAACAGACGGCCGGTTGGAACCTCGAACGGTCCAGCTTACGGCAGAGGTCAACCAGTTGTTTCTCGCTCCCGGCGCGGTCCAGCGTCGCAATGACGTGAAGCACACGAATCAAGCGCCATCCTCCTACAGTGCAGAGGCTCTCGTACGCGCATGTTAGGCCCTGCGCCGGGATCTGTCAATCCTGCTCGGTAATGCCTCAGTCTTGAGGCCAGGATTCAAGTTTTTGGTCATTCCCGCGAAAGCGGGAATCCAGCGATCCGCGCGTGACTCTGGATTCCCGCTTTCGCGGGAATGACAGCGCAGGCCGCGTAAGCATTCTTCAGCCCACATCTGAGGCATTACCCTGCTCGGGTTTCCTGCCCTTGAAATGGCCAGGCGTCTCTGGTATAGTCTTATGCTCGGGTGGGCGCCGGTCCGGCTCTCTCTGCGTTTCCCCGAGACCTTTCCCGCAGCCCGCAACAGCGGGGCGGTTTTCGGCGTCTTTTCGCGCCTCGTTTTCAGGAAGGCGGGTCGTGTCGCCCAGGGATGACTTGAAGATTTTCACCTGCAACGGGAACCCGGACCTCGCTCGAAAAGTGTGCGAGTGCCTCGGCGAGCCCTTGGGCGACGCCTCCATCACGCGGTTCCCCGACGGCGAAATCAACGTCAAGATCAACGAGGACGTCCGCGGGCGCGACATCTTCATCGTACAGCCGACCTGTCCGCCTGTAAATGAGAACCTCATGGAGTTGCTCATCACGGTGGATGCGGCGCGGCGCTCCTCCGCGCGCCGGATCACCGCCGTGATGCCTTATTACGGCTACGCGCGGAAAGATCGCAAAGACGAAGGCCGCGTGCCCATCACGGCCAAGCTCGTCGCCAACATGCTCGTCCAGGCCGGGGTGGACCGCGTGCTGGCGCTGGACCTGCACGCGACGCAGATCCAGGGATTCTTCGACATCCCGGTGGATCACCTGTTCTCCGCGCCGGTCCTCTCAGGATACTTCAGGGAGATGGGTCTGCCGGACCTGGTGGTCGCCACGCCCGACGTGGGCGGCATCCGCATGGCCCGGGCTTTTGCCTCCTGGCTGGACGCCGGCCTCGCCGTCGTGGACAAGCGGCGCATCTCTCCCGAGGAATCCTCCGTCGGGCTGGTCATCGGCGAGGTGAAGGGAAAGAACGTCCTTCTCGTGGACGACATGATCACCACCGGCGGAACGCTGACCAATGCCGCACAGGCCCTGCGGGACTACGGCGCGCGCGAGATCTATGGCGCGGCCGCCCACGCCATCCTGTGCGGCCCCGCAGTCGAGAAGCTCAGGTCGTCCGCATTGAAGGAAGTCGTGGTGACCGACTCCATCCCCGCGACCGAGAAGATCAGGCAGGTCGGCGGCCGGCTCAAGGCGCTCACTGTGAGCAGGCTTTTGGCCGAGGCCGTGCACCGCATCCATGTCAACGAGTCCATCAGTTCCCTGTTCATGAACAAGAGCCATTGAGGTCCACCGCATGAAGATCGAAGAACTCAAGGCCGATCCGCGCACGGCAAAAGGTTCGGCTTCTTCCCGCCAGTTGCGGCGGCAGGGAAAGGTGCCCGCAATCCTTTACGGCCACGGCCAGGAAGTGGTGATGCTTTCATTGGCCGGCGACGCGCTGCGCCATGCCCTGGAGAGCGGCCGGCGGCTGGTCACCCTCCGCCTGGGCGACCGGCAGGAACGCGCCCTCGTCAAGGAGGTCCAGTTCGACACCTGGGGCCAGGAAATCCTCCACGTGGACTTCGGGCGCGTCGCGCTCGACGAGACGGTGACCGTCGAGGTCGAGGTCGTCTCCCACGGCGCGCCGAAGGGCGCGCTCTCCGGCGGCGTCCTCGAACAGCCCCTGCGGCGCGTGCGGCTGACCTGCAAGGCCGATGCGATCCCCGATCAGATCCGCGTCGAGGTCGAGCGCATGGACCTCAACGACAAGATTCAGGTCAAGGACCTGCCCGTTCCGCCGGACGTCAAGATCACCGAGGACCCTGACGCGATCGTCTTCATCGTCAAGGAGACGCGCGAGGAAGAGGTGGTCGCCGCCGCGCCCGCCGCCGAGGCCGTCTCCGCCGAACCGGAGGTCATCGGGCGCGTCGCCAAGGAAGCCGAGGCGGAGGAAGAGGAGCAGCCCAAGGAGAAGGAGAAGGACAAGGAGAAGCAGAAGTCCTGACCGCCGCGCGGCGATGCGGCCGGAGTTGACCGGAGATGAAAATCATCGTTGGCCTCGGCAACCCCGGCCAAGAGTACGCCGAGACGCGGCACAACGCCGGGTTCATGGTCGTGGATCGCCTGGCTGGCGAGCACGGAATCAGCCCCTGGCGAAGCCGATTTCATTCCCGGACCGCCGAAGGCAGCGTGCGCGGCGTGAAAGTGCTGCTGATGAAGCCGGAGACCTTCGTCAACGAGAGCGGGCGGGCCGTCCGCGCGGCGGTGGACTGGTGCCGCGTGGAAATGTCGGACCTGATGATCGTATGCGACGATTTCAACCTCGCGCTCGGACGCCTGCGCGTGCGGCCTCAAGGACGCAGCGCAGGCCACCACGGGCTCGATTCGATCCTGGCCGCGCTCGGCGCGGAACCGCCCCGGCTGCGCATCGGCATCGGCACGGAGCAGGGCGGGCGCGGACGCGATTTTGTCCTCTCCACGTTTTCGGCCGCCGAACGGCCGGTCGTGGACGAGGCGGTGCAGCGCGCGGTGCGCGCGCTCGAAGTATGGCTGGAGTCGGGAATGGAACGCTGTCAAAACGAGTTCAATGCCGGCCCCGGTCCGAACAAGGACCCGAGAGAGGAGGCGGATGCTTGAGCCTGTATGAAGGGATGTTCGTCATGGACAATCGCCAGGCGAACCGCGACTGGGACGGTTCGCTCGAAAAGCTCAAATCCATGCTCACCAAGCACGGGGCCGAACTCGTGCGCGTGGAAAAATGGGGAGAGCGCAAGCTCGCCTACGAAATGCAGGGCCGCCGCCGCGGCGCCTACATGCTCATGTACTTCAACGCCACCGGAACGGCCGTCAACCAGATCTACCGCGAGTGCACCCTCTCCGGCCTGATGCTGCGGGCGCTGATCATCAAGATCGAGAAGATGCCGCCCGAAGAGATGATGCGCAATCCGGAGGAGGTCACGCCGTCCAGCCGCTATAGAAGCTCGTCGCCGGCCGAAGAACGTCCTCCCGCCGCTCCCGCCGAGCCCAAGGCGGCAGCGCCGGCTGCGGAAAAGTAGTTTTCCCGCTTCGGAGACCGTGCCATGGCGAACCTCAACAAAGTCTTCCTCATCGGCAACCTCACGCGCGACCCGGAGTTGCGCTATACCCCGCAGGGCACCGCGGTGGGCGAGTTCGGCATGGCCATCAATCGCCAATGGAAAGGCCCGACCGGCGAGAAGAAGGAGGACGTCTGTTTCGTGGACTGCCAGGCCTGGGCGCGCGCCGCTGAGATCATCAGCGAGTACTGCAAGAAAGGCTCCTCCCTCTTCGTCGAGGGGCGGCTGAAGCTGGATAGCTGGGAAGGCAAGGACGGCCAGAAGCGATCCAGGATGCGCGTCGTCGTGGAAAATTTCCAGTTCCTCGGCGCGCCGACCGGACGCAGAGCGCCCGCCGAAGGCGCGCCCGGCCCCGCGCCGGCAGGACGGGAGCAGGGGCCGTCGCAGCCGCCGCGCGGACGGCCGCGCGCGGCGGAGCCGGAAAGCCCGCCGGCGGACGCCGGCGCGGACGAGCCGCCGGCCGATTCGGCGCCCGAAGGCGGCCCGTTCAAGGTGAATGACGAGATTCCTTTTTAACCCGAGGTGAACCATGCAGAAGAAGTCCCCCAAATTCCGAGACCGCACGAAGTGCCGTTTCTGCCGCCTGGGCATGGCGCAAATTGACTACAAGGACGTTCAAACCCTCACCAAGCTGACCACCAACCGGGGCCGGCTCTTCTCCCGGAAGCGGTCGGGCAACTGCGCCAGGCACCAGCGCTCCGCGCGGGTGGCGATCAAGCGTTCGCGGTTCATCGGTTTGATGCCGTTCGTCGGCTGACGCCCGCCTCCCGCGCGGAGACGCGGCTTGAAACGAACAGGAGCGATGGCATGCAGGTTCTCTTGCGAAAAGATATCGAGGGGCTCGGACACATCGGCGAGGTGGTGGACGTGAAGCCCGGCTACGGCCGGAACTATCTCCTGCCGCGCCAGTGGGCGGTGCCCGTCACGCCCGGCAACATCCGGCGCGTCGAGAGTGAGAAAAAGAAGGCGGAGGAAGAGCGCAAGGCCCTGGACCAGGAACTGGACGGCATGGCCGAGCGGCTCAAGCAGGTCTCCATCACCATTCCGGCCAAGGCGAACGAGGAAGGGCATCTGTTCGGCTCGGTCACGGCCGCGCAGATCGCCGGCCTCCTGCAGGCGGAAGGGTTCAAGGTCGATGAGAAGATGATCCAGTTGACCGAGCCCGTCAAGGAACTCGGCGTCGTGGAAATCCCCATTCAACTGAAGCCGGGGCTGCCGAGCTCTTGCAAGGTCTGGGTCGTCGCGGAGTAGGGCGGCTTCCCGCGGAGAGTGGCATGGCAAGAGCGCGCCGGCCGGATCTCGATCGGCGTTCCGTCCCCCCGCGCGCAACCGGCGGGGCGGACCTCCCGCAGAGCGCCGATGCGGAGATCTCCGTCCTCGGCTCGATGCTCATCAACAACGACACCGTGGACGTCGTCGTCCCCATCCTCAGCGCCGACGATTTTGCGTCGGCCGCCCATCGAAAAATCTTCGAGGCCATCCTCGCCGTCCACGGCCTGCAGCGCGCCGTGGACCTGATCACGCTGCCCGACGAGCTCAAACGCACTGGCGACCTCGAACTGGTCGGCGGCCATACCTATCTCTCCTCGCTCGTCGAATCCGTCCCCGCCCCTGCCAACGTCGAACATTACGCCCAGATGGTCCGTGAAAAGGCCATATGCCGGAACCTCCTCATCGCCTCGCGCGAGATTTCCGACGCGGTCGGGCGCGGCGAACTGCGCAGCCGCGAACTCCTCGACGCGGCCGAGGCCAAAATTTTCGAGATCGCCGAAACCGGCAGTCGCGGCGCCGTCACGCCTTTCAAGGATGCCCTGAAATCTGCCTTTAAGATGATTGAAAACGCGAAGGACGGAATCCTCAGCGGCATACCCACCGGATTCAAGGATTTGGATGAGAAGACCAATGGATTGCAAAACGGCGAACTGATTCTCATTGCCGCAAGACCCAGCATGGGAAAGACCACCCTGGCGATGAACATTGTTTATCATGTCGGCGTGCAGCTTCATCTGCCGGTCATTTTATTCAGCCTCGAAACCTCGAAGGTGCAACTGGCGGGCAACATGTTGTGCAGACATGTGAAGCTCGACCCCCATCGCGTCCGGCAAGGGCGGCTCACGAACGAGGAGCGGGAAATGCTGCCGCTGAGCCTGGGCGCCCTGGAGGAGGCGCCGATTTTTCTGGATGACACTTCCGCTCTCAATTCGTTTGAGATCCGGGCGAAGGTCCGCCGCCTCAAAGCGCAGAAGGGGATCCGCCTGGCGGTCATTGACTACCTCCAGCTCATGCAGGGGCCGACGCAGATAGACAGCCGCGAGCAGCAGATCGCCGCCATCTCGCGGAGCCTCAAGGGACTGGCGCGCGAGATGCAGATCCCCCTCATCGCCGTCGCGCAGTTGAACCGCGGCGCTGAAGAGCGCGACGACCACCGGCCGCGCATGGCCGACCTGCGCGAGTCCGGCTCGCTCGAACAGGATGCCGACGTGGTCCTGCTTCTTCACCGCCCTTCGTACTATTCAGGCGACAAGGATGACTCGTCGGCCGAGCTGATCATCGCCAAGCAGCGGAATGGTCCGACCGGGCGGATTAAACTCGTTTTCCTTCAGAATTTCCTGCGGTTCGAGAGCAGCGCGGAGGGAGCGGGCGAATTCGGATGAGCCATCCACGCGCGTCTGCTTCCCTCGCCTGCCTCATTGCTCTCGCGCTGGTCGCCCTAGATACAGCCGGGGTCGCCCAGACTGCGCCGGCCCAGTCCTGCGAGGGCCAGGAGATCGTCCGGCTGGATTTCGACGTTCCTCCCGGAACGGACACGGCCCGCGTCCGCGACGCGATCCACTTCCGGGAAGGGGACCTCTACAGCGAAGAGGCGGCGCGGGCCGCCATTGCGGCGATCTACGCGCTCGGCGACTTCACCAGGGTGTCGGTCGAGCCTGCCCTCGTCACCGGCGGCGTCCGCGTGCTCTTTCATCTCAAGGTCTACCCGCGCGTTCACGACGTCCGCTACGAAGGGGACCTCGGCGACGCCGAGAAGGCGCTGCCCGACCTCCTCCAGGCCAAGGTCGGCGCCGCCGTGAACCAGTACAACCTGAAGGCCGACCGCGAAGCCATTCGCAGCCACTACATTGACCAGGGATACCTCTTCGCCGACGTCCGCCAGGAGACCAAGGACGTCGAGAACGGGATTGACATCGTCTATCACATCGAAGCTGGTCCCAAGCTCACGGTGGAGGGCATCCGGTTCGCGGGGAACACGCACGTTCCGGATGACGATATTCTGCCGGTCATGATCGGCGTGAAGAGCGGCGGCATTTTCGAGCGGGGAAGTTACTCCCCGGTGCTGCTCCGGTCGGACCTGCACGAGGTTCACAACTTGTTCTACCGCAGAGGGTACCTCGATGCGACCGTCGGCCATGAAGTCCTGTTCGATGAAAGCAAGGAAAGGGCCTACCTGGTCGTCCGGATCAACGAAGGGCCTCTCTACGGCATTGAGCGCATGACGATCCAGGGCACACACATTCATTCGACGGACGAACTCCTGGCCGCGATGAAGTCGCGCGAAGGCGGCGCCTATTCGGAGGAGCAGCTCGACAAGGACATTGAGGCGATCAAAAGTCTCTACGGCCGAATCGGCTACATCAAGGCGGATGTTCGCATCGCCCGCTCATTCTCCGAGAAAGAGCCCAAGGTCACGCTGACGCTGACGGTGACCGAGGGCGAGAAATACTACGTCAACAAAATAATCATCCGCGGCAACCTGTTCACGCAGGACCACGTCATCCGCCGCGAGGTGACGATCCTGCCCGGCGACCTGGCGAACACCGACGAACTCGCCGAGACCAAGCGGCGGCTTGGGAATACCGGATACTTCTCCGTCAAGGGCGCCGGCGGGGAAGCCGAGCCGGTGCGCGTCCGCTTCATAGACAGCGCGCAGCCCGGGAAGACCGACGTCCTCGTCGAGGTCATCGAGGGCAGCAAGGGGGACATCTCGGTCGGCGCCGGCTTCAGCTCCACCTATGGCCTCATCGGCACCATCGTGTTGACCCATCACAACTTCGATGCGACCGCCTTTCCGACGAGTTGGGCGCAGATCATGCGGGGCGAAGCCTTCGCCGGCGACGGGCAGCAGTTCAGCATCAAGGTCAGTCCCGGGACGATCGTTGACGATTATAGCCTCACCTGGACGAACCCCTCCGTCTGGGACTCCCCTTACTCCGTTGGGTTTGACCTCTACCTGCACGAATTCGTCTGGCCGGACTTTTACACTATACAGCACGCCGGCGGCAGTGTCACCGTCGGCCGGCGGTTCTTCAGAGACCTGACCCTGAGCCTTACGCCGCGCTGGGAATGGGTGACCATCAAGGACCTGGACAGCCACGCCCCGGAAGACGCGGTCGAGGCGGAAGGCCGGCATGAGCGCCGCTCGCTGGCCTTCAACGCCAGTTACGACCGAAGGGACAACGTGTTCATGACTACGAAAGGCTACCGGCTGAGCGCCTCGGTGGAGATGGCTGGGACCGTCTTCGGCGGCGACGTGAACGTCGTGAAAGAGATCTTCGAGGCGCGCAAGTGGTGGACGATCTGCGAGTCGTCCGGCTGGGGCGAATATTTCCTGAAGGGCAAGCAGATCCTGACGGTGGGTGGCAACGCCGGGTTCGTCGAGAGCACCGGCTCGGACGGCGTCCCGATCTTCGAGCGGTTCTTCATGGGCGGCCTCGGGTCGTTGCGCGGCTTTGAGCTCCAGCGGGCCGGCCCGGTGGATGACGTCTTTCACAAGCAGATCGGCGGGGACTACATGGTCCTGACGAACACGGAATACGAAATACCCATCGTCAGGGACTACCTCCGCTTCGTCATGTTCGTGGAGTCCGGCAATCTGGGCTCCTCCGGCAGCGAAATGGGCCAGGTCCGCGTTGACGCAGGCGGCGGCCTTCGGCTCCGCCTGCCCGTCCCGGGGTTTGAGCGGATACCGATCAGCCTGTACCTCGCCGGCCCGCTGGTGAGCCGGACCTACGACAAGACGGAAATCTTCAGTTTCGAGATCGGCACGGGCTTTACCTTTTAAGGAGGCCGGCTATGCGATTCATTCTGATCTCTCTCCTGGCGGCGATCATCGGAGCGCCTGCCGCGCCGGCGGCGGATGCGACGAAAACTCCCGCGCCTGCCGCCGAGGCCCCGCCGACGGGTGCGTTGAAAATCGGATACGTGGACCTCTCGCGCCTCTGGAACGAATATCGCCGCCGCAGCGACTTCGACAACGATTATAAGACGCTGCGGCTCGACCTGGCGAACCAGGACCGCACCCGCACGGAGGAGATCGCCCGCTACAACGCGCAGATCGAGAAGCTCGCCCTGGGCACGCCCGAGCGGCTGGAACTCGAGGAGAAGGCGAAGACCGCCGTCAAGGAAGCGGAGGAGTTCCGCCGCAAAGCCACCGAGGACCTCAATGCCAGGTTCGTTGTCATGCTCAACCGGCTCTTCGGCGACGTACTCCGGGAAGTTGAGGCGATCGCCAAGGAAGGCAACTATGACCTGATCATCAAGGACCAGACGCCGGACCCGAACGTCAACAACCGCACCGACGCCATCTTTCAACTCGGCCAGAGAGTTGTGTTATATGCGAAGCCTGAGTATGATCTTACCGACACGGTCATCAAACGGCTCAACGACAAGTACGCGGCCGAACAGAAGGAAAAAGAGACCGCGCCCAAGTCCCCGCAACAGCCGGAAGCGCCAGCCAAGGAGAAGTAGCCGGTGAGCGAACGTCAGTGCACTCTCGCCCGGCCCGTGGAAATCCAGGGCATCGGGTTGTTCTTCGGCCAGCCTGTCCAACTGCGCTGCCGCCCCGCCCCGGCCGGCAGCGGGATTGTCTTCGTCCGCGCGGACCTGCCGGGCCAGCCCCAGATCCCCGCCGTGATCGCCAACGTCCCCGCCGGCCCGCAGCGATGGACCGCCCTTCGGAACGGCGAGGCCGAGGTCCGCATGGTCGAGCACCTCCTCTCGGCCCTCTTCGGCCTCGGCATTGACAACCTCCTCATCGAAACCACCGCCCTGGAGATGCCCGCCGGAGACGGCTCGGCGAAGACCTTCACCGAGCCGTTCCTCGCCGCCGGCGTCCGTGAACTCGACGCCCCCCGCCGGCGCGCGCAACTTCGCCGGCCGGTCATCGTGACGGAGTCCGACATTGTCCTCGCCGCCGCGCCCTCCTCCGGCAGCCTTAGTGTCACGTACGTCCTCGACTACGGACAGCACTTCGTCCGCTGCCAGCCCCTGACCCTCGACGTCACGCGCGAGACCTTTCTCGACGGCATCGCCGGCGCGCGCACCTATGTCTTGCGCCCGGAAGTGGATGCCTTCATCAAGCTCGGCCTCGGCCGCGGAGCCACGCCCGAGAACACGATCATCCTCGAAGAGGACGGCCGCCTCTCCGCTTCCGCCCGCTTCCCGGACGAATGCGCCCGCCACAAAATCCTGGATATGCTCGGCGACCTTTTCCTTTGCGGGAGGTTCCTCTCCGCCCGCGTCATCGGCTACAAGTCCGGCCACGCCACGAACATCCGCCTGGCCAGGGCGATCGCCGAAGCGTGCGCCGAAGACGGCCCGTGAACTCCCCGATCTGTCGCCATTGAGAGGAGCGGTCGGAATGCCGAAGATTGATTCGACGGCCCGCGTGCACCCGAAAGCCGAACTGGCCGACGACGTCGTCGTCGGCCCGTATTCGATTATCGGCGAGCATGTCCGCATCGGCCCGGGAACCATCGTCGAAAGTCACTGTGTCCTCGACGGCCACACGGAACTGGGATCCGCCAATCATCTTTACCCCTTCGTTTCCGTCGGCCTCGCCCCGCAGGATATTTCCTATCGCGGCGAGCCGACGCGCCTGCTCATCGGAGATCGCAACCATGTTCGGGAGTTCGTCACCATCAACCGGGGAACCGTGAAGGGCGGCGGAATCACCATCGTCGGGAACGACAACTATCTCATGTCCTGTTGTCACGTCGCCCATGACTGCCAGTTGGGCGACCGCATCCAGATGGCCAACTGCGCCTTGCTCGCCGGCCACGTTAAAATCGAGGACGGCGTCATCCTGAGCGGCCACACCGCCGTCCACCACTTCGTCACCCTCGGCACCCTCTGCATGCTCGCGGGCCTGACCGGCGTGACCCACGACGTCCCGCCCTACATGATGATGGTGATTGACCACCGGACCCCGCGCGGCGTGAACATCGTCGGCATGCAGCGCAACGGCCTGTCCGGCCCCGAGATTGACTCCGTCCAGCGCATCTGGCGCATGCTCTACCGCTCGGGGCTCTCCAAGGAGAGCGCCGCCAAGGAACTGGAAGCGGCGGGCCTCATGACCAAGCCCGCGCAGAATCTCCTGGAGTTCATGCGCCGTTCCGAGACCGGCAAGCTCGGGCGATATCTCGAGGTCACCCGGCAGGAGCGCGGAGGCGTCGCGTGAGTCCTCTCAAGGTGGGCGTCGTCGGCGTCGGCCATCTCGGCAAGGAACACGCGCGCGTCTACGCCGGGCTGGAGGACGTCGAGCTGGTCGGCGTCGTGGACAGCGACCCCGCCGCGGCCCGCGCCGTCGCCCGGAAATTCAAGACCGAATGGTCCGAGACGCCGGACCTCCTGCTCGACCGCGCGCAGGCCGTCAGCATTGTCGTCCCCACCCTCCATCATCACACTGTCGCGCTCCCGTTCCTCCAGCGCGGCATTTCCCTTCTCGTCGAGAAGCCGCTGACCTATCGCGTCGAGCACGCCCGCGATCTCGTCGCCGCCGCCGCGAAGAGCGGCGCCCGCCTCCAGGTCGGCCACATCGAGCGCTTCAACCCCGGCTTCAAGGCCATCGCCGGCTACGGCCTCAAACCGGTCTTCATCGAATGCCACCGCCTCAGCCCGTTCCGTTTCCGCTCCGCCGACGTCGGCGTCGTCTTCGACCTGATGATCCACGACCTCGACATCATTCACTGCCTCGTCCAGTCGGAGGTCAAACGCGTCGAGGCCGTCGGCGTCCCGGTCATCTCGCGCCACGAGGACATCGCCAACGCGCGGATCACCTTCGACAGCGGCTGCGTCGCCAACGTCACCGCCAGCCGCATTTCGCTCAAGAACATGCGCCGCATCCGCTTCTTCGCCCCGGACTGCTACGTCTCGATTGACACCCTCGAGAAGACCGCGACCGTCTACCGCAAAAAGCCCGGATTCGAAGAGGCCGCCCGCAAACTCCGCCACGCCTCCCACACGCGCATCCTGCTCGAAATGGGCCGCGTGGCCTACGGCGACCTCGTGGACATCCAGACCCTCCATCTGGGCGAGGAAGAGCCGCTCCGCGCCGAACTCGCCTCGTTTGTCCGCTCCGTGCGCGAGAACCGCCCCCCCGAGGTGCCCGGCGAGGACGGCGTTCGCGCCGTCGCCGTCGCCGAAGCCGTCGTCGCCGAGATTCGCAAGAACCTCGCCGCCTCCGGAATCATCCTTGAGCCGCCCGGCTAAGGCGTATGTTCACCACTAAGACACCAAGGCGCCAGGAACGACAGATTTGTTACCAGAAAAGAAACAATTCATGTTCGGCCGTTCTTGGCGCCTTGGTGTCTTGGTGGCAAAAGAATAGCGTACTCGGCATACGGCGATAAGGCGAAAGAGCGATGGTCTCCTATCCCCGCATATTCATCGCCGCCGGTGAGCATTCCGGCGACCGCTTCGGCGCGTCGCTGGCGGAGGCGCTGCGGCTTCTCTCGCCGGACGTCCGCCTCGCCGGCGTCGGCGGCCCGCGGATGGCCGATGCCGGCGTCCGGCTTGTCGCCGACACCGTCGGCCATTCCGGCATGGGCCTCCTGAGCACCTTCGGCAACGCCCGGCGATGGGTCCGCGTCTTCCGCAACTGCATCCGCGAATTCAACCGCGAACCGCCCGACATCCTCGTCCCCGTGGATAATCCCGGTTTCAATCTTCGGCTGGCAAGCCATGCGCGCGCGAGAAAAATCCCCGTCTGCTACTACGTCAGCCCGCAGGTCTGGGCGTGGATGCCGCGCCGAATCCACCGCGTCGCGCGCCTCGTGACCCGCATGATGACCATCCTGCCGTTCGAAAAAGCCCTCTATGACCCGCTCGGCGTGGACTGCCGGTACGTCGGCCATCCCGTCCTCGACTACATGGCCCCGGCCGTGATGGAATCCGCCTCGCGCGAAAAATACCTAGCTTCGCTTGGCGCGCGCGGAAAAACCATCGTCGGCCTGCTCCCCGGAAGCCGCAGCCAGGAAATCCGCCACACCTTCCCCATCATCTGCGATGCCGCCGCAATCCTTCGCCGCCGCATCCAAGAGCGCGCCGAGCACGGCGCGCGACCGGACACCTTGTTCCTCGTCGCCGCCGCGTCCGAGGAACATCTGCCCGAACTGCAAGCCATCCTCGCCGCCAGGCTGGGCGATGCCGTCCTCCGCATCGGCCATACCCCGCAGGTCATGCAGATCTCGAAACTATGCCTGGCCGTCAGCGGCACGGCCACGCTGGAGACCGCCTACTTCCGCACCCCGATGGTCGTCGTTTATCGGACGAACAGGTGGGCGCGGCACATCGCCCCGCGCCTCCTCCGCGTCCCGCACTTCTGCCTCGTCAACATCCTCGCCGGCCATGAGGTCGTCCCCGAATTCCTCAAGTTCGACGACGACCCCCGCCCCGTCGCCGATGCCGCCCTCAAGCTCCTGGAGGACCCCGCCGCATGGGACCGTTGCCGCAACGACCTCGACGAGGTCATCCGCTCGCTAGGCCCCCCCGGCGCCTCCGACCGCGCCGCGAGAGCGGTGCTAGATTGCCTGGAGACCAGCCGTCGGAATTCGCAGATGTAGGGGAGACTGCGGAGGTTTGCCCCCTAAGGTGGGCGCAAAAACGCGAAAGAGCCGAAGGACACGCGTGCGATTCGTGATGTCTTTTGACTTTTAGCGGTCAAAAGTTCCTTCCTTGACAACGCCGTTACGCGCGGATAGAATGCGTTTGGGCAACAGGAGCGTAGGGCAAGATGGTGGTTTCCAAGTGTTCTCGGACTCAGCCCAAAGCTCGCAGGGTGAAACAATTGACCTATTATGTCGCCGGAATATGCACCCTGAATATACCGAATATGCCCTGGAACTCGCGGAAGGTAGTCGTTATATCACCCTTCTAGCAAGGAGTACAAAGGCTATGGCTTACGGTTATGACATCGCTCAAGTGTGTATGAATGGTCACGTCACCAACAGTTCTTTTATAACCTACCCAGAAGACAACAGAGCGCACTGCCCTAAATGCGGGGAAAAGACGCTTAACACTTGTCCCCAATGCAACAAGAGCATCCGAGGCGCGTATCACGGCGACATTCCCACCTTGGGCCATTACCTTCCCCCATCTTTTTGTGAACACTGTGGAAGTCCTTACCCTTGGACCAAGCAGAAGATTGAAGCGGCAATCCAAATGGCAACCGAGTTTGGTGGATTGAACGGCGAAGAGTCGAGCAAATTCGCGGAGAGTGTTGTCGCAATCGTCCAGGACAAACCCAACACTCAACTCGCTGCTACCCGCGTGAAAGCTTTTTTGGCTAGGGCCGGAAAAGAAACCGCAAGCGCCATACGGGACATCATGGTGGATATAACTAGTGAGACCGCGAAAAAGATCATTTGGCCAAGCAAGTAATTCCTGGTAAAGCCATACGCAACATAAAGAGAAGTCTAATTACTCCTGAGTCACTAACTGAACCACCGGCGGGGGTGACGAATGAAGAAGTGCGACTTCACCATCAACCATAAGGAATTCGATTCCTGGATTCTCTGGTACGGTGATTTCATCAAAAAGATCATCGAAGCTGAACGAGTCATTCGGCGACGTAATGAGAAGAAGGAGTTGATTGAGGCCATCGTCCTGCGAGCAGCCTCCAGATGGGAAGTGCTAATTGAACAGGACATCGTGACGAGCATTAACCACAACCCTTCTGCTTACGCTCGCGCGTTGAACCTCAAGCTCCGCAAGCACCTTACTAAAGACGAATGCAAGGCGATGGTTTTCGGCCACCGATTCCTGGATTTCAAGAGTGTCGGGGATGTGAAATCGTTCGGCAAACGTTACCTCGTTCAAGCCGACAACCCCTTTGCGGCAATCCCTGGTGCTGTGTGCAATCTCATTGACGAGTTCATGACCATGCGAAATCTACTCGCCCACTACAGTGACTACGGTTGGCGATCTTACTACGGGTTCATGAAGAAGAAGTACAGGTACGTCCGGGTGCCGGAGCCCGGCGAGTTCCTTATCACTGCGGACCGTAATGGACACAGGTGGGTAAGATACCTCAAGAACTTCCTTGAAGCTTCGGAGAAAATGCTGAAGGCCGTTACATGAGGCACAACCGCAACCGGAACTCCGTGGGGTATTCCGGCGGAAATTCCGGGGACGCGCGACACATCTGCTAATGAACCCGTGCCTGCCGGTTTCGCCTTCCTGCGCTGACGGCTGCTTTTTCTCGGAAAGCCTTGTCAAATCCAGCTCGCCGAAAAAAGCGCACTCAAACCGCTCCCAGGCGCACTGAAGCGCACTGAAACGCACTCCTCCCGCTCCCAAACGCACTGAACCCGCTGACAAGCGCACTCACTTTCCCCGCCCGCGCCGCGCCCCAAATCCGGCCTTATAATAGTTACGGCGACAGAAAACGACTGTAACCACAGATGCACACAGATACGCACGGATTCGGATCGCTCTTAATCCTCTTATCCGTTTTCATCCGTGTCCATCCGTGGTTCCGAACGTTTTGGCGTCGTGAAACCAGTTTTTAGGGAGGCAAAGGCTATGGCGACGAAGAAGCAGCTCGCGGCGAATCGGGAGAATGGGCTGAAGGGCGG
>Ga0181524_10001932_pt1 | contig 22566 bp, 23 predicted proteins | sample PEATcosm2014_Bin_34_FD_119761 | JGI IMG/M metagenome (GOLD analysis project Ga0181524, IMG submission 119761) | Peatland microbial communities from MTU Mesocosm Facility, Houghton, MI, USA - PEATcosm2014_Bin05_60_metaG | ecosystem: Environmental > Terrestrial > Soil > Wetlands > Peat | place... | reverse complement strand
CAGCCCGTGGGACACCGAGATCTGCAAGGGCACGCAGCTCTATGGCATCGAGATTCCAAGCTACGGCGGCGACACGCTGTTCGCCTCGATGCATGCGGCTTATGACGCGCTGCCCGAGCGTTTGAAAGAACGCATCGCGCCGCTCAAGGTGGCGTTCCGCTATGGCGGACGCGAGCGCAAATGGTTCGATCTGCTCGAGCCGGAGGATCAGGCGCGGCCGCCGGCGGTGCACGACATGGTGCGCGTGCACGGCGAGACCTGGCGCAAATCGCTCTACGTCAATCCGACTCACGCCATCGGCATCATCGGCATGGCGGACGCCGACGCCGATCGCCTCTTCGCCGAGCTCTACTGGTACATGCTGCAGCCCAACGCCGAGTATCGGCACAAGTGGCAGAAGGGCGACATCGTCATCTGGGACAACCGCTGCACCGTGCACTCGGCCGCCGGCGGCTATTCCGCCGACGAGCGGCGCATCCATTGGCGCACGACGATCATGCAGTGAGCGCGATTAAAGCGCGCAGGACCAGCCCGCTGGCTCCAACGCTAAAGAGAGATTTCGATTGAACACTGGAGACCCAGCGGCGCGAAATCCAACCGCGCCTGCCCAAGATGATTTTGCAGCGTGCGCTCGATGAGTAGCGCTTATCAGCCGATGAGCCGTCGATATTCCTTTTCGGGCACTCCGTAGGATGGGCCCGCCATCTTCTCGATGCCGTCGCGGTTGAGGACGATAATTTGATTGCGGCCGGTCTCGATCAGCTTCTGCCGCTTGAGGCTTTGCAGCGTCTCGGTGACGCCGGGCCGCCGCACGCCCAGCATCAGCGCCAAGAATTCATGCGTGAGCGGCAGAGCCTTGTTGCCGGTGCGGTCCTGGGCCATCAAAATCCACCGCGCCAGGCGGCGGTTGATTTGGGCGCGTGCGTTGGCGATCGCCGTGTGGGTCGTCTGCACCATAAAGGTTTGAACGTATTTCAGCAGCAAGGCGCGCAATGAATCGCTTGCCCGCATCGCCTTGCGCAATAGATCGGCCTTGATCCATTGCGCCTCGCCGGCAACCTGGATGTATGTGGAATGCGGCGATTGGTCGCCGCCCAACACCACGGCCGTCCCGGTCATTCCCTCGGGGCCGACCAGTCCCACTTCGACCTGAGTTTCGTCGGCTTGCACGGCAACGACCGAGGCGATGCCGGCGTCCATGAAATAAACGGACTCGATCCGCCGGTTCGGCCGTTCGATCTCGTGCCTGACCGCGACCACAAGGGGCGTTAAGTGCGGTTGCACAAGTGCAAGATCCGCAGGCGACATCGCGGCCAACAACCGATTGCGCTGCCGCGATGAATGACGTGATGATGAATGACGTGATGGAGTAGTTGGGGGCATGGCTCTTAGTCCCAAAAGGGCAAGAGCACATCAGGGTCTCTCAACCGTTCGCGCCCGAAGGTCGCAGCAACCGGTAGCTCGTACATAGGTACTTCGATCGCCAATAGCCATTGAAATCTCACAATGAGATAAAGGGATCAAAGTACGGAACCGTACCGTCGCGGTGCGGTTGAATCACATTGGGCGCTTTTGCAGGTCAAAAATCCGGGCGCCGCATCGACCCAAGGAACCGAATTATCGATCGCGCCAAGCGCTCGTCGCTTGGCCGTGGAGGGCGCGCTCTTGCCGAGATCAGCAGAAAACGGTGCCCACCCTGCCGTTGTTCTCGTGATCGAGGACGAATTCTTCCTGAGATTGAATATTGTCAGCTGTCTGCAAGACGCCGGCTACATCGTGGTCGAGGCGGCGACGGGTGAAGAAGCCATTGCGCTATGCAATTCGGGTGCGTCAATTGACATGATAATCACCGATATCAATCTCGGCGGCTCCGCCAGCGGCTGGGACGTAGCTGAATTTTTCCGAACGGTGCGCCCGGACGTGCCGGTGGTCTATACGTCGGGTAAATCGCACGACGCCGAACGCCGTGTTGCGGGCGGCGTCTTCGTATTGAAGCCGTACCGGCACAGTGATATTTTAGAGGTGTGCCGGCGGCTGGCACGATAAGGCTTGCTGCGCTTGCGACAACTACCCGCCGGCTTGATCGCCGCGAATGCCGGCACCGGCGACGTTGGCCGCGCGATGGCTGAGGCGGGTAATAATAAGATAAGCTGCCCGCCATGCCGGGGAACACGGGTATGCCCGAGCGCGCAGTCGCAAATGGCCGCTCCGCCGTCAACGGTCTCACGCGGCGATGGCTCGTCGGCGCCGGGCTCGCCGTGGCGGTCGGCGTGGCTTATTTCCTCGCCGGGCGGCTCGGCGTTGGCCTCATTCTAAAGCCCGAAGGCGTGGCCGTATTTTGGCCCGCGGCCGGCATTTCGTCGGGCGTTTTGATCGCTCTCGGGCGCCGGGCGCGGTGGCCGGTGGCGGTGGGCGTGATCGCCGCAACCGTCGTGGTCCATCTGCTCATCGCCGATCCGCTGTGGGCCGGCATTGCTTTGGGCCTGAGCAATGCCGCGGAAGCCCTGATCACGGCCGGGCTGATCGAATACTATTTCGGCACGGATTTCAGCCTCGATCGGTTGCGTCAGGTGATCGGCCTGCTGGCCGCGGCGATCGTCGGCACCGCCATCTCCGGCGTCGGCGGCGCCGTGACATACCGGCTGTACTCCGGCCCGTCGGCGGAAATGCTGACCAGTTGGCAGCATTGGTTCGCCTCCGACGCCGTCGGCATTATCATCGTCGCCCCGCTCGTGATCGGAATCTCCGCCGCACTGCGGCATCCGCCGCCGCGCAGCGAACTCATCGAAGGCGGAGCCGCGCTGACGGCGCTCGCGGTGGCGACGGGTATCGTTATTTTCCTGCCGCCGAGGTTCTGGGTAACGGTGCTACCGATTGCCGCGCTATTTCCGATCCTGTTGTGGGTGACGGCCCGTTGCCGGCCGGTCTATGCCGCGGCGGCCGCGTTCCTGGTTTGCATTACTTTTGTCGCCACCGCCGTCTTCGGCTTCGGTCATTTTGGCGACGTCAGAATTCAATTCGCGGACCGCATCCTGCAAGCCCAGTCGGCGATTCTGTTCGGAGCGCTCGGCGCCTTCGTTCTTGCCGCATTGTTTGCCGAGCGCAGCGACAGCGAGGCGCGGCTGACGCGCTCGAATATGATGCTGGAGCGCGAACGCGACAACAAGCTGATGAACGCGCAGGCGATCACCGCTGCGATTGCCCATGAAGTGCGACAGCCGCTGACGGCGATCGCGACCAACGCCGGCGCGGCGCGGCGGTTTCTGCGCCGGCAGCCGCCCGATCATGCCGAGGTCGAGGCGGCGTTGGGCAGGATCATCGGCGAAAGTCATCGCACCAGCGAGGTTTTCGAGAGCATCCGCGCCCTGTTTCGCAAGGCCGACGAGCAAAGACAACCGATCGACGTCAACGAGATCATTCGCGCCGCGCTGCAGTCATCGGCCGCGGAGTTGAAGGATCGCGGCGTCGCGGTCCGTACCGAGCTGATGACCGAACTGCCGCATGTCGTCGGTCACACCGGCCAATTGCAGGAAGTCGTCCTCAACTTAACCCACAACGCGCTCGAGGCCATGGCCACGACGACGGATAAAAACCGGCTGTTACAGGTGAGGAGCGCGCTTCACGGCCGCAACGCCATTGCGGTGGAAGTCGAAGACACCGGGCCCGGAATCGATGCCAAGCAGCTCGAGGGCATTTTCGGCGCCTTCGTCACCACGAAGTCGCACGGCATGGGCTTGGGGCTCGCCCTTTGCCGCATGATCGTCGAGCAGCATGGCGGGCAATTGACCGCATCGTCAGACGGCGCCAGCGGCTCGCGGTTCCAATTCATCCTGCCGATCGAGTCCGCGCCGTAACGATTGGCGAACTCCGCCGGACGCTCATCCGGTCTTCGATGCGGACGCTTCTTCCACCATCTTGATGATTTCTGCGCGCCGCTTGGAATCGTCGATTCGCAGAAAAGCCTTGACCAACTTGAGGCCTTCCGCCGCAGACGGCGCATCTTTGGCTTCGGCGCGTCTTCGACGAAACGATGACAGCATGACAAGCTTGGCATCGCTCATGGTGGATCGCTCCAATCGCGACATTGCCGGAAACGGATGCAAGCACGAGCACGATTAAAGTCGGCCGATGGCGGGCGGATGTAAAGACGCAGTGCGATATGGCCCCCTCTTGGAATCAGATGGAACTCTAGGGAGCGCCGCCGCGCGCAATGCGACGCGAGCAAATCCGGCTGAACGGAAATTGCGCCGGTCGCCGACCGCGTTATTACTTACGGCGATGCGCGCATGACGCTGGAGTGCATGAGGAGGCCGCCGAAACGCGCGGCTTCCGCTTGCAAAAATTTGCCGAGCCGATTCGGGTCCATGTGGAAGGTTTCGACGCCCTGCTTGGCGAAGGCATCGCGCACCTGCGGCAGCGCCAAAACTTTGGCGATCTCCTGGTCCAGGCGCTCAACGATCGGGGTCGGCGTGCCGCCCGTTGTCAAGACACAGATCCAGCCGTCGATCTGCAGCTCGGGCATGCCGGCTTCCGCCGCTGTCGGTATTTCGGGAGCGAGCGGCGAACGTTGCGGCGACGTCAGCGCCAACGCCTTGAGCGCCCCGCTTCTGACCTGCGGCAGCAGCGACGACAACGCGGCTACGGTCAAGTCCACCCGGCCCGCGATCAGATCCGGTATCGCCTGGCCGACGCTGTCATAAGGCACAAAGGTCAGGTCGATGCCGCCGAATTGGGCAATCATTTCCGCCGCAAGATGATTGGGCGTGCCGATCGCCGAGATCGCGATGCTGACCGACTTAGGCTTTTGCCGCGCGATTTCGACCAGGTCGGTGATGTTCCTGGCGGGGAAAGACGGCGACGCGACGAGCAGCATCTTCGAGGCGACCAGCATCGACACCGGCAGGAGACCGATCTCGTAATCGAAGCCGGGATTTGGCAATAGCGTCGGGTTGACGGCCTGGTTGGAACCGGTGACCAAAAGCATATGGCCGTCGGGCTCCGCCCGCGCCACCAGGCCGGCGGCAATGTTGCCGCCGGCGCCGGGGCGGTCTTCGACGACGACCGGCACACCGATCGACGCCGACAGGTCATTCGACAATTGGCGCGGCACCAGGTCGATCAAGCCGCCGGCCGCGGCAGACACTTCGAATCTGACCGGCTTGGCCGCCGGCCAGTTCGGCGCGTCGGACGCCGCTTGGGCGGCGCCGAGCGAGATTGCCAATAATAGAGGCACGCCCCAGTGAATCATGGCCCGCTTCCTTGCGCTGGCGCCGCCCGTCACGGCAGCCGCGCAACGCCGACATGCGAATGTTTCCGGTAGTCCGAGTGTATCGACACTCGGAAAACGGGTATAGTGTGTATCTTGGTTGCAAGCTTCGGCAAGCCGCTCATTCACCACAGAGCAATGGGCGACGAGATTCGGTGGCTGGCAACAATGCGGCCTCAGACGGCATAGTTTGCATGTGATAATGGACGTTCATGGACCTGCGGCAGCTTCGTTACTTCGTTGGTATCGTCCAGGCCGGCAGCCTATCGCGCGCCGCGGATCAACTGCACGTCGCGCAGTCCGCGATCAGCCATCATCTCGCCAGCCTGGAATCCGAGTTGGACAGGCAACTGGTCACGCGCGGCCCGAAGGGAATCCTCCTCACCGAAGCGGGCGGCGTGTTGTATCGGCACGCCGAGGCAATCCTACGGCAGGTCGAGACTGCCAAGCAGGACGCGCTCAGCGCGCAGAACGTGGCATCGGGACGCGTGTCGATCGGATTTCCGGTCGCGCTGGCGTCGCTGTTGGGCTACGAACTGATGCTGCGGATCCGCAAGTCCTATCCGCAGATTTTGCTGCATCTGACCGATGCCAACAGTGCGCTGTTACGCGAGCGGCTGGTCAACGGCCGTCTCGATATGGCCGTTCTCCTCATCGAGCAACCGGAGCGTGGCCTCGCGGTCGAACCGCTGGTGATCGAGGAACTGTTCTATGCGACGGCCGACTGCGATACTTCGCCAATCTCTCTTGCCGACGCAGCAAAACTTCCGCTGCTGGTGCCCGGTCCCGGCAGCGGCATCCAACGCGCCGCCTATGAAGCATTCAGCAAACAAGGTCTGACCGTGACGCCGATCGGCGAATGCGACACGATGAATGCGTTGCGCCGGCTCGTTGCATCCGGCATCGGCAATGCGATCATGACATGGTGTGCGCTTCACGACGGCGATCCGAAATTTGTGGTCAATCACCGAAGGTTTGCCGACGTGAAGCTGCAGCGCACCGTTTCGCTGTGCTTTTCCGAGGTGGGGCTACGCAGTCCCGCTATCGAGGCGGTGGCGCTGACGTTGAAATCGCTGGTGTGCGAAATGATCGAAAGCGACGCCTGGCAAGGCGTCACGCTGATCGCTCCAGCCGCCGCGCCGTCCGGTTCGCCGGCTGGGCATGATGACGCAAACCCACACCTCGCCGGGCGGTCGCGCAGCTTTCGACCGGCCGCGCTTCGAAAAATGAAAAATGGCAACGGCCATCGCAAGGGCTTGGATTGACCGTGCAAGTGCCGCCTGCTGTCAGCCCGGCGGCTTGGTCGCAGCGTACGCCGGCACGCGCGCGGAAAAATTATCGAGCCAGGCGACGAGGCGGGGATGATCGCCGCGCCAACTGCCGTTGAAACGGAAATCGCGATAGCCGAGCGTGCAGGCGAGCGTGATCTGGCCGACGTTGGGTATCGCGTCGAGCGGCGGCGGCGCGGCTTCCAGCGCCGCGAGCGCGCGCGACACTTTGCCGGCCTGATGCTCGAGCCATTTCGGCTCGTGGCTCTCTGCCTTGCGCCAGCGCGTCTCGTAGATGGTGAGGATCGAGGCATCGAGGATGCCATCGCACAGCGCTTGCAAACGGAGCGCCGCAAGCCGCGCCTTGGCGTCCAGCGGCACGATCTTGCCGCCGCCAGCGCGATCGTCGAGATATTCGAGGATGACCCGGGAATCGTAATAGGCGGTGCCGTCCTCGGCGATCACCACCGGAATCTTGCCGAGCGGATTTTGCTTCCGGACGCTGTCGTTGGCGTCGCTGGTGTCGGCGGCTTCGACTTTCACGTCGCCGTCGAGGCCAAGGAGCGAAATCGCGATCCGGACCTTGCGGCCGAACGGCGAAGCCGGCGAAGAGCGCAGAATCATCATTGCAACACCTTTGACGTCGTCATTGTTGATTTTGGTCGATCGAGTTTACGGGAGTGCATTGTTGCCGCGGTGCATTTTTCTGAAAGCGCACTGCAAGACGCAATGCAACGGATCAGCGTTCGGCCGGGCGGCCGCACGGTATTTCGCTAGGCGTCGTGCTCCCACACGACGCCACAACGTCACCTCATCCGGTGACGACGAGATTGACCGCTTTCGGGCCCTTGCCCTTCTTGTCGGGCTCGACATCGAAGCTGATGCGCTGGCCCTCGACCAGCGATTTCAGCCCCGCCCGTTCAACAGCGGTGATATGCACGAACACGTCGCGGCCGCCGTCGTCGGGCTTGATGAAACCATAGCCGCGTTCACCGTTGAAGAACTTGACCGTACCACCCATTGCCATCGAGCAACTCCTTCCCCCGTGGTTGCTTCGCCGTCGGCCCCCACGGCACGACGGCTAGGCTGGACATCCACACGGGCAAAGAGAGCTTAAGCCGCGGACGGCCTCAATCACTCCGCCGGCCCCCCACAGGAGGCGGAACGTCTAAGCCCAGCGCGACAAAGCTAGACCAATTTTTGATTGTGGAAAAGTGGGCGACTACCGCGCGGCCGCCAGCCAGTCGATCCGGCAAGTGCCCGCCGCGGCGAATGCTTCCGCCAGGGCCGGCAGCAGAATTTTCAGGTCGGCATCGAGCTTGAACGGCGGATTGACCACGATCAGGCCGGACCCGACCAGGCCGGCATCGGCGCGCGGCGGTCCGATCGTTATCTCGCAGCGCAACACGCCCGGCATGGCCAGCTTGCGCAGCCGCCGCGCCAAGGCATCGGGCGCGGCGCGCTCCTTGATCGGATACCACAGCATATAGATGCCGGTCGGCCATTTGCGATGCGCCGCCGCCAAGGCGCTGGCGAGCCGGCTGAAATCGGCCGCATCCTCGAACGGCGGATCGACCAGGACGAGGCCGCGGCGCTCCTTCGGCGGCACATAGGCGCCGAGCGCGGTCCAGCCGTCGATCGCCACCACCGTGGCGCGCCGGTCGCGCAGCACGCCTTTGAGCGCCGCCGCCGCGCGCGGCTCGAGCTCGCAGGCGATCAGCCGGTCCTGCGGCCGGATGAGGGCAAGCGCGATGAGCGGCGAGCCCGGATAGACCCGCAGCGTGCCGCCGGGATTGAGGTTTTGGACGACGTCGAGATATGGCGCGAGCAGCGCTTGGAGCTTTTCCGGCAGCGGCCGACCAAAAAGTCTACCGATGCCGCCCTGCCACTCGCCGCCGCGGCTCGCTTCGGCACCGTGAAGATCGTAACGGCCGGCGCCGGCATGGGTGTCGATCACCCGCAACGCCGCCGGCTTGCCTTTCAGATAGGACAAGATGCGCGCCAGCACCGCGTGCTTGTGCACGTCGGCGAAATTGCCGGCATGGAAGGCGTGCTGATAGTTCAAAGTTCAGCGCTCGGCGCTCAACCGCCACGCACCGGCGGCATCACGATTTGATCGCGCCGGCAGGCGCGCTTGACCACCTCCGGGCAGTCGCGGAATTGCAGATCTTTCGACAAGCAGATGCGGATGTCGGTCAAGCGGCGCCTGTCGCAATCCACCGCGATGCCGGCCGGCGTGAGGCCGGAATTCGCCTTGACGAAGGCGTCGCGCACCGCATCCGGCGCAACATCGAGCGGGTCTTTCAGATCGACATAATCGGGCGGGATTTTCACCGCGGCGCGCGCCTTGCGGATGGTCTCGAAATAAGCGCGCGCGGAGAGCCCCGAGCAGGTGCCGTGCTTGTCCCATTCGTTGTAGATCAGATGCGGCGCCGGCATCAGATCGAGCATGGATTCCATGATGCCGTGGTAGAGCCGCGGCGACGGCTGCTGGCAATATTCCGGGAATCCCTTTTCGTATTGCGGCCACAGCCCGTGCACGACGAACGAATAAGGCCGCGCCCCGCATTGCGCGCCGCCGGAGCGGCCGCTGTCATGGGCTGAAGCGCAGAACGACGGCGACCACGACAGCGACAGCACATAAAAGTCGAATTGTCCGGGCGCGTTCTGCCGCGCATCTTGCGCCGAAGCGGATGCCACGGCCGACAAGCTCACCGCGAGGGCCAAGCCGGCAACGAACCTGTTCATGAAAAACCTCGCCATCGTGGGGAGCGAACCATAGCAAGCGACCCGAACGGAGCAAGAACAAAGTATGGAGGAACCGCGTATCGACGGTAACGGGTTCTGCACCTACTTAACAGTTCGTGCTTGAGCCGCGGCCTGTGAGTGCCAGGATCGTCGGCGTGCGCGCAACTGCCGCCGAACCGCCAGCGACTTTACGGCCGGCCTTATCCGGGTCGGTCACAGTGATGAGGGCGCTACGATGGCTATCTACTGCCTGTTTCGCAACAAGCCGTTCGAGCCGGAAGCGATCAGCGTCATGATCGGCGCTTATGCCGATGTCTGCCACGCGCTCGGCTTGGCGGACGGCGATCGCCGAAAGACCGATGCCGTCGCCAGGAAGGTGATCGAGTTCGCCCAGCGCGGCGTCAGCGACCGCGTGGATCGGCGAGAGAAAGTGCTGGAGGAACTGAGCTAGCTTCTAGAGCACGATCCCGAACAAGCCTGTCACCGGACTTGATCCGGTGATGGATACCGGTTTTCGGAAAAGATCGTGCTCCACTAAAATCCTACGGCTTTGCCGAGCGGCAGTTCGGATTATAGGCGTCATTGCGGTCGAGCCCGTCGACGCAGAAATTCACGCCCCAGCCGAAGCCGTCGATGTCGGTATCTTCGGCGATCGAGTAGAACAGCGGATGGCGCGCGCCATCGTTGATCACCGCCGTGCCGCTGCAAAAGCGCCGCGGGATCGACTGCGCCGCCCACGGCAGCCACGCGGTCTCGTGGATGTTCTCGACGCCGACGATGCGCAGCTCGGAGTTCCAGAAGCGGTATTCCTTGGTGTGGAAATTGGCGATGATGCGGTCGAGCGCGCCGGGAAAGTCGCAAGCCGGCACGTGGCGCTCGTCGCGCTCGTAGTTCGGGCCGGACAGCCAGAAATTCATCTCCAGCCAACTCGCCGCGCGCGGCTGCGAGACGCTCGTGACGCAAAGCGCAATGCCAAGCGCGACAGCCGCAATCCGGCCGAAACCGACCATCTCCCACACTCCTCAAAGCCCCTTCAGCGTGCCGTGGCGCCGTCGGCCGGTCAAGGCCGGGAAGCCGGACGCGGCGCGTTTGCTCGGCCAGCGTGGCAAGACGGCCACGGCGAATCTTGCGGCGCTGTGCTACCAGAATGCGTTGGTTGATTCGTCAGTATCGGCGGGGCGTTGGGCGTCTTTGGCCGCGTCCCGGCTCTCATTGAGCACCCCTTTTGTAATCAGGGTCCGTAGTCAGGGTCCGTAGTCAGTCTCCGTAACCGGTCTTTGTCCTCAGTCTCCCCTCCTCCGCCGCGGGCACCGGCGGGAGCGAGGGTGTGCGTAAAGGCGTTTGCCGGCGAGCGGGGGCTTGCCGGTCCGGCAGGCGGCTTCCGATGAGCCATCGCGAACGATGGCCGGGGCATGAGGGGAACGGATATGGGCGAAGTGCATCGGCTTATGACCCCGGAACCGGCGTTCGGTTTGCAGGCGGCGGGGCGCCTGATGATCAAGATCTTCCCGGCGTGGGTGCAGGATCTGGCGCTGCTCGTTGAAAGCGTCGAACCGGTCCGCCCGCCCGGCGCGGCGTCCGATTGGCAGCCCGGCGCGGTGGTGCGGCTGCCCTATTCCAAGAAGATTTGTAGCGACGGCGCGGCGGTGTGCAGCCAGGCGCTGATGGCGCTTGCCGATACCGCGATGGTGATCGCCTGCTCGGCGGCCTGGAACGGCTACCGGCCGATGAGCACGATCGACCAGACCACCCATTTCCTGCGGCCGGTGAACTACGACATCGTCGCCGACGCCCGCGTGGTGCGCATCGGCCGCAACACCAGCTTCGGCCGGGTCATGCTGCTCGCCGCCCACGACAAGCGGCCGGTCGGCATGGTGGCCAGCGCCTATTCGATGCAGTGAATACCGGCGGCGGCAACGCTGCCGCTTCCCATTATTCGCACCAAGCTTTAAGCTTCCGGCGCTTGTAAGGGCGGGAGGCTAGTGCGATGGGTGGCAAATCCTTGATCGTTGGCGCGCTGGCTGTGCTGTTGGGCATCGGCGCAACCGGCGCCGTGCTGGCAAGCTTTACCGGACCGGGCCCCTGGATCACCGGCAACAACACCGGCGGCATCATCCACTATTCGCCGGACATCGAAGGTGTCTATGAGCAGATGGCGCAGGATTATTGCGCGCGCTGGCGCCGGCTGTCGCACATCACCAGCGTGCATCGCGTCTATGGCGATTACATCAGCTTCGTCTGCATCGATAAGCCGTGGATGATTCACTGACCCGTAGTCAGCGCCAATCGCCGATCACTGCCTGAACGATCGCGAGCGCGGCGACTGCAGCGGTGTCGGCGCGCAGGATGCGCGGGCCAAGCGCAATGCGCACCACGTTCGGCAGCTTGAGCAGCGCCGCCCGCTCGTCCTCGGCAAAGCCGCCTTCGGGCCCGACCAGCACCGCGAGCGGCGAACGCCGAGGCACCGCGGACAACGCAGCAAGCGGGTCCTCAACTTCGGCGTCTTCGTCGCAGAATATGATGGTGCGCGCGGCCTCGCGGGCGGCAAGCAGGCGAAAAAACTCGGCCGGTTCGGCGATCTCAGGGATCGAAAGCACGCCGCATTGCTCGGCGGCTTCGATGGCATTGGCGCGGATGCGCTCAAGATTGGCGCGCGCCACCTGGCCGTGGCGGGTGAGCACCGGCTGTAGCCGCGAGGCGCCCATCTCCACCGCCTTCTGCACCATGTAGTCCAGCCGCGCCGATTTGAGCGGCGCGAAGAGATAATGCAGGTCCGCCGGCGCCGTCTGCTCGCGGACCTTGGCGCCAAGGGCAAGCGCGGCCGCGCGCTTTTGCACGGCAAGGGCCGCGCTCCATTCCCCGTCGCGGCCGTTGAAGACCAGGACGCCGTCGCCGGTTTTGCGGCGCAGCACCGTGGTCAGATAATGGGCCTGGGCGTGGTCGAGCGAGACCTCGGCGCCGGCCACAAGCGGCGCTGCGACGAAAAGCCGGGGACTGCGAAAATCGTAAGCCGGCATGGCGCGAACTAAGCTATACTGTTCAAAGGGGATCTGCCGGGGCTTTAGCTCAATCTTGCCGCATGAGCATCAGCGTCGCACCCGGCCGCCTGCCCCCTTGTCGCCGAATTCATCAGGCTTCTGGTGGCGCGGCAGGCGTTGGAATCGGGAAGAAACGCGGGGAACCGCAAGGGATCGCTATGAATCGGAGCCTGGTGGTGGCGATGGGGCTGGCCTTGGCCGCCGGCGTGACGCTCGCGCAGCCGGGGCTGGCGCAGTCGCCGTGGCCGTCGACCCCTCAGCAATCGCAGTTTCCGGCCGGCCCGCAGCAGTCGTCGCCATTCCCGGCGCCGTCGCAGCAATCGGTATTTCCGTCGGGCCCGTCGATGGGTGGGCCGCCGATGGGTGGGCCACCGCCGCAGCTATCGGCGGCATGCGCGAGCTTCCCGGGACTGCGCGACGAAGCCAAGGCAAAGGCCGATCAGGTCTCGCTGGTCAGCAAGCGGCACGGCGATCGCAAGGAAATGTGCACCGCGGTGCAAAGCTTTACCGCCGCCGAGGAGAAGGTGGTGAAATTCCTCGAGGACAACAAGGCCGGGTGCGGGGTGCCGGACCAAGCGGTCGCCCAGGCCAAGGCCATGCACGTCAACACCGTCAAATTCCGCGACACGGTCTGTGCCGAAGGGCCGAAGCCGAAGGCGCCGACATTGAGCGACGCCATCGGTTCGACGCCGCTCGATACCAGCACCAATACCAAGACCGGCCGCGGCACCCTGGACACGCTGACCGGTAATCCGCTGGCCAAATGAGCGGCGGCTCCGTCGCCGACGCGACCGGCAATTGGGTCGATACGCTGGCGCCGGCCTGGCTAAAACCCTATTTGCGGCTCGCCCGCCTCGACCGGCCGATCGGATCGTGGCTGTTGCTGCTGCCGTGCTGGTGGTCGGCGGCACTCGCCGCGGTGGCGGCCCACGCGCGAGCGCCGAACATCCAGCATCTCATCCTGTTTTTCATCGGCGCCTTTGCCATGCGCGGCGCCGGCTGCACCTGGAACGACATCGTCGATCGCGATCTCGACGGTGCCGTTGAGCGCACCCGCTCGCGGCCGATCCCGTCCGGCCAGGTCAGCGTGGCGCAAGCGGCGCTGTTTCTCCTCCTGCAAGCGCTGATCGGCTTCGCCGTGCTGATCACGTTCAACGCCTTCACCATCACGCTTGGCATCGCCTCGCTCGCCATCGTCGTCGTCTATCCGTTCATGAAGCGGATCACCTATTGGCCGCAAATCGTGCTCGGCCTGGCGTTTTCCTGGGGCGCGCTGATGGGCTGGGCCGGCGCCTTCGGCCGGCTCGATTGGGCGCCGCTCCTGCTCTATGCCGGCTCGATCTCCTGGGTGATCGGCTACGACACCATCTATGCCCACCAGGACCGCGAAGACGATGCGCTGATCGGCATCAAATCCACCGCGTTGTTGTTCGGCGCCAAGACCAAGCCGATGCTCGCCTTGTTCTATTGTGTCGCCGTCATGCTCATCGGGGCCGCGGGCTTCCTTGCCGGCGCGGGCTTGGTCTTCGCGCTGGGGCTAGCCGCCTTCGCCGCCCACCTCGCCTGGCAGATCGCCCGCCTCGACATCGCTGATCCGGACAACTGCCTCGCGGTATTCAAGTCCGACCGCGACGCCGGCCTGATTCTGTTCGCCGGCCTGGTGCTGGACGCCGCGCTGCGCCGGCTTGGCTGACCCGCGCATATCTGGACCGACCGGATCGGGCTTGCCGGGACCGGGCGATACGCGGATACTGAGTAGAATCGGCCAAGAATCCGAAACGCGCGGCCAGCAACGGCCGCACATCCGATAAAACCAAAATCATCGTTAGGGAGCGATCGATGCAATCACCTTATCTTCTCGGCATATCTGCGCTCGCTTTGATGCTGGCGACCACCGCAATCGTGCGTGCGGACCAGGCGCCCGCCGCGCTGACCGGCGTCGTCAGTTCGGCCGCCGAAGGCGCCATGGAAGGCGTCGTCGTCACCGCCCATAAGGACGGTTCCATCGTCTCGGTCAGCGTCACCACCGATGCCCAGGGCCGCTTCGCCTTCCCGGAAAACCGGCTCGAGCCCGGCCACTACAATCTCGCCATCCGCGCCGTCGGCTACGACATCAGCGCGCCGGCGGCGGCCGATGTCGTCGCCGAGAAGACAACGAACACCGACATCAAGCTCGACAAGACCAAAAATCTCGCCAGCCAGCTCACCAATGCCGAATGGATGATGAGCATCCCCGGCACCGAAGACCAGAAGGCGATGCTGCTCAACTGCACGAGCTGCCACACCATGGAACGCATCGTGCGCTCGACCCACGATGCCGACGAGTGGACGCAAGTAATCACCCGCATGATGGGCTATGGCGCGGTGAGCCAGCCGGTCAAGCCGCAGCCCATGTTGGACAAATCGCGCGCGGGCACGCCCGAGCAATACCGCAAGATGGCCGAATATCTCGCCACCATAAACTTGAGCGCGGTCGACCATTGGCAATATGACATCAAAACGCTGCCGCGCCCGAGTGGACGTTCGACGCGCGCGGTCGTCACCGAATACGACGTGGGCCGCAAAACCACCGAGCCGCACGACATCCTGGTCGATAAGGACGGCAACGTCTGGTATTCCGACTTCGGCGAAATGTTCATCGGCAAGTTCAATCCGAAGACCTTGCAGCTCACCGAATATCCGATCAAGAAGTTCAAGGACAACGCGCCGACCGGACTTCTGAGCATCGAGTTCGACACGACCGGCAAGATCTGGTTCGACACAATGTACCAGGGCTCGCTCGGCGAGCTCGATCCGAAGACCGGCGAGATCAAATATTATCCGCTCGACGCCAAGTGGAACGACGACCGGGTGCAGCTCAACTTCACCGGCCTGCATTACGAAGTCGACAACAAGGTGTGGACCAAGAGCGTCGGCACCCAGGAGATCTTCCGCGTCGATCTGAAAACCGGCGACTGGGAGAAATTCCGCCCGCTCGACCAGCTACCCGGCGTGCAGCACGCCGGCATCTATCAGGTGATGGCGGATTCCCACAACAATCTGTGGATGGCCGAATTCACCGAAGGCCATCTCGGCAAGATCGACGCCAAGACCGGCGCCGTGACCTGGTACGCCACGCCGACGGCGCATGCGCGCGCCCGCCGCATGGAAATCGACGCCCAGGACCGCGTGCTGGTGACCGAATATCGCACCAGCAAGGCGGCTTTGTTCGATCCCAAGACCGAACAGTTTACCGAATATTCGTTCCCGCAATACACGTACCCCTATCGCGCCAATTTCGACAAGAACGGCGAGATCTGGGCTTCGACCATGAGCACGGACCGCGTGGTGCGGCTTGATCCGAAGACTAACACCACCGTGCAATATCTGATGCCGTCCGACACCAATATGCGCACGGTGTTTTTGGACAATTCGACGAGCCCGGTGACGTTCTGGGTCGGGAGCAATCACGACCACCGGATCGTGAAGGTTGAGCCGCTGGATTAGGCGGCGGTTATACGATTTGAGGCGTCATGGCCGGGGTTTTCCCCGGCCATTTTGTTTTTGAGATAACGTAGTCGGGATTGCACCGCGCCCAATCCGCACTACAGTTTCCGCCATGGACGCCAGCGACCGCACAAACGCCATGGCGAAATGGATGTGGGACGCCCGCGCCCGCCGCCTGCCCTATCGCAACCTGCCCGATGATCTGAAACCCGCTTCGCTCCGCGAGGCCTATGCGGCGCAGGAGGCCTATTACCGGCTGGCCGAGCCGGTCTATGGCGCGGTCTGCGGCGCCAAGATCGCCACCACCACCAAGGTGATGCAGGAGCTGATGGGCATCGACCATCCCTGCGGCGGCGCCGTCTTTTCGCACACCATCCACTACTCGCCGGCGCATCTGCACACCGCAAATTTCGTCAACGTGCGCATCGAAAGCGAGATTGCGCTAATGCTCGGCGCCGATCTGCCGGCAGCCGGCGCGCCGTGGACCCGCGACACGGTGGCGCCAGCGGTCTCAGCCGCGATGCCCGCCTTCGAATTGATCGAAGACCGCAACGCCGATTACACCAAGACCGAAGCCGCGTCGCTGATCGTCGAAAATTGCTGGAACGGCGGCATCGTCATCGGCGCGGCCAAAGCCGTATCCCCCGCGTCGCTTGTCGGCATCGCCGGCCGGCTCACGATCGGTGGCCAACCGGCGGGCGAAGGCTTTGCCGAAGACCCCTGCGCGACGCTGGCCTGGCTCGCCAATCATCTCGCCGAACGCGGCCGCGGGCTGAAAGCCGGCATGGTGGTGATCACCGGCAGCGTCATCCCGACCATGTCGATCAAGCCCGGCGAGCACGCGATGTTTTCGGTCGCGGGACTGGGCGAGGTCGAGGCGGTCGCGGTGTAGCCATCACCTCCGCCACCGCATCCAATTGCTCCCCTTCCCTCTCCGCATCGGATCGAATTTTTCGCCGCCGAACCGCGCCATGAATTTCTCAGCATCCGCCGCGTCGGCGAAGCAGTAGACGTTGAACCACTGCCCATCGTGGCGGACGCAATGGCCGCGCCGGCACAGCGACATATCCTTGCAGAAGTCGTGGATGGTGTTGTAGCCGCCGTTCTCGCAGGCGCTGGCCGGCAGCGCCACCTGGTGCGGCCAGCCGCGACCGACGGCGGCCGGCGATAATTGGCCTTTGCGGTACACCACGCTCGGCCCCTACGCGACCCACTTGATCGGTTTAAGCTACTTGACTCTTTTGTTCTTGTTTTCTTCTATTCCATCGCCGATCCGGAGTCCAGCATGTGTGCCCTTGTCAAAGTGCGTTCCAAGGAAGACCCGTTCGTTTCCGACGCGCGCATCGAGGCGGCCGCGTTCCGCGAGGTCGATGCCAAGCCGGGAAGCAAACTGCCGGTGTGGCGCCGCCATCCGCAGACCCATGAAATAATTTCGGCAAAGCTGCGCTGGGGCCTCATTCCGCATTGGATGAAAGCGCGGCCCGAAATTCAGCCGATCAACGCCCGCGCCGAGACCGTCGCCGACAAGCGCATGTTCGCGGACGCCTATTTGAAACGCCGCTGCATCGTGCCGATGGATGTTTTCTACGAGCGCGACAAGCGCAAGAAGCTGCACGCCTTCGCCATGAAAGACGATAAGCCTTTTGGCGTCGCCGGCATCTGGGAGAACTGGCGCAATCAAAATGGCGAGTGGGAGCGGACGTTCTGCATCATCACCGTTCCGGCCAACGAACTGGTCGGGACGGTCCACGACCGCATGCCGGCCATCATTGCGGCCGCGCAGCATCCACGCTGGCTCGGCGCGGAGCCCGACCCGCGCGATCTGTTGCGGCCGTTTCCCGCCGCACTCATAAGAATGGTTCGTCCGCCGCGCTGAAGGTCATGCCATGCAACGGCTTTTTGCATTTCGGCCAATGCGCCTCACTGCGCGATCTGAGCCTGCGGTCCATGCTGTGGCTCGACATCATTGACCTCGTCGCACGTTTGCGCGGAAACGCCATTGCAGGTTATGAGGAAGGTGCGCACTTTCGTTGCCCTGCAATAATATGATGGCAGCGCTTCGCGCTTTCCTCGGCGGAGAGTGAACTTGCAGTTGGAGACCATCGTAGTGAATGGCGCATCCAACTTGGCCGGCTTGTCGTCGGAGGAGGCTGCGCGTCGGCGCGCAGAGTTCGGTCCAAATGCCGTCGTGGAGCAGCACGCTCATCCACTGATGAGGGTGGCGCGCCACTTCTGGGCGCCCGTGCCGTGGATGCTCGAGGCAACGATAGTGCTGCAGATAGCCATCGGCCAAAGGGTGACGGCTCTGCTGATTGCGATGCTGCTGGTGTTCAACGTCGCGCTTGGAGCGATTCAGGAAAGCCGGGCGGACGCGGCTTTGGCGCTGCTCAAGCAACGGCTTTCACTGAAGTCACGCGTCAAGCGCGACGGCTCCTGGATTGATGCTCCGGCCGCCGAGCTCGTTCCCGATGACATCGTGCAGGTTTCGCTGGGTGAGGTCGTTCCGGCCGACATTGTGATCGTCGGCGGCTCATTGCTGGTCGACCAATCGATGCTGACCGGCGAGTCGATTCCAGTCGAGATGGCGGCCGGCCAGACCAGCTATGCGGGCGGCTTGATTCGGCGCGGCGAAGCGATCGCGAAGGTTGTCGCCACGGGGACGCGGACCTATTTCGGTCGTACCGCCGAGCTGGTGAGTGTCGCCCACGTCGAAAGCACCGAGCAGAAGGCGGTGCTCGCCGTCGTTCGTAATCTGACCGTGCTCAACTTTGTCATTGTGGTGGGGATCGTAGCGTATGCGCTTTCCATCAGCGTGAATCTGCAGCAGATCACGCTGCTTGTCCTCACCGCCATGTTATCGGCGGTGCCGGTGGCCTTGGCGGCAACATTCACGCTCGCTGCGGCCTTGGGCGCCAGAACGCTGGCGCAAAAGGGCGTGCTGCTGACCCGCTTGTCCGCACTCCATGAGGCGGCGACGATCGACGTACTCTGCTGTGACAAGACCGGCACGCTGACCTTGAACGAGCTGTCGGTCGGCGCCATCCGTCCGGTCAAATCGGGTTACGAAGAAGCGGATGTTCTCGGCTTCGCCGCGCTCGCCAGCTCCGCGGAAGGCGACGATCCGATCGATTCCGCCATTCGCAAGACGCAGCGCAGCTGCAAAACTTCCAGCCACGCGCCGCCCGCCGCCATGACTTTCAAGCCGTTCGATCCCGAGCTCAAAATGGCCGAGACGACGGCCATCGACCACGGTCGTGAGATTCGCATCATCAAGGGCGCGCCCACGGCAGTCAGCGCTTTTGCGCCAATCGCGATCGAAGCTGCCGCCGAGTTGGACGCACTCGACCGCGCCGGATATCGAACGCTCGCAGTCGCCGCCGGACCTGTTGGTTCATTGAAACTAATCGGTTTTATCGCCTTCGGCGATCCGCCGCGCCAGGATTCGGCAGAATTGCTTGCGGAATTGCGCTCGCTCGGCGTGCTTCCCATCATGGTCACCGGCGACGCCGCCGCCACGGCGGCGACGGTTGCGCATGCGATTGGGCTAAAGGGAGCGGTCTGCCCGCCGGGAAAGATCCCCGACAGCGTTGGTCCCGATGATTTTGCCGTATACGCGGGAGTTTTTCCGGAACAGAAGTTTCAGCTGGTCAAGGCGTTTGAGCGCGAAGGCCACGCCGTTGGCATGTGCGGCGACGGGGCCAACGACGCGCCGGCGCTGCGGCAGGCGCAATTGGGCATCGCCGTGTCGGCGGCCACCGATGTGGCCAAGGCTGCCGCGGGCGTCGTGCTGACCGAACCGGGTCTTGGCGGAATCGTCGCTTGCATCAAGGAAGGCAGGTCTGCGTTCCAGCGCGTGCTGACCTATACGTTAATGATCCTCGTGAACAAATGCGTGACACTCATTGTGCTTGGCGTCGGCCTGATCATCACGGGTCACGCGGTACTGACGCCGTTTCTTCAGGCGCTGGCCATGCTGACCAACGACTTCGTGACGATGTCGCGCGCGGCCGACAAAGCGCAGCCATCGCCATATCCAAACACTTGGCGTATCCGCAATCTTACGCTCGCCGCCATCCCGCTCGGAGCGTTCAGGTTGCTCTACTTGGTGGTGATCCTGGGCTTGAGTTGGTACACGCTTGGCCTGAGCCCTGACCAGATGCAGACATTGACCTTCGTCATGCTTGGCTTCGCCGGGCAGGGCAATGTGTACGTTTTGCGCGAGCGCGGTCGTCTGTGGAGCTCGCGTCCGGCCCCGATCATGGTGCTGGCGTCCGCATGCGATGTGACCCTGATGGGCTGTCTAGCTGCCTTTGGCATTTTCATGAGTCCGCTGCCGATCTGGGTCATCGGATTGCTGGTCGCCACGACACTGGTCTTCACGTTGGCGATGGACACGATCAAGTTGGCGGTTTTCGCTCGGTTGCGTATCGATTGATGTAAAACCCCTGCTTCACCGCGCACTGCAAATCGCTGGACGCCATTGTAGCCCTATGCCGCCAGCGCCGTGCCTGAACGACAGCGCAGTATTGCAACCGCCGATCACGGCGACGGGCGGGCATCGCCGCAATCTAGGCCGGGTGATCGGCCAAAGCCCGCTCAAGCGGCTTTTTTAAGGAAAGTTCCAAGGATCGAGTTCGGCCGAACTTGACCTAGATCAAGGTCTTCGCAGCGATTGAGGCCTCTTGTGATCAGAGTTCTCAGACTGTCGAGGGCAGCGGCGATGCACAACGCCCGGGAGTTTCGACGTGGATCGTGACTTTTCACGGCGCTTGTTTCTTCGAGGCTCGGCTTTCACAACGGTCGGAGCGACCATGCTCAATACGCCAGAATTCATTGCAAAGGCGGAGCCGGATGGCGCGAATTCGCCGACGGTCGGTCCGGACGCCGCCCCGATCGCGATGCAAGTCAACGGCGTAACGCGGACGCTGCGTGCCGAGCCGCGCATGACCTTGGCGGAGGCGCTGCGCGGCCCGTTGGGTCTGACCGGCACGAAGATCGCCTGCAATCGCGGCGCCTGCTCAGCCTGCACCGTCTGGCTTGATGGCGATCCGGTGTGCGCGTGCATGATTCTGGCAATCGACGTCGGTGGGCGCCGCGTCACGACGATCGAAGGCCTCGCCGATGGCGACACCCTTCATCCGGTACAGCAAGCGTTCATCGATCACGATGCCCTGCAGTGCGGCTTTTGCACGCCCGGAATGATCATGAGTTGCGCGGCGCTACTTGAGCGCACCGCGGATCCGAGCGTCAACGAAGTTCGCGCGGCGATCAGCGGGCACATTTGCCGTTGCGGTACTTATCCGCACGTGATTGCCGCAACGCTCGACGTCGCCAAAGCACGCAAGGGATGACCATGGCGGAGCAAGACACGCTACGCACCGCAACATTTCCTTCCGGTATCGCCAGCGCTGGCCTCGGCACCGTCGAGCGGAAAATCTCCGCGGACGAACCGCCCCCGCTGCCGCCTAACGCCGAGCTTGCCGTAATCGGAAAATCGTTTCCGCGTCCGAACGGCCGCGCCAAAGTCACCGGCACCGACCGCTTCACGGTGGATATGTCGCTGCCCGGCATGCTGCATGGCCGCATCCTGCGTTCGCCGATGCCGCATGCCCTGGTGCGCTCCATCGAAGTCGCCGCGGCGGCGCGCCTTCCCGGCGTGCGCGCGATCGTGACAAGTGCCAGCCCAGGCGATCCGACGGCGGCAACCTTGCGCTATATCGGTGCGCCCGTGGCCGCTGTCGCGGCTGTTTCGATAGCGGCAGCCGAAGAAGCGTTGCATCTGATCCGCGTCGATTACCAAGGACTGCCTTTTGTCGCCGGAATGCAGCAGGCGCGTGAAGCGGACGCGCCCGCAGTCCACGACAGCGCGACCGCACCCGCCGGCCATCCATCAGGTTTTCCGGCCGCCGCCGATCTGCCGCTGCACGGCAATGTGCGCGGTCCATCGATCGTGCGGCGAGGCGATGTGGCGCAAGGCTTCGCACAAGCCGATGTCGTCGTCGAGGGCGAATACGGCACCCAGGTGCAGACTCATTGCTGCATGGAGCCGCACGCCATCCTTGCCGATTGGCGAGCGGATGGCCTGACCGTCTACATGTCCACCCAGTTCACTGCCGGCGTACGGCAAGAGCTCGCCGAGACGTTCGGCCTGCCGCTCACGCGCGTCCGCGTCGTTGTCGATGCGATGGGCGGCGGTTTCGGCTCCAAATCGTCTCTTGGCAATTACGGACGCATCGCCGTGGAGCTGTCGCGCCGCGCGCAAGCGCCGGTGCGCCTGTTCCTCGATCGCGAAGAGGAGCAAATGGATGCCGGTAACCGGCCGGGAACATGGCAGCGATTGCGGGTCGGCGCCAAGCGCGACGGCGCGCTCACGGCGATCTCGCTCGTCAGCTACGGCACTGCTGGAATCGGCCTCGGCGCCGGTGTCGGCAATAATGCGGAGACGCTTTATTCCTGTCCGAATTTCGAGGGCGCCCAGCATGACGTGTTCATCAATGCCGGTCCGGGCTGCGCGATGCGAGCGCCCGGCAATACGCCCGGCGGCTTTGGCCTTGAACAGGCAATCGACGAACTCGCGGTAAAGCTCAGCATCGATCCGCTTGCGCTGCGCGACCGCATCGATCCGAGCCTAGTGCGGCGCGAAGAGCGGCGTCTTGGCGCCGAGCGGATCGGTTGGCAACGCCGGCACGCGCCAGGCGCCGATCCTGGCGCGGTGAAGCGCGGACTTGGCGTGGCCCAGTCGCTCTGGGGCGCCAATGTG
>Ga0181524_10001929_pt1 | contig 22594 bp, 26 predicted proteins | sample PEATcosm2014_Bin_34_FD_119761 | JGI IMG/M metagenome (GOLD analysis project Ga0181524, IMG submission 119761) | Peatland microbial communities from MTU Mesocosm Facility, Houghton, MI, USA - PEATcosm2014_Bin05_60_metaG | ecosystem: Environmental > Terrestrial > Soil > Wetlands > Peat | place... | reverse complement strand
GCGCCCGACGATTCCAACCTGACGCGCATGCTCAACAAGGGCATGTTGAAGAACGCCGACGGCTCGCCGATGAAAAAGGACGACTTCCGCGTCATCCTGAAGTCCGAACTGATCATCAATTCGCCCTACGCCTATCTCTCCGACTTGCCCGACGATCTGAAGAAGGCCATCCGCGAGGCGTTCCTCGACGCCGCCGCCAAGGACAAGGACGCGTTCGCGCGCCTCTCGGACGGCAAGAATCTTCCCTGGCAGCCGGTCGCCGACGCCGACTACGACAAGACGATCGAACTGGTGAAGTTCGTCGACACGCTGCGCAAGAACAAGTCGTAATTCGGATGACGGAGGACAGAGAACAGAGGACGGAGATTTTTCCGTTCTCCGTCCTCCGCTCTCCGTCGTCTGTCCTCTGACATGTCCAGCGCCGTCGTCCGTCTGCCCGATCGCCAGCTCGCCGCCGTCCGCGCCGCCTATCGCGGCGCGGCGCGGGCCAAACGCGTGCAATTCTTTGTCGCCGCCGCGGTCCTCGTCGCGCTGATCGGCCTGTCGGCGATTCAGGCCGAGGTCGATCCGAAGACCTTCTTCGCCAAGATCGGCGGATTCTCCAGTTACTTCGACCGCTTGGCGACGCTCGACACCGGCGCGCGGGTGTGGACCGATCCCGTCTCGTGGTTCTGGAGCCTCAAGCGCTCGCTGCGCCTGATCGGCGAGACGGTGCTGATGGCCTATGTCGGCACGCTGAGCGGCGCGATTCTCGCCTTCTGCCTGAATTTTCTCGCCTCGCCCAATCTGACCGGCGGCGCGACGACGGTGTTCCTGACGCGCCGCTTCCTCGAGTTCTGTCGCACCGTGCCCGACGTGGTGTTCGCGTTGATCTTCGTCGTCGCCTTCGGCCTCGGACCGTTGGCCGGCGTGCTGGCGATCGCGATCCACACCGTGGGCGCGCTCGGCAAGCAGTTCTTCGAGACCACCGAGAACATCGACATGAGGCCGGTCGAGGGGGTGCGCGCGGCGGGCGCCTCGTGGGTCGAGACCATCCGTTTCGCCGCCCTGCCGCAGGTGCTGGCGAGCTACGCCAGCTTCGCGCTGCTGCGCTTCGAGATCAACGTGCGCGGCGCGACGGTGCTCGGTTTCGTCGGCGCCGGCGGCATCGGGCTGGATTTGATGGAGGCGATCCGCAAGTTCTACTATTCCGACGTCAGCGCGATCCTCGTCCTGATTATCGCGGTGGTCATGGCGATCGACATCGGCACGCAATATCTGCGCCGCGCGCTGATCGGACAGGCTTGATCATGAGAACGCTGGCGAACGCCCCGCCGATCGACGTCGAGGCCTTGAAGCGGCGCTGCCCCTCGGCTTTCCAAGCCAATTGGCGCGCGCGCGGCGTCGCGGCGGTCGTGATGACCGCAATGCTCGCCCTCTATGTCGGCGCGTTCGTCTACTTCGACGTCCCCTGGGGCCGCCTCTTGCCGGGCCTCGCGCAACTGGCCTGGTTCGTGCGCGAAATGGTTCCCCCCGATCCGGGCGGCCATCTGGCGACTTACGTCAACGCGCTCGGCGAGACGCTGGCGATTTCGCTGCTCGGCACCCTGCTCGGCGCGCTCTTCGCGCTGCCGCTCGGCGTGCTGGCGGCGCGCAACGTCATTCCCGCGGCTTGGCTGCGGCTGCCGGTCAAGCGATTCTTCGATTCGGTGCGCGGGATCGACACCCTGATCTGGGCGCTGATCTGGATCAACGTCGTCGGCCTCGGCCCGTTCGCCGGCGTCCTGGCGATCGCCACCTCGGATTTCGGCGCGCTCGGCAAGCTGTTCGCCGAAATCATCGAATCGGCCGACCGACGCGAAGTCGAGGGCGTGCGCGCGTCCGGCGGCCGGCGCCTCGCGGAAGTGCGCTTCGGCCTGCTGCCGCAAGTGCTGCCGGTCATGGCCGGCCAAGTGCTCTACTTCATCGAATCGAACACCCGCTCCGCGACGATCATCGGCGTGGTCGGCGCCGGCGGCATCGGCCTGCACCTGGCCGAACAAATCCGCGTGCTCGAATGGCGCCAGGTCTCGTTCATCATCCTGGAAATCCTGGTCGCGGTCGCGGCGATCGACTTCGTCTCCGGCCGCCTGCGCGCCGCCATCGCCGGACGGCGTTCCGCGCCGCATTGACCAGGTACACACAAATGTCATTAAACATCGCCAAGGGAGAATGATGTCGACAGCGGTCCCGGTCGCCCAGAGGGCGGGAGACGACGAGGCGATCGCCGCGCGCAAGCGCGCCATGGCGTTGCTCGCGCGCGCGCTCGCGCCCGAAATGGCCGAGCCGATCGAACGTTTCTGGCCGCGCCATGCCGCGCGCGACCTCAAGCCGGTCGAGACCGGGCTCGTCATGCTGCGCGGCCGCATCGGCGGCGACGGCGCGCCCTTCAACGTCGGCGAGGCGACGGTGACCCGCGCCATCGTCGAATTGCCGAGCGGCGAACGCGGCTACGCGCACATCCTCGGCCGGGACGCGGCCCGGGCTCGGCTCGCGGCGATCGTCGACGCGCTCTGGCAGCGGCCGGAGGCGCGCGCCGATATCGAAGAAGCGATTCTCGCGCCGGTCGCCGCCCGCATAGCGGCCGAGAAGGCCAAGTCCCGCGCCGAGACCGCCGCCACCCGCGTCGACTTCTTCACCCTCGTGCGCGGCGAGGACGACGCATGACCGCGCTCGCGTTCGCCGATCCCGTGTTCGAATCGCAGGCGGTTTTCCGCCGCATCATGCGGGCGATGGCCGCGCCGGGGACGATTCTCGTCTGCGGCCAAACCCTGGCCCCGCCGGCGCCGCTCGAGCCGGCCGCCGCGGCGGCCTTGCTGACGCTGGCGGATTTCGAATCGCCGCTGTGGATCGCGCCCTCGTTCGGCAGCGCCGTCGCCGCCTACCTGACGTTCCACACCGGCGCGCCGTGCGCGCCTTCGCCCGACAAGGCGGCCTTCGGGCTGATCGACCTTGCGAGCGACGGCCTGCGGCTCGATCGTTTCGCGCAGGGGAGCGCCGAATACCCCGATCGCTCGACCACCATCGTCGCGCAAGGCGCCGCTTTAAGCGAGGGACCGGCGCTGAGGCTCGCCGGACCGGGCGTCCACGGCGAGGCGGAGCTGCGCGCCGCATCGCTTCCCCACGACTTTGTCGAGCAGTGGGCGGCCAATCGCCGCGGCTTCCCGCTCGGCGTCGACGTGATCCTCGCGGCCGGCGCGAAGCTCGCCTGCCTGCCGCGCTCGGTCGTCATCTCCGGGGAGACGCGCTGATGTACGTCGCAGTCAAAGGCGGCGAGCGTGCGATCGCCAACGCCCATGCGCTGCTCGCCGACAAGCGGCGCGGCGACCGCGCGATCCCTGAGATTTCGCCCGAGCAAATCGACCAGCAGCTCGCGCTCGCCGTCGACCGCGCCATGGCGGAAGGCTCTCTCTACGACCGCGAACTCGCCGCGCTGGCGATCAAGCAGGCGCGAGGCGATCTCATCGAGGCGATCTTCCTGGTGCGCGCCTATCGCACCACCCTGCCGCGCTTCGGCTTCGCCGAGCCCGTCGAGAGCGGCGCGATGGCGGTGCGCCGCCGGGTCTCCGGGACCTACAAGGATCTGCCCGGCGGACAGGTGCTCGGGCCGACCTTCGACTACACCCACCGGCTGATCGACTTTTCGCTACGCGAGGACGGCGACGGGGCGCCGGCCTCGGCGCCGTCGGCGCCCGCCGATCTCGAGGCCGCCATGCCGCGCGTCACCGACATCATCGCCGGCGGCGACCTGATCGAGCGCAACGTAAGCCCTGAGCCCGGCGCGCCGGTCGCCGACGTCACCCGCGACGCGCCGAGCTATCCCGCCCCGCGCGACGCGCGCCTGCAGACGCTGGCGCGCGGCGACGAGGGCTTCCTGCTCGGCCTCGCCTATTCCACCCAGCGCGGCTACGGCCGCAACCATCCGTTCGTCGGCGAAATCCGCTTCGGCGACGTCGACGTTGAACTCTTCGTCGACGATCTCGGCTTCGCGGTCCCGCTGGGCGCCATCGCGGTCACCGAATGCCAGATGGTCAACCAGTTCAAGGGCGGCGACGGCGAGCCGCCGCGCTTCACCCGCGGCTACGGCCTAGTGTTCGGCCAGTGCGAGCGCAAGGCGATGTCGATGGCGCTCGTCGATCGCGCGCTGCGCGCCGAGGAATTCGCCGAGGAGCGTAAGGGCCCGGCGCAGGACGAGGAATTCGTCCTCTCGCATTCGGACAACGTGCAGGCGACGGGCTTCGTCGAGCACCTGAAGCTGCCGCACTACGTCGACTTCCAGGCGGAGCTCGCGCTGCTGCGCGAGCTGCGGCGCGAGCACGCCGCCGCGACGGCCAACCCGCGCAACGAGGCCGCCGAATGACCGCCCGCCCCTATAATTTCGCCTATCTCGACGAGCAGACCAAGCGGATGATCCGCCGCGCGATCCTCAAGGCGATCGCCATCCCCGGCTATCAGGTTCCCTTCGCCTCGCGCGAAATGCCGATGCCCTACGGCTGGGGCACCGGCGGCGTCCAGCTCACGGCGTCGATCATCGGTCCCGACGACGTGCTCAAAGTGATCGACCAGGGCGCGGACGACACCACCAACGCGGTGTCGATCCGCGCCTTCTTCGCCAAGACCGCCGATGTCGCGACGACGACCGACACGACGCAGGCGACCATCATCCAGACGCGCCATCGTGTGCCCGAGACGCCGCTGAGCGCCGACCAGATCCTCGTCTACCAGGTGCCGATTCCCGAGCCTTTGCGTTTCCTCGAGCCGCGCGAGACCGAGACGCGCACCATGCACGCGCTTGCCGAATACGGCGTCATGCACGTCAAGCTCTACGAGGACATCGCGCGCCACGGCCATATCGCGACGACCTACGCCTATCCCGCGCGCGTCGCCGACCGCTACATCATGGACCCCTCGCCGATCCCCAAGTTCGACAATCCCAAGCTCGACGATTGCCCTGCGCTGCAACTCTTCGGCGCCGGCCGCGAGCAGCGCATCTACGCGATCCCTCCCTTTACGCGCGTCGTCTCGCTCGACTTCGAGGACCATCCCTTCGAGCGCACCAAGTTCGAGGCGGCCTGCGAATTCTGCGGCTCCAGGGACTCCTTCCTCGACGAAGTCGTCATCGACGACAAGGGAGGGCGCATGTTCGTCTGCTCGGACACCGATTACTGCCAGAAGAGGCAGCAGGCGCAGAAGAAGGACGCGGCGGAATGAGCGCCCCCCTGCTTTCCGCCCAAGGCCTCAGCAAGCGCTACGGCGCTGTTCCCGCCTGCCGCGACGTCTCCTTCGAACTGAACGAGGGCGAAGCGCTGGCGATCGTCGGCGAATCGGGTTCGGGCAAGACGACGCTGCTCAATCTGATCGGCGGCGCGCTCGCCCCCGACGCGGGCGAGGTGGTCTATCGCATGCGCGACGGAACGGAGCGCGCGCTCTCCTCGCTGAACGAAGCGGAGCGGCGCTCCCTGATGCGCACCGATTGGGGATTCGTCCATCAGGACAGCTCGCGCGGCCTCAGGATGAATGTTTCCGCCGGCGGCAACATCGGCGAGCGGCTGATGGCGGTCGGCGACCGCCACTACGGGCGCATTCGCGCCAGCGCGCTCGAATGGCTGGGGCGCGTCGAGATCGACTCCGCCCGCATCGACGATCCCCCGACCACATACTCGGGCGGCATGCGCCAACGCCTGCAGATCGCGCGCAACCTGGTGACCCGGCCGCGCCTGATGTTCATGGACGAGCCGACCGGCGGGCTCGACGTCTCCGTCCAGGCGCGCCTTCTCGACTTGCTTCGCGGCCTGATCGCCGACATGGGCCTCGCCGTCGTGCTGGTGACCCACGACCTCGCCGTCGCGCGGCTGCTTTCTCATCGCATCCTGGTGATGAGGCAGGGCGAAGTGATCGAGAGCGGCCTGACCGACCGCGTGCTCGACGATCCCCAGGCGCCCTACACCCAACTCCTCGTGTCCTCGGTGCTGGCGGCATGAGCGCGCTTCAAGCCAACGAACTGCTACGCGTCGAGGGTCTTTCCAAGGCCTTCACGCTGCATCTGCACGGCGGCGCGCGCCTGCCGGTCGTCCACGGCGTTTCCTTCACCGTCGCCGCGGGCGAATGCGTCGTCCTCGGCGGACCCTCGGGGGTCGGCAAGTCGTCGATCCTGAAAATGGCGTTCGGCAACTATGTCATCGGCGAGGGCCGGATTCTTCTCGCCGACGGCGATCGCGTCATCGACGTCGCACGCGCGGGAGCGGCGGACATTCTCGACGCGCGGCGGCGAATCGTCGGCTACGTCAGCCAGTTCCTGCGCGTCATCCCGCGCGTCGGGGCGATCGACGTCGTCGCGGCGGCCGCCCAGGAGTCGGGGCTCGATCGCGCCGCCGCGCGCGACCGGGCGGCCTCGCTGCTGGCGCGGCTCGACCTGCCGGAAAGGCTGTGGTCGGTGCCGCCGGCGACCTTCTCGGGCGGCGAACAGCAGCGCGTCAACATCGCCCGCGGCTTCGCCGGGCGCCATCGCCTGCTCATCCTCGACGAGCCGACCGCCTCGCTCGACGCCGCCAATCGCGGCGCGGTGATCGATCTCATCGCCGAGCGCAAGGCGCTCGGGACCGGCTTTCTCGCCACCTTCCACGACGAAGACGTGCGCGCGCGCGTCGCCGACCGGATCGTCGACGTTTCGCTCTTTTCCGATCGCGAGGCCGCATGAACCCCGCCGTGAAAGGCCCGAACGCCGCGACCCGCCTCAGCGAAGCGCCGCTGGTGCACCCTACGGCCGTCGTCAAGGACAGCGCGCTCGGCCGCTGGGTCGAAATCGCCGAGCGCTGCGTCGTCACGGAGACGCAGGTCGGCGACTATTCCTACATGATGCAGGATTGCGAGACGTGGGCGGCGCGCATCGGCAAATTCGTCAACATCGCCTCGCACGCGCGTCTCAACGCGACCGACCACCCGACTTGGCGCGCGACGCTGCATCATTTCACCTATCGCGCCCACGACTACTGGCCGGACGCGGCGCGCGAAGAGAGCTTCTTCGACTGGCGGCGCGAGAACACGGTGACGATCGGCCACGACGTCTGGATCGGCCACGGCGTCACGGTGACGCCGGGCGTATCGATCGGCAACGGAGCGGTGGTCGGCGCCGGCGCCGTCGTCACCCGCGACGTCGCGCCCTATACCATCGTCGGCGGCGTGCCGGCGCGGCCGCTGAAAGACCGCTTTGAGCCCGGAGTCGGCGAGCGCATGGACGCGCTGGCCTGGTGGGACTGGCCGCACGCCGCCTTGCGCGCGGCGTTGGACGATTTTCGCACGCTCTCGGCCGAGGCGTTCCTGGAAAAGCACGGAGCCTAGCGTCATGGAGTTTCGCGTGACCGATCCCATCGTGTTCGACAATGCGACGATCGTAACGGCCGAGCGGGCGTTCCCGGGCCACGTCGTCGCCGAAGGCGGACGCATCATCGAAATCGGCGAAGGACGGGGTCCGCGCGGTGGCCTCGATTGCGGAGGCGACTATCTGCTGCCCGGCCTCGTCGAGCTGCACACCGACCACCTCGAAGCCCATTACATGCCGCGACCGCGCGTCGTCTGGCACGCCGGCAGCGCGGTGATGGCCTACGACGCGCAGATCGCCGCCGCGGGCATCACGACGGTGTTCGATTCTTTTCGCGTCGGCATGGACGCATACGAAGAGAGGGGCGGCGTCGGCGAGCAAGTGGTGATTCTCGCCGATACGATCGAGCAAGCGCGCGCCGCGGACTTGCTGCGGGCCGATCACCAAACGCATTTGCGCTGCGAGATTCCTTCGCCCAACGTCGTCGAATTTCTCGAGGAATTCCTCAGCGTGCATCCCGCCCGGCTGATTTCGCTGATGGACCACACGCCCGGGCAACGCCAGTTCCGCGACCTCGACAAGTATTTCATTTATTATCTTGGCAAGACCGGCAAGACCAAGGCGGAGCTGGGCGAGGTCGTGCGCGAGCGCCAGCGGGTCGGGCGCGAGCGCGCCGAGGCGAACCGGCCGCGCATCGTCGCGATCGCCAGGGCTCACGGGCTGACCCTGGCGAGCCACGACGACACCACGATCGAGGACGTCGAGCTGGCGGTGCGCGAGGGCGTCGCCATCGCCGAATTCCCCACCACGCGCGAGGCGGCGGCGGCTTCGCGCGCGGCGGGCATGGCGACGGTGATGGGGGCGCCGAACGTCGTGCGCGGCGGCTCGCACTCGGGCAACGCCTCGGCGCGCGATTTCGCCGAATCGGGGCTGCTCGACATCCTCTCGTCCGATTACGTGCCGGCGGCGTTGCTGATGGGCGCCTTCCGGCTCGCCGACGCGCCGAACGTCGGCGGCCTGCCCGGCGCGATCCGGCTGGTGACCAAGAATCCGGCCGAGGCGGCGGGGCTTTACGACCGCGGCGAGATCGCGATCGGCCGCCGCGCCGATCTGGTGCGGGTCAGCGCGCACCAGAACGAGCCGGTGGTGCGCGCCGTCTGGCGGACGGGGCGCAGGGTGGCGTGAGGCAGGTGGCCGGCGACTTCAAAATGAAGGGCGCCCCCTTCCCCCCTTGCGGGGGAAGGTGTCACGCGAAGCGTGACGGATGAGGGGGGGTCGAGCGAAGCGAGACGGCTCGGCGCCGCGCCGCCGCCAGCGCTCGCGCTTGCGCGCGACCCCCTCATCCGACCCTCGCTGACGCGAGGGCCACCTTCCCCCGCGAGGGGGGAAGGGACGCGCGGATGGGGCGCCGCCAAACGTGAACGCTTCGCAGAAAATCGACGGCGCCGACGGTCTCTTCGTCGCGGTCGTCGGCCCCAGCGGCGCGGGCAAGGACGCGTTGATCCGCGGCCTGAGCGCGCGCCTCGGCGAAGCGGACGGCGTCTTCGCCGTCAGGCGGGTGGTGACGCGCCGCGCCGACGCCTTCGAAGATCACGACACGCTCGACGAGAGCGAGTTCCTGCTGGCGCGCGCGCGCGGCCGGTTCGCGCTGAGCTGGGCCGCGCACGGCCTCTATTACGGCGTCCCTAGCGAGGTCGACGCGCGCATCGCCAGCGGCTGCGCCGTCGTCTGCAACGTCTCGCGCGCGGTCGTCCCCGATGTCCGCGCGCGCTATGTGCGCAGCCTCGTCGTGCTGGTGACGGCGCGCCCCGAGACGCTGGCGGCGCGCCTCGCCGCGCGTGGGCGCGAGGGAAAGGAAGCGCGCCGCGCCCGGCTCGAACGCGCCTTCGCGCCGGAAGCCGCGCTCGAGCCCGACGCGACGATCGACAACGACGGCGCGCTCGACGAGGCGGTGGCGCGCCTCGGCGATCTCGTCGCCCTGCAGGGATGGAGCGCGCGCCGATGACCTCGCCCGCCCGCTACGCCGTCTATCTCGCCCCTGAGCCGTCGAGCGCGCTCTGGCGTTTTGGTTGCGACGTCCTGGGGCGCGACGCGCTCACCGGCGAGCGGCGTTCCGGCTTCGCCATCGACGGGCTCGACGCCGAAGGATGGCGCGAACGCACCGCCGAGCCGCGCCGCTACGGATTCCACGCGACCCTCAAGGCGCCGTTCCGGCTGAAGGACGGCGCGAGCGCCGACGCGCTTTTCGACGCCGTCGCAGCGCTCGCCGGCGCGCTTCAGCCGTTCGAGGCGGGGCCGCTCGGCGTCTCGACGATCGCCGCCGCGAAGGATCGCGCCTTCCTCGCCCTGACCCCGCTCGCGCCTTCGCCCGATCTCGCCCGCCTCGAAAGCGCGGTCGTGCGCGCGCTCGACCCCTTTCGCGCTCCGCTCGACGAGGCCGAGCGCTCGCGCCGCGATCCGCAGCGGCTCAGCCCGCGCCAGCGCGAAACCTTCGAAACCTGGGGATATCCCTTCGCGCTCGACGAATTCCGCCCGCATTTCACCCTGACCAACGCGCTCACCGACGCCGAGGCGTTCGCTGCGGCGCTGGCGTGGCATTTCGCGCGCCGCGTCGCCAGCCCGGTGCTGAGGGTCGACGCGCTCGTCGTGTTCGCGCAGCAGAGCGCCGGCGGCGATTTCGCCGTCCTGCGCCGCTTTCCCTTCGGCGGGCCGCGAGCGACGTAGCCGGCGGGCGTCCCTCGCCTCCCGCCGTCACGCGGCCGTCACGCGGCTCCACTAACGGCTGGGCGCGGATCTCGATCGCGATTCGGAGGAAGCGTGCAGCAGTCAGTTCGCGCCGCGCGGCGCGCCACGGAAGAGGGGTTGCGGACCGCGGTCCATCGCAGCAAGCCGCTGTCCCGCGCGGGCGTCCAGGAGCGCCTTTTCACCGCCGCTTTTCGCGGCCTGGTCTACCCGCAAATCTGGGAGGACCCGGTCGTCGATCTCGAAGCGCTCGAAATCGGTCCGCGGGATCGCGTCATCACCATTGCCTCGGGCGGATGCAACGCGCTGTCCTATCTGACTGCCGACCCCGCCGAGATCGTCGCCGTCGACCTCAACGGCGCGCATGTCGCCCTCGGCCGTCTCAAATTGGCCGCGTTGCGGCATCTGCCCAATCACGAAGCGTTCCTGCGGTTTTTCGGCAGCGCCGATTCGCGCACCAACGTGCAAGCCTACGACGCCCTTCTTCGCCATCGCGTCGATCCCGTCACCCGCGCCTATTGGGACGCGCGCGGGATCGGCGGGCGCCGGCGCATCTCGCTGTTCACGCGCAATTTCTATCGTCATGGGTTGCTCGGACGCTTCATGGGCGCGGGGCACGCGCTGGCGCGCCTGCACGGCCTCGATCCGAGCGTCATGTTGAAAGCCGATTCCCTGGCGCATCAACGCATCCTGTTCGATCGGCATCTCGCGCCGATCTTCGACAAGCCGGCGGTGCGCTGGCTGATGCGCCAGCCCGCCTCGCTCTACGGGCTCGGCATCCCGCCGGCGCAATATCGCGCGCTGTCGAACGATTCGCCCGACGGCATCGGCGCGGTGCTGCGCCAAAGGCTGGAGCGCCTCGCCTGCGACTTCGACATCCATTCTAACTACTTCGCCTGGCAGGCGTTCGGGCGGCGCTACGCGCGGGGGCCGAACGCCGCGCTGCCGCCCTACTTGCAGCGCGACAATTTCGAGGCGCTGCGCGCGCGCAGCGAACGGCTGAGCTTCGCCCAGCGCTCGTTCACCGAGACGCTCGCCGACAGCCCGGCCACGAGCTTCGACTGCTACGTCCTGCTCGACGCGCAAGACTGGATGAACGACGCCGACCTCACGGCGCTGTGGACGCAGATCACCCGCACGGCGCGGCCCGGCGCCCGCGTGATCTTCCGCACCGCCGCCGACGAGCGGCTGTTGCCCGGCCGCGTTCCCGCCGACGTGCTCGACGCCTGGGAATATCAGGCCGAGCGCAGCCGCGAATTGGGGCGGCGCGACCGCTCCTCGATCTACGGCGCCTTCCATCTCTATACGCTGGCCGGGCAAAGCGCATGAGCGAAGCCGCCGTCCTGATGGACCGCATGTATCGGCGCCAGCGCTACATCTACGACGCCACGCGCAAGTTCTATCTGCTCGGCCGCGACGAGACCATCGCCTCGCTCGACGCGCGGGCGGGCGCGCATGTCCTGGAGATCGGCTGCGGCACCGGGCGCAATCTCGTCAAGATCGCGCGCCGCTACCCCCAAGCGCGCGTCTACGGCCTCGACGTCTCCAGCGAGATGCTGGCGAGCGCGCGCGCCGCGATCGAGCGCGCCGGATTGGAGTCGCGCATACGCCTCGCCCAGGGCGACGCCGCCGACTTCGACGCGGCGCACCTGTTCGGGCAGGCCGATTTCGAACGGGTGATGATCTCCTACGCCCTGTCGATGATCCCGCCCTGGCGCGAGGCGCTGGCCCGCGCGGTCGACGCGCTGGCGCCCGGCGGCGCGCTGCACATCGTCGATTTCGGCGAACAGGGCGGCCTGCCCGGCCCGTTCCGCGCCGGGCTCAATCGCTGGCTCGCCGCCTTCGACGTGACGCCTCGCGCTGCGCTGCGCGCCGAACTGGCGGCGCTCGCCGCCTCGCGCGGCGTTCGCTGCGAGGCGCGCGACCATCTACGCGGCTACGCGATCCGCGCCGTGGTCGAGAAGCCTGCGGCGTAAATCGCGGGACGGCTGGAAAAGCGAACGCCGACAACCTATTGTCGCGCCAGTCGGGCGCGACGGGCGCGCGCGACGCGCCGGAATCGTTCATGTTCGCCTACGCGTTTCAGCGACTGCTCGTCCTGGCGGCGACCTTGATCTTCGCTTCGCTCGCCGTCTTCGGCGTGCTGGAAATCCTGCCCGGCAACGCGGCGGAGACGATGCTGGGCGCGAGCGCGACGCCGGAGGCGGTGGCGGCGCTCGCGCACAAGCTCGGGCTCGATCAGCCGATGGCGGTGCGCTACTGGTCCTGGATCTCCGGCGCCTTGCGCGGCGATTTCGGGCTTTCCTACGCCTACGATTCGCCGATCGGCCCGATCATCGCGCAGAGGCTGGCGGTCAGCGCGCCGCTCGCGCTGCTGTCGATGGGTATCGCCGGCGCGGTGGCGCTCGTCGCCGGCGTCTATTCGGCCGAGCGGCGCGGCCGCGCCGGCGACGCCGCGGTGATGGCGGCGAGCCAGGTCGGCCTCGCCGTCCCCAATTTCTGGTTCGGCATCCTGCTCGTGCTCATCTTCGCCGTGCATTGGCGCCTCGCGCCGGCGGGCGGCTTTCCCGGCTGGGACGAGGGTACCTTGCGCGCGCTCGGCGCGCTGATCCTGCCGGCGATCTCGCTCGGCCTGGTGCAGGCGGCGATCCTGACGAGAGTGACGCGCTCCGCGTTGCTCGAGGCGCTCAACGAGGACTTCATCCGCACCGCGCGCGCCAAGGGCCTGTCGCGCCGCGCGACGCTGTGGCGCCACGCCCTGCCCAACGCGATGACGCCGATCCTGACCATCATGGGGCTGCAGTTCGCCAACCTCATCGCCGGCGCCATCGTCGTCGAGAACGTCTTCGTGCTGCCGGGCCTCGGCCGCCTGATCGTGCAATCGATCGCCAACCGCGACGCGCTGGTCGTCGAGGACTGCGTGATGCTGCTGGCGGCGTTCGTGATCGGTCTCAACTTCTTCGTCGACCTCGCCTGCGCGGCGATCGACCCGCGCCTCAGGGCGCACGCGCAATGAGCGCGAGCGTCGTCAAATCGCGCGGGCGCGCCGGCGCCAGCCTGCGCTTCGGCGCCGCGCTCGTGGCGCTGCTCGTCGGCGCGGCCGCGCTGTCGCTGGTCTGGACGCCCTACCCGGCCGCCGCGATCGACGTGCCGCACCGGCTGCTCGAACCCTCGTGGGCGCATTGGCTGGGCACCGACTCGCTCGGCCACGACGTCGCTTCGCAAATCCTCGCGGGCGCGCAGGTCTCGATCCTGGTCGGCCTCATCGCGGTCGGCATCGGCCTCGTCTTCGGCGTCGCGCTCGGCCTCGTCGCCGCGGCGGCCAAGGGGATCGTCGAGGACGCGATCATGAAGTTTTGCGACTTCACCTTCGCGTTCCCCGCCCTCCTGTCTGCGATCATGCTGACCGCGACCTACGGCGCCGGGGTCGTCAATGCGATCGTCGCGATCGGCGTCTACAACGTGCCGATCTTCGCCAAGCTGACGCGCGCCACCGCCAACGGCGTGCTGGCGCGCGAATTCGTCCTGGCGGCGCGCGCGGCGGGGCGCGGGCCCCTCGCCATCGCCCTCGACCACGTGCTGCCGAACGTCGCGCCGGCGCTGATCGTGCAGGCGACGATCCAATTCGCGATCGCCATTCTGGCGGAAGCCGCGCTGTCTTATCTCGGCCTCGGCGCGCAGCCGCCGCAAGCCTCCTGGGGACGGATGCTCGCCGACGCGCAGAACTGGATGTACGTCGCGCCGCGGCTGGCGGTCTTTCCCGGCGTCGCCGTCGCGCTCAGCGTGCTCGGCCTCAACCTGCTCGGCGACGGCCTGCGCGACGCGCTCGACCCGCGCCTCAGGGCGCGGCGCTGACATGCTGCTCGAAATATCCGACCTCGCCATCGACCTGCCCTCGCGCGCTGCGGCGCGGCGCGTCGTGCACGACGTCGCCTTTTCGCTCGAAGCCGGCGAAAGCCTCGGCGTCGTCGGCGAATCGGGCTCGGGCAAGACCATGACGGCGTTGGCGCTGATGGGGCTCCTGCCCGAGGGCGCGGTCGTCTCCGGCGCCATTCGCTTCGAGGGGCGGGATCTGACGCGGCTCGACGAGGCCGAGATGCGCAAGCTGCGCGGCGATCGGCTGGCGATGATCTTCCAGGAGCCGATGAGCGCGCTGAACCCGCTGCACCGCATCGGCGCGCAGGTCGCCGAGCCGCTCGTCCTGCATCGGGGCATGACCAAGGCTGCCGCCTGGGCCGAGGCGGTCCGGCTGCTCGACCGGGTCCGCCTGCGCGACCCCGAGCGCATCGCCCGCTCCTATCCCTTCGCCCTCTCGGGTGGCGAGCGCCAGCGCGCGATGATCGCGATGGCGCTGAGCTGCGCGCCTAAGCTGATCATCGCCGACGAGCCGACGACGGCGCTCGACGTCACGGTGCAGGCGAAAATTCTCGATCTGCTGGCGAGCCTCAGCGAGCGCTCGAACATGGCGATGCTGCTCGTCAGCCACGATCTCGCGGTGATCGCGCGCCATTGCCGGCGCGTCCTGGTGATGTACGGCGGAACCATCATGGAGAGCGGCCCGGTCGACGCGGTGCTGCGGCGCGCCCGCCACCCCTATACGCGCGCCCTGCTCGAAGCGCGGCCGCGTCCCGGCGCGCCGCGCGGCGAGCGGCTGCGCGCCATCGCCGGGGCGGCGCCGTCTTCGGCCGAGGCGCCCGTCGGCTGTCCGTTCGCCGGGCGATGCCCGCTGACCCTCGACGTCTGCCGCGCTGCGCCGCTGCCGACGATCGAGTTCGAGGCCGCTCATCGCGTGCGCTGCTTGCGCATCGACGCCGAGGGGCGGCTGACATGAGCGCGCCGCTGCTGGAAGTCGTCGACCTCGTCAAGGTCTATGCGTTGGCGCGACCGGGCTGGCTGGCGGCGCATCCGACCCGCCGGGCGGTCGACGGCGTCGGCTTCGTCATCGAGGCCGGGCGTTCGTTCGGCGTGGTCGGCGAGTCGGGCTCGGGAAAATCGACGCTGGCGCGCGCGGTGATGGCGCTGGAGCGCCCGACCGCTGGCGTCGTGCGGCTGGAGGGCCGCCCGCTCCACGCGTTGCCGCGCAGCGAGCTGCGCGCGATGCGCGCGCACATCCAGATGATTTTCCAGGACCCCTACGGCTCCCTCGATCCGCGCCAGAGAATCGCGCGCATCGTCGCCGAGCCGCTGTCGAACCTCGCGCACGTCAAGCGCGCCGAGCGGGCGCTGCGCGTCGAGGAGGCGCTGCGCGCGGTCGGCCTCGGACCGGCCGACGCCCTCAAATACCCGCACGAATTCTCCGGTGGCCAGCGCCAGCGCATCGCCATCGCGCGGGCGTTGATCACCCGCCCGAAGCTGGTCGTCGCCGACGAGCCGGTCTCCGCCCTCGACGTCTCCATCCAGGCGCAAGTGCTCAATCTGATGAGCGACCTGCAGCGCGAGGCGGGCGTCACCTATTTCCTCATCAGCCACGATCTGGCGGTCGTCGGCCACATCTGCGAGGAGATCGCGGTGATGTTCCGCGGCCGCTTCGTCGAAACCGGTCCGAGCGCGGCGCTGCTGTCGCGCCCCGCCCACCCCTATACGCGCGAACTGGTCGACGCGGCGCCCAAGCTCGAAGAGACGCCGCTGCCGCTCGCCGAAGCGCCGCCGCTGCCCGACGCGACGACGGGCTGCCCCTACGCGGCGCGCTGCCTCTTCGCGCAGGCGCGCTGCCTCGAGGAGGCGCCGACGCTACGCCCGCTCGGCGAGGCGCGCCGCGTCGCTTGCCATTTTCCGCTCGGGGGCTGACACGCGAACTGCGACGGCGCCGACTGGGACCAACGATCGTCGTCGCCTCGTTCATGCCGCCCGCCTCGGGCGCCGGAAGTGTGCTAAGAAGGCGGTTGGCGCCGGCCGCGAAACAGCGCCGCGAGTATGGAAGCCTCCATGTCCGAGCGTGTCGTGTCCAAGCCTCTCATCTTCACGATTTCCGCCGCCTGGGATGAGGAGGCGTCGGTCTGGAGCGGGCATTGCGACGACATCCCGGCGGCCGCCGACGCGCCGACGCTCGACGAATTGCTGGCGAAAATTTCCGCCATGGCGCTCGACCTCTTGCCGGATAACCATCCGGGCGCCGATCCCGCATCGCTGTACCTGCAAATCACCGCCTTGCGCGAAGTCGAGCCTACGGCGGCCTGAAATGGCGCCGCAGTTCGATCGTCCGCTGCGCGAGCCGTTGCACGCGCCGGGCTGCGCCATCGTGCGGCAAGGCAACGGCAGCCATGAAATCTGGCGCAGCCCGATCACGCAGCGAAATTTTGCCGTGCCGATCGGCATCCCGAGCCGCCACACCACCAATGCGATCCTGCGGCAGGCCGGGGCGCCGAAGGCGTTTTGAACTGCCGGATGCTTCGGCCTCAGGCCGGCGGACCGTCGCTCCCATCGTTCGCTGGGGCACGACCCGCCACGCGCTCGCGGTCGACCATACCGGCGACCGTCTCGCCTTCGGCTCCACCACCGGCGGCCTCTGGATCGGCGAGGACCAGGGCGATCATTGGCGCGAACTCAGTCATACGCTGCCGCCGATCCATGCGGTGCGGTTCGTCGCCTGAAGACCGGTCGCCAAAATCGGCGCCGACCCGCTTGGGCGCTACCCGCCGCTTGACGCCGTTGCGCCGCCGGGTGCTATTGTCCGTCTCCCTTGCGTCCACTTATGGAGCGTCGCATGCGATCCCCCTCCCGCTTCGTTTTCGCCCTCGCCGCCGGCGTCGTGGCCGCGGGCGCGCTCGCCGTTCCCTCCCTCGCCGCTTCGAAAGACACTGTGACGATCGGCATGACGCTCGAGCCGCCGGGGCTCGATCCGACCACCGCCGCGGCCGCGGCGATCGGCGAGATCACGCATTACAACATTTTCGAAGGACTGACGAAGATCAACGAGGATTTCTCCATCACGCCGCTGCTGGCGGAAAAATGGAGCTTCTCGCCCGATCTGAAGACGCTGACCTTCAATCTCAAGAAGGGCGTCAAGTTCCAGGACGGCGAAGCGTTTTCCTCCAAGGACGTCAAGTTCTCGTTTGAGCGTTACGCGGCCAAGGACTCGACCAACAAGGAAAAGGCGTTCTTCGCCTCGATCGAATCGATCGACGCCAACGATCCCGCCGTCGTCACGCTGAAGTTCAAGGCGCCGAGCTTCCAGGCATTGTTTCACCTCGGCCTGAACACCGCGGTCATTCTCGACGAGAAGAGCGCGGCGACCGAGGCGACCAAGCCGATCGGCACCGGCCCCTACACGCTCGCCTCCTGGAACAAGGGCTCGTCGGTGACGCTCGACAAGTGGGACGGCTTCCGCGACGCGGGCAAGATCGCCATCGCGCACGCAAAGTTCGTCTTCATCAGCGATCCCTCGGCCGAGGTCGCGGCCCTGCTCTCCGGCGACATGGACGCCTTCCCGCGCATCGCCGCTTTCCAGAACGTCGCGCAATTCAAGAGCGACCCGCGCTTCCAGGTGCTGATCGGCGGCACCGAGGGCAAGACCATCCTCGGCATCAACAACATGAAGAAGCCGCTCGACGACCTGCGCGTGCGCCAAGCGATCGCCTACGCCATCGACCGCAAGGCGATCATCGACGGCGCCATGGACGGCTTCGGCACGCCGATCGGCAGCCACCTGACCCCGAACGATCCCGGCTATATCGATCTGACCGGCATGTATCCGCACGACCCGGACAAGTCGAAGGCCTTGCTCAAGGAGGCCGGCGTCGCGACGCCGCTCGACCTGACGCTGATCCTGCCGCCGCCCGACTACGCGCGCAAGGGCGGCGAGATCATCGCCGCCGAACTCGCCCAGGTCGGCATCAACGCGAAAATCCAGGACGTCGAATGGGCGCAATGGCTGTCGGGCGTCTACAAGGACCATAACTTCGACCTGACGATCATCAGCCACGTCGAGCCGCTCGACATCGGCATCTACGCCAACCCCAATTACTATTTCCAATACGACAGTGCGGCCTTCCGCGAAATCTTCGCGCGGCTCGAGGCGGCGCCGGACCTCGACGCCTTCAAGAAGGCGATCGGCGAGGCGCAGCGCAAGATCGCCGAAGACTGCGTCAACGGCTTTCTGTTCCAGTTGCCCAATCTCGTCGTCGCCAGCGCCAACCTGAACGGCCTGTGGAAGAACGCGCCGATCTTCGCCAACGACCTCTCGGCGATGTCGTGGAAGTAGGAGCGCGCCTGCGTCGGCGGTGCGCTCCAACGATCGCGAAAGGGCTCGCCCCTTCCCCCCTTGCGGGGGAAGGTGGCCGGCGGAGCCGGCCGGATGAGGGGGGTCGCGCGCAAGCGCGACGGCTCTCCAGGTCAAAGCGGTCGCCAATCGCAAGACGCCGACCGACGAGTGCACGGACCGATGATGCCTCAACAAAATGAGAGGCGCTCCAAAAGGCGATCGCGCTTCGCGCGATCCCCCTCATCCGTCACGCTTCGCGTGACACCTTCCCCCGCGAGGGGGGAAGGGGCGCCCGCCCCTTCAATTTGGCTGACGCGAAGCGCGGACCGCTCCGCCAGGATGCGAACCTCTGATGCGCCCCTTTGAGCTGAGCGCCGTCGCGCTGCTCGACGCCTATCGCCGCGGCGCGCTGTCGCCCCTCGAGGCGATGCGCGACGTGTTGCAGCGCGTCGCGCGCTTCGAGCCGCATATTCACGCGACCTATCTCCTGGCGCCCGAGCGCGCGCTCGGCGAGGCGCGCGCCTCGGAGGAGCGCTGGCGGCGCGGCGCGCCGCTCGGGCCGCTCGACGGCGTTCCCGCCACCGTCAAGGAGAACATCGCCACGCGCGGCGAGCCGATCCCGTTGGGCACGGCGGCGAGCGTTCTCGCGCCCGCCGCGGCCGACGCGCCGCCCGCGGCGCGGTTGCGCGAAGCGGGCGCCATTCTCTTCGCCAAGACGACGATGCCGGACTATGGCATGCTGTCGTCGGGCCTTTCGAGCTTTCATGCGCTGGCGCGCAATCCCTGGAAGCTCGACCGCAATCCCGGCGGCTCGTCGGCCGGCGCGGCGGCGGCGGCCTCCGCCGGCTACGGCCCGCTGCATCTGGGCACCGACATCGGCGGCTCGGTGCGCCTGCCGGCGGGCTGGTGCGGCGTCTTCGCCCTGAAGCCGAGCGCCGGGCGCGTGCCGATCGATCCGCCCTATATCGGGCGCATCGCCGGGCCATTGACGCGCAGCGTCGCCGACGCGGCGCTGATGATGGCGACGCTCTCCCAGCCCGACGATCGCGACTATATGAGCCTGCCGCCGCAGAAACTCGACTGGCGCATCGAGCCCGCCGCACTCGAGGGCCTGCGCATCGGCCTGCTCATGGAGGCCGGCTGCGGCGACGCCGCGACGGCGCCGGTGCGCGCGGCGGTCGAGCGCGCGGCGCGCGATCTTTCTTCCGCCGGCGCGATCGTCGAGCCGCTCGAGCCGTTCCTGACCCAGGAGATGCTCGACGGGCTCGACCGCTTCTGGCGCATGCGCTCGCTCATCGACCTGCGCGCCCTGCCAGCGGAGCGGCGCGAAAAGATTCTGCCGTTCATCCGCGCCTGGGCCGAATCGGCGGCGGGCCTCAGCGGCGAGGCGGTGTTCCACGGCTTCAGCCAGATCATGGCGATGCGCAAGGCGGCGATCGTGGCGACGCTGCCCTACGATTTCGTGCTGTCGCCGACGTCGCCGATCACCGCCTACCCCGCCGAAATGGCCTCGCCGAGCGGCGACCCGCTCAACCCCTTTCCGCACATCGGCTTCACCGTCGCCTTCAACATGTCCGAGCAGCCCGCCGCGACGATCAATTGCGGCTACAGCGACGAAGACCTTCCCATCGGCCTGCAGATCGTCGGCCGGCGCTTCGACGATGTCGGCGTCATCGGCCTCGCCATGGCGTTCGAGGCGATGCGCGCCGGCGAAGCGCGCGCATGGCCGGAACCGCCGGGCGCCGCAAAAGCATGACGCCCCGCCGCGCTACAGCGCGAAGCCGCCGTCGACCAAGTGAACCTGCCCGGTCGTAAATGCGCTTTCGTCCGAGGCGAGATAGACGGCGAGCTTGGCGACCTCTTGCGCCTTGCCGAGCCGGCCCATCGGCTGGCGGTCGATGAAAGCCTGGCGCACCGACGCGACGCTCTGGCCCGTCTGCGCGCTGAGCGCGGCGATGCGCTGATCGAGCGAAGGACTTTCGACCGTGCCCGGACAGATCGCGTTGCAGCGCACGCCGCGCCGGATGAAATCGGCCGCGACCGCCTTGGTCAGGCCGATCACCGCCGCCTTGGAGGCGCCGTAGACGTAACGATTGACGACGCCGCGCACCGACGAGGCGGCCGAGGCGACGTTGACTATCGAGCCGCCTCCCTTGTCCAGCATGCCAGGCAGGAACGCGCGGATGGTGCGATGCATCGACTTGACGTTGAGATCGAACGAGAAATCCCAATCGTCGTCCGAGCACTCCAGCACGCTGCCGTGATGCACGAAGCCCGCGCAATTGAAGAGGACGTCGATCGGCCCGATCTCGCGCGCCAGCGCCTCGACCGCCTCGCTCGAGCGCACGTCGAGCCGACGCGGCTCGGCCTCGAGCCCTTGCAGCCCCCCAAGATCGATGTCGGTGGCGATCACGCGCGCGCCTTCGGCGGCGAACGCTTGCGCGGTCGCGCGCCCGATGCCCGCCGCCGCGGCGGTCAGCAACGCCGTTTTGCCCTTCAATCGCGACGACATGCTCGACTCCGAAATTCTCGCGCGCCGCCGCTCACTCGCGGCGTCCCTGCCGCAACCGATCATCACATTGTCCGCCGCCGCGCAATAGCGCCGTCGAGATCGAGCCGCGTCGGCGCGCGGCCCGCGCCGGGGCGAGGCGTGCCGGAACGAAGCGACGCGCTCGCTTTGGCGACTTTCTCCGCCCGGGTCTATCATGGCGCATCGCGCCGCTTTCGCCCGGATTCGCCCGATGACCGCTTCGACCATCCTCGACACCCATCTCCACCTCATCGATCGCAGCGCGCTGAGCTATCCCTGGCTCGCCGGCGTTCCCGCATTGAACCAGGATTTCCTGCTCGAACGCTATCAGAAAGAGGCGTTTCGCTGCGGCGTCGGCGCCGCGCTGCACATGGAAGTGGATGTCGCGGAAGGCGATATCGAAGCCGAAACGCGCCACGTCGAGGCGCTCGCCGAGAGGCCCGCCAGCCCTTTGCGCGGCGCGATCAGCGCCTGCCGTCCGGAGAATGCCGATTTTCCCGCTTTCCTGGAACGCCAGCTCGCCGATCCCTTCGTCAAGGGATTTCGCCGGGTGCTGCACGTGGTTCCCGACGAAGTCAGCCTCTCCCCGATGTTTCGCGCCCATGTGGCGCGCCTCGCCGCCGCCGGCCGGCCGTTCGATCTGTGCGTGCGGCCCGACCAGATCGACAACGCCGTCGCGCTCGCCGACCTTTGTCCCGACGTGCAGTTCGTGCTCGATCATTGCGGCGCGCCGGCGATCAAGGATCGCGCCGAGCATCCCTGGCGCGAAAGCATCGCCGAGATCGCCCGGCGCCCGAACGTCGCGGTCAAGATCTCCGGCGTCGTCGCCTACGCCGACGGCGAGACCTGGACGGTCGACGACATCCGGCCCTACGTCGAGCACGCGATTGGCTGCTTCGGTTGGGACCGCGTCGTCTGGGGCAGCGACTGGCCGGTGTGCACGTTGACCGCCTCGCTTTCCACATGGGTGGCGGCGACCCACGCGATCATGAGCGGCTGCAGCGACGACGAACGCGCGCGCCTGTTGCGCGACAACGCGCGCCGCATCTGGCGACTTGCCGATTGAGGAAGCGCGAAGGCCGGCGGGCGCCCGAGCGCGTTTGCGCCAGCGGCCCGCGTTTCCCGCGCGAGTCGGCCGCATCCCCAAAGACGAGCCGCAGAATTCGAGGTATTCGCTTTACGCGGGAGGATTTCAGTATTAAAATATGATATCGGAATATCATGATAGGTAGGAACGACCCAATGGCGCTCCCGCAATTGCATACTCTGGAATCATCGTCCGAACTCGATCGCATGGTCGAAAACGCGCGCGAGGCGAGCGAATTCCTCAAGGCTTTGGCGCAAGAATCACGCCTGCTGATTCTCTGCATTCTCTCCGGAGGGGAAAAGTCGGTCGGCGAGTTGGAGGAATTCCTCTCGCAGCGGCAATCGACCGTGTCCCAGCAACTGGCGCGCCTTCGCCTGGAAGGCCTGGTGACGACCCGTCGCGAGGGCAAGACCATCTATTACAGCCTCGCCAGCGACGAGGTGCGGACGATTCTGGACGCTGTCTACAAGGTCTTCTGTAAGTGCAGCCCGTCGCGCCAGGCGTGACGCGATCGTCGCGAGAGGGCGGCTTCGCGGGTTCGCGCGAAGCCTCGCCGGCGGCCCCCCCGGTTCCTCTCGTAACCGGGGCAAATTCCCGGGCAGGCTTGGGTTGGCTCAAGCGGGGGCGGGCCTGACGAGGTTTGCGAGGTCTGGGATTTTGGGCCCTGGGATTCCCAGTCGGTCGCCGATAAAGTCGTAG
>Ga0181524_10001928_pt1 | contig 22598 bp, 20 predicted proteins | sample PEATcosm2014_Bin_34_FD_119761 | JGI IMG/M metagenome (GOLD analysis project Ga0181524, IMG submission 119761) | Peatland microbial communities from MTU Mesocosm Facility, Houghton, MI, USA - PEATcosm2014_Bin05_60_metaG | ecosystem: Environmental > Terrestrial > Soil > Wetlands > Peat | place... | reverse complement strand
GTACACTCCATCTACAACGCAAAACCGTGACCGGAAGAACCGTATGCCTTAATTGGGCTAGTACGGGTCCGTGGGGGAGCCGGTGGGCAACCACCGGCTCTACCCGGAAGCATGGAGCGTGAAGGTGTCGCAGCACTTGTCACGCCCTCACGATCCGCGCTCTCACGCCCCAGGCCGCACGCGCCAGATCGGGAAAGCTCCGTTAGGAGCGCCATGCTTATAGAAACGCCAGCCAACCGAGCCTTTCTCAAGCTCCGTCAGGAGCGGCACGGGCCTGGACGTTGCGGCTTCGGCCCAACATGCCGCTCCCAGCCCGGATATTTCATACCCAAAGAGCGGCACGAGGCTCCCGAGGCCGCTACGCCTTCCGGTCAGCGACACTCGTGAAATATCCGGCCTAGGGTCCCGTGAGCCCTTCGCGGACAGCGAACTTGGTGAGTTCGGCCACAGTGTGCAGCTTCAACTTCTTCATGACCCGCTGGCGGTGAGTGTCCGCGGTCTTGGAGCTGATCTGCAACCGGTCGGCAATTTCCTTGGTGCTCTTCCCTTCGGCTACGAGCTGGAGCACCTCGCGTTCCCGGGCTGTCAGCGAGGAGCTAAGCACAGGCTGGACGCCAGGGTGCCGGCCCAGGTAATCCTCCACTACCGTGCTGGTGACGGCGGGGCTGAGGTAGGTCTTCCCGGCGGTGACGGCGCGGATGGCCCGCGCCAGTTCTTCGAAGGCCGAATCTTTGAGCAGGTAACCCGAAGCGCCGGCCTTGAGCATCTCTGTCACATAGCGTCCGTCCGAGTGCATGGAGAGGGCGATTACCTTGATCCCGGGGTTTTGCGACGTGATCTGGCGCGTGGCTTCGATGCCGTTCAAGTCCGGCAACCCGATGTCCATGACCATCACCCCCGGCAACAGGTCCTTCGCCATCGCCACCGCCGTGCGGCCGTCTGCGGCTTCTCCGATCACCTCCATGCCCGGGAGTCGCTCGACCAGCGCCCGCAGCCCCTCTCGCATGATGCGATGGTCGTCTGCCAGAACCAGACGAATGTTCATAGTTAAGATTAAGATTAAGACTAAGATTAAGAGCCAGAAACTACCACCCAAAAAAAACGAAATGCGCCCGTCCGGGCTCTACCCGTTACGCTGGTTTCAATGGCGCCCGCAGCACCACGCGTGTTCCGCGGCCAGGTTCGGACTGCAAGTCGCATGAGCCGCCCAGGTAGCCGAGCCGTTCCCGGATGTTGAGCAGGCCGAAGCCGCCTGTCTTTCCCGCGCGACTCGCAACGGCCGCAGTGTCAAACCCAACTCCGTTGTCTGTGACCCTCAGGCAAATCATGGCGCCCTCCCGGTAAGAACTCACCTCGGCCTGAGTGGCCTGGGCGTGCTTCACGGCATTCACCAACAACTCCCGCACCGCCGCGAACAGCACCCCAGCCGCCTCTTCCGTCAAAGGTTTCGGCTGGGCATCGGAAGTGAATCGGCAAGACAGTCCGTGCTGCCCGGTGAACTGTTCCGCGAGCCAATCAAGGGCCGGTTCCAGCCCAAGCTCGTGTAGAATCGGCGGGCTGAGCTGGAAGGTGAGCGACCGGGTGCTTTGAATCGCCTGGTCGATGAGCGCGCGCGCGCTATCGAGGCCGCTCCGCTGCCCGGCGTTGGACAATGATTTCCGCAGCGCCCCCAGCTTGATCCTGGACAACGCCAGGGACTGGACCACGTCGTCGTGCAGCAGAGCCGCCAGGCGCCGCCGTTCTTCTTGTTCGGCCCGCGACAATTCGGCTGCCAGCGACTGGAGCCGGTGCTGGTATTCCAGCAGTTGCTGTTCGCTCAGCTTCCGTGCGGTCATGTCAATCATGATCGTGAGGAGGCAGCGCCGCCCCGCGATCACGATCTGTTCACCCTTGACCAGGCCCGCCAACCTATTTCCGCCTTTCGTCCGGAACGTCATCTCCAGCTCGACGATGCGGCCGTGGGTCGGAAATTTCTGCACGAACCACTCACGTTCCTCGGCACCGAGCCAGCCCAACTCCGCTGCCTTGTGCCCAATCAGTTCCTCGCGCGTGAAACCAGAGATGTGCAGGAATTCCTCATTCACTTCGATATAGGTCCCGCTGGCGAAATCTGTGATGGCAATCAAAACCGGGGCATTGTGGAACACCTTGGCGAATTTCTCTTCGCTTGTCCGCAGCGCCTCCTCCACTGCCTTGCGCTCGGTAATGTCCCGGCAATTAACCACTACCCCTTTTACGCTCTGGTCGGAAATCAGGTTCCCTCCGACGGCCTCAACGCTGCGCCAAGACCCGTCCTTGTGCCGGAGACGCAGTTCGTCTCTTCCTTCCGAAATCAGTCCGGCGATGTCCTTGGCGAAGACAGCCCGGATTCGCAAGGCATCCTCGGGATGAACCAGGTCGAAGCAGTTCCTGCCGAGCAACTCATCCGGGCGGTAGCCCAAAACCCGCTCCACGGATGGACTTACGTAACGAATCGTGCCATCCGCGTCGATGACCGAAATCACGTCTAACGCCTTCTCGATCAGCGCCCGGTAATACTCTTCCTTTTGACGAAGGGCATCCTCCGCCCGCTTGCGCGCGGTAATGTCGCGCGCCACCGCCAGGACGCACCTCTTGCCGTCGATGCTGGCGCCGCGCAAGGCCACCTCGGTCCAGAACCGCTCGCCGCTCTTGCGTTTGCTTTCCCACTCGAACACCTGCGGCCCCTCGGCAGAAGCCAGTCGGATTCGCCGCATCGCTTCCTCGTGCGAGTAGGGCGGGCAGAAGCCGAAATCCTCCCCCTTCATGACTGCCACTTCCTCCCGGGAGTAACCGAACATGTCCAGCATGGCCTGGTTCACGTTCAGGATTTCGCCCGTGACCGCGTCATGCACGAATATGGCATCGTGGGTCGCGTTGAATATCTCCCGGTAGTTCTGCTCGCTGGCGCGCAAGGCCTCTTCCGCCTGCTGCCGCTGGCGGCGCTCCTCGACCTCCAGCAACGCCCGCCGCGCGGCCGGTCCCAGGCTGCTCAGCCGCTCCTTGGCCACGCAATCGGTGGCGCCCTGGCGCAGGGCGTCGATGGCTCCCTCTCCATCGAGAGTGCCGAAAAGAAAAATGAAGGGAACCTCCGCGCGCTCCGCTTGCGCAAGCTTCAGCGCGGAGATGCCGTCGTAAGACGGCAGGGAGTAATCGGCCACAATGAGGTCCGGCGAGCGGTTCCTCAATTCAGCGAGGAAGTCCGCCTCCGTGCAGACCCGCCGGGAGTTGAATTGGAGTCCTTCCCGGCGCAATTCCGGAAGGATCGATTCGGCGTCCGCCGCGCTGTCGACAAGGAGGAGAAGGTCGAATTTCATGCGCTCGCTCTGGTTTGTCAAGTGTCAGGCCCCTTCGCAACCAGCCATTTAACTGCATTCTCGAAAGAGGTGAATGCGCGGATCTGAAAGCCTCTGTTTTGGGCGCAGAGTGCGAAGAACTCAGCGCGGTCAAATCGCGCGTGCGGACAAAGAACGGCGGTCTTTCGTGAAAATGCTTTGCGAAAGTTGCCGAGTTCAGCCACCAAGTACCAAAGGTCGGTTGCAGACATCTCTAACTCTGCCTTTCGAAGGTCCACGAGTATTTCGTACTCGGCCGAAGACGCCGAGGCTGACGCGACTTCCATAAGCAGTTTCCTGGTCCCTTCGCGGTCGAGTTGTCCTTCCGGGGTCGCCAGGATGAAGTCGCGCGCGTGGATAACTCGGATATTAGTTGGCAATGTTGTCTCCTTCGGCGAGATCGCCTTCGCTTCCAAGGACGTGCCGGGCACTCCGATGCCCGACATGAGCGCGCTGCGCGCAATACAGCCCGATCATCTGGGTCATAAACGCATCATAAGCGCGGTTGCGTGTCGTTGCAAGCCGTCCGTTATCTGGCGGGACGCCTGAGATGTTCCACCAGCACTAAGGCCGATGCTGTAGCTCGGTGTGGCACAGCCCCGCGGGAAAGATAGGCCGCGCGCAACGGAGGGCCGCCTGGTTTCTATTTCCTGGAATTGATGTCGCCGGACTTTTTGATGGCGCGCAGGAGGCGCCAGGCGAAATAAGCGGCTGTGAGGTAACCGGCGCCGCCAAAGACCGAGATGCCGCCGATGGTGGGCGGGGCTTTCATGCTCCAGAGGAGGGAGGAGCCGAGAAAGAGCGCGGCGGTCATGACGCAGAGGACCAGGCGGTTGACCACCGGGTCGATATGACGGTGGTCCAGGTGGACGGAGAAGGTGCCGTCGCGCACGCGCTGAAGAATATCGTTGAGGTCGCGCGGCGCAGAGTGCGCCAGGCGCTCCCAGTCGCGATAGGCGTGCTGCAGACGGCCCAGGACGCGCCGGAGCGAGAGACGCTGGCGGACCATCGTGGCGTAAAACGGGCGGAACACTTCGGCGAGGCTGAACTCCGGACTCAACCGCTGGGCGGTCCCCTCCAACTCCACCAGCGTGCGCAGCAGCAGCGAGAGGGGGGCCGGCAAGGTGATGTCGTAGCGCCGGATGATTTCAAACAGGCTGTTGACTGCCGCGCTCAGGTCCATGTCCTGGATGGACTGGCCCACATAGTCGGCGACGAAATCGGTAAGGTCCACGCGCAGTTGGTCGCGGGGCGTGCCGGGCGGCGCGGAGCCGAGGCGAAGGAGGATTTCCCCCAGGTCCGACGAGTTGTGGGCCACGACGGCCATGAGCATTTCATCCATGCCCTCCTTGAGTTCCTCATCCAGGCGGCCGGTCATGCCGCAGTCGAGCACTCCGACTACGCCCCCGGGCAGGAGCATCAGGTTTCCGGGATGCGGGTCGGCATGGTAGAAAGCATCGCGGAAAATCATCTGGAGATACATAGTCGCGCCGCGGCGCGCGAATTCATTGAGGTCGGCGCCGGAGGCGGCCAGCGCCGCCGAGTCGGTGCCGAGGATGCCCTCCAGCCGTTCCATGGTCAGGACGCGGCGCGTCGAGTGCTGCGCGTAAGGGCGGGGGAAATGGACGGTGTCGTCCTGGGCGAAATTCCGGGCGAACTCTTCAAGGTTGCGGCGCTCGAAGGTGAAGTCCAGCTCGCGCAGGAGGGTGCGGTGGAACTGCCGGACGAGCGCAACGGGTTGGTAGCGGCGCATCTGGGAAGAGTGCTTTTCCGCCAACTCGGCCAGGCCGGCCAGGATGTCGAGGTCGGGCATGATCTTGTCGGCAATGCCGGCGTGCTGGACTTTGACGACGACTTGCTCGCCCGAGTGCAGCCGGGCCAGATGGGCCTGGGCGATGGAGGCCGAGGCCAAAGGCGCATCATCGAATTGCGCGAAGAGGTTGCCCGGAGGTTTGCCGAACTCGGTTTCAATCGTGGCCCGGACCGTTTCGGGCGCATCGGCCGGGGCGGCGGTTTGCAGATGGGCCAGTTCCCGCGCCATCTCCGGGCCGACGAGGTCGGGCCTGGTGCTGAGCACCTGGCCCAGTTTGATGAAGGTGGTGCCGAGTTCGGTGAATGCCAGGCGCACGCGCTCCTCGACTTTGAGGTTGGGGATGGACTGGCCGTCAACGCTCTTGATGCGAGCCTGTATCCACGAGAAACTCAGACCCTTGACCCAATCGGCCAAGCCGTACTTTGCCAGCACGCCGATGATTTCGCCTGCCCGGTGGACGTTCCGCTCAAGGCGCGTCAATGCGTTAAATTTCATATAGGAACTCCCTCTTGCATGCGGCAGAAGCTGCGTCCTCCTCTCGCGTGGGAACTAAGACGCATTTTCACGTCACAGGGTCCACCCTTCCCGGTATTGGCGGCGGACGAATGCGTTGGCTGCGGCGTCGTTAGTCACCTGCATCTTTTCGCCATCCCAGAGCAACTGCCGGTTGGGAAAGCGCACCGCCAGGTTGCCCATCAAGACCATTTCCGAGAGCGGGCCGGCGTAGTCGAAGGAGGTGCTGGCCGGCCGGCCGGCCTTGCACGCGCGCACCCAATCCTTCTCGTGTCCGTCGATGCTGCCGGGGACGCGCGGGAGTGTCTGCGGGGGCTTGGGCAGGTCCTGGGGGAACACGCGGGGTCTGCGCCCGTAACAATCGCAGATGAGCACCCCCTTCTCCCCGAAAAATACCGACCCGCCGTTGTCATCCCCCAGCTCTTCATCGCGGGGCAGGCCATGGGGCCGCGGCGGGATGAGGCCGCCGTCCCACCAGGACATGGTGACGGGGGGCGACTGGCCCCGCGCAGGGAATTCGTAGCGGACGATGCTCGAGCGCGGATAGTTTTCGTTGCGCGGCTCAGTCTTCTTCCATTCGGCGTGCCAATAAGCCGAGATGGTGGCTTCGACGCTGAGCGGGTATTTCAGGTTCAGCGCCCAAAACGGCGCGTCGAGCAGGTGGCAGCCCATATCGCCCAGGGCGCCGGTGCCGAAGTCGCACCAGGCGCGCCAAGTGCCCGGCAGGTAACAGGGATGATAGGGCCTGTACGGGGCCGGGCCGAGCCATTGGTCCCAATCCAGACCCTTGGGGACAGGCGGGGTCTCTTTGGGCCGCTCGACCTCGACGCCTTGGGGCCAGACCGGGCGGTTGGTCCAGACATGCACCTCCCGCACGGCGCCAAGCACCCCGGAGGCAATCCACTCGCAGACCTCCCGAGTGCCATCGCCTGAATGGCCCTGGCTGCCCATCTGGCTCACGACCTTGTGGTCGCGCGCCGCTTCCGTGAGGGCGCGCGCCTCGAAGACCGAATGGGTGAGCGGCTTTTGCACGTAAACATGCTTGCCGGCCCGAATCGCAGCCATGGCAATGGGCGCGTGGGTGTGATCCGGCGTCGCCACGATGACGGCCTCGAGGTCCTTTTGGCGATCAAGCAACTGGCGAAAATCGCGGTACACCGTGGCCTGGGGATAGGCGGCAAAGACCTTCGCCGCATATGTCGCGTCCACGTCGCACAGCGCGACGATGTTCTCGGCGGCGCAGGCCCGGAGATTGCTCTGGCCCATGCCGCCGATGCCGACGCCAGCCAGGTGAAGCCTTTCGCTGGGCGGAGTTTGACGCGGCCCGCCCAACAGATGGCGGGGAGCGATAACAAAGGAGCAAGCCGCAAGGGCCGTGGTTCTCAGAAAGGTTCGGCGAGTGTCGTTCATGGCCTAAAAGTGAACCGCTTTGCTGCTTTTGGCCAGTAGGAAATCGGCCGACACGCGCCCTGGACATTGGGGGTGAGAGGGCCAAAATCCGAAATCCGAAATCCGAAGGCCGAGCTCGCAAGGCCTTCGGGCATCGGCTCTGCACCCGATACTGAGGCTACAGGCGATTCCGTGCCGCGTGGCGAGCGCACTGAATGAGGGATCGGATCCGGCCTTCGCCCTTCGGATTTCGGATTTCCTTCGGATTTCGGGCCTTCGGATTTCGGATTTCGTTCGGCCTTCCACCCTCCCCTCACCAGCGGCACTTTGGGCCGATTCGGCTCCCGGCTTGGCCTCCGCTTTCCCCGGCGGGTGGAAGAACAAGGCCAGCATGAGGGCGGCGAAGAGGGCCGCGGCCAGGGGCGCGAGGAACAGGCTGCGGAAGTTGGTGACGCCGCCGCGCGTGAAAGCCGTCTGCATGAGCCAAGGGCAGCCGCCGGCTTGGGTAAGCGAACGTTGGACAGGTCGATACGTGGCTGCGGTTCAAACATGGAAGAGTCCTGACCGATCTGAAAAGGCGCACTGTTCGATTTCGCCGCGGTAGCGGCAGATTTGTCCTCCCAGGGGCGTTCGCCTTTTTTGGCGTAAGGTTTCCAGAAATTGCCGCCGATGACCTCGGCCATCTCGACGTTACATGACTGGTAGCGCTCATCGACCGTGGCGATTCGCGGCCTGACGGAGGAATTTATGGAAATGGGCGCCGCACTTGCAATACCCACGCAACCCGCTGCTGCGCCTGGAGCCGCGACCACGACGCGGGCAGAGTTTTGGATAAATCCGTTTCTGTTCGTTTTTCGCGCCGTCGAAGCCATGGCAGAAAAATATCTTAATACCGGGTCTAGCGCCACAGCGTTCCACAACCTCTGTTATGGGCCTGTGGAGCGCGCAAAAAACAGGAGTTGAGATTCTTCTCGCCTTGGGCGATGTTCATCGGCAAAGCTGCAAGAAAGGCACACAAAACTTGTATCAGTTGGCCGCGCTGATAAAGTGCTTCTTGAGCCGCAGGAATGTTGTGAGGATTCCATTCAATGGGCATGCTCGGTCTGCGACCCGAAGGGGAGGGTCTGGAACTTGGTTCAGCGGACAGACGATCCCGAGGCCAGGCGGCTTGTGGAGTATGAGGCTGGGCACGGTCCTGCCGGCCGGCTGGTGGCATGGGATCGGGGGACAGGCAAGCCCATCGAACCGAAATTCCAGCCGTCGCTCGGGTTGATCGAGGACACGGCCAAGCAGGTCAGCGGGCCGATCCGGGTGCGAGGGGGCATTCCGGTGATTGCCACCGATGGCAAAGCGTACGAGCTTCGGAATCGGATGACGTTGTGCCGGTGCGGCCGGTCTGCCAATAAGCCGTTCTGCGATGGGTCGCACGCGGGATGATTGTGAGCCGCCTCGAGCTTCGTGATTCGCTCTTCTGGGAACCATACTTTGGCTGGATGCGTAATCGGGATGCCCGTCACACTGGCCACTCCCATGCCCTGCCTTCCTCCCTTGATGATCGGTCCATTATCCTTCACGTCTTCTCCACTGGCAATCGGCTGGATTCTTGTCATCCCGCAGACCAAGAAAGACTGGCTGGCGCAATTTGCCGTCTTGGGTCCACTCGGCGAACGCAATCTGGGCAACCAGCCCCGGGCGAAGCCAAGTCACGCCGCTCCCCGGCGGCGCCGGCTCGAAAGGCGAGTTCGCCGTGGCCAATCGCGCCATCTTCTTTGCAAGGTCCGCCAGGACTTCTGCCGAGTAACCAGTCCCTACCTTGCCGGCAAAACGGAGTTTGCGGCCCTCGTATAAACCGATGAGAAGGGCGCCAAAGTGACGCCGGTGCCCTTCGGGGGCGGTGTAGCCGCCGATGACAAACTCGGATTCCTTGCGGCATTTGATCTTGAGCCAACTCCGCGACCGTTTGCCGGGTTCATAGCAGGAGGACTCATCTTTAGCGATGATTCCCTCCCAGCCCCTGGCTCGCGCTGCCTTGAAGGCGTCAAAACCGTTTGTTGAAAGACGCCGGGCCAGGAGCAATGGCCCATGATTGGCGGGCACCAGCGTTTCCATCGCTTGGCGGCGCGAACGGAGGGCCGACTTGAGTATTGGTTTGCCATTCAATTCGAGGCAATCGAACACGGCGAAAACGGGTGTAACGCCTTTTCCAAGAGCGCGGCGCTGCAGAATCTGGAAGCGGGAGACGTCATGACTGTCGAAGGCGACAATCTCGCCGTCCAACACGAAATCGCCCCCGGAAAGGCCGGCCAGGGCATCGGCAATTTCAGGAAATTCAGCGGTGATCTCTTTCAGGTTTCGCGAAAAAAGCTTGATGCGTTTTCCCGTTCGGTAGGCCAGGGCCCGAATGCCGTCGTATTTCTCTTCATTGACCCAGCCGGGTCGATCGAAAGGCTCGCCAACCAGCGTCGCCAGCATCGGATGGATCAGGTCGTTCATGCGATTTTGTGTTGGCCGAACTCTTGTCCCCTGCTCGCCGCGCAGCGGCAATTCGAGAACTGCCGCTGCGAAGGCACCCCAGCCCACCTCGCCATCGAATGCTTTCGATCCGCTCTTGCCTTGGGAAGCATGTTCATGCGCGCGCCGCCCAGGAGCCAGCGAATCACGGTCCGCACTTGTTGTGGGTCGAAGGGTTTCATCAAGGCGGCATCCACTCGCGTCTCAAGGGCAAGGATTAGCTGTTCGAGGGATTCGGCGAGCACGAGTGTTCGACAAGACCTCGCCGCCAGTTGCGGGAACTCCCGGGAATTGGATTCGAAATCCAGCACCAGCACATCAAAGTGGCCGCTGCAAGCAATGCCCTGCGCTCGGCGCCGGTCGGTTGCCAAAGTGAGCTCGCAGATCTCGGAGCGAAGTGCCGCAACCAGGTGCCCATCCAGAGGCGGTCTGTTGCACCACAGCAAAACCCGGGCTTTCATGAAAGACGCCAGTCTGGCGGGCATAGGCCATTCCTCCTCAAACGTGGTTTGCCGTTGCGGTCAAGACACCAGCCGTGAACAGCCTTTCTTATTGAATCTACACAGACACAAAATACCTCTGGAAGCCATAGTGCCGCAAGGGGGGGATTCCCCCAGTGGACATGCACGACGAGCGCTCCACGGTGGCACTGGCCACAGCGTCGTCCGGCCCAGGTACCTGCCTCGATGCGGACCAACGCGTGGGAGCGAGCGTTGACTTGCGGAAACCTGGGTGTGTGTTGGAGCGCCGCCCAACATCCCGTCTGGGTGAAACGCTGGGGCGCGACTGCCATGCCGAGTCCAGCTAAAGTCTTCTGCAAATGAACGAATGCCCTCCGGATGAAAATATGACCACCTGCATCAAACGCATCGTTGTTCCGCTCTTCCTCGCCACTTTGCTGGCAATTGTCGGGGTTGCCTGCAACACCGCCCACGGCTTTGGCCAGGACGTTAAAGACGCCGGCCAAGGCATTGAAGACAGCACCAAGTGATCCTGGCACCCGGCAGGCAGTCGGTTAGAGCCCAAGCACGACGCCCACCCGGGCCCGATTAAGACGGATTGAGAAGGCCGGCTCATCGCCGTGCTCCTGGCCGTCGCCCAACGCCCAGCCCACCTCCGGGGTTTAAGCCTCGGCCCACCACCCGTCCAACTCCGAGAGATTGAGGCCGCCATTGACGAGCACCTTCATGCCGCTCGTTCCACACGCCTCCCAGGGCCGCCGCGGGGTGTTCAACCAGACATCAACCCCCTGCACCAGGTGCTCCGTCAGCAGCACTGAGCCTCCGAAGCCTGTTATTACGGCTATTTCTAGCTTTGATTTGCTTTGGTCCTCATGGCTTGCTTGCACCGGATTCGTGGCGATCGCCGCGTTGTCGGCCGCAGGCCGACGCATTCATCTCTTGGCGGGTGTGAGTTCCCAGTCCTTCGTCCAGATACTGTCGTCCTTGCGCGGGTCGTAGTTGGGGTCATTGGAAAAGAGTTTTTCGCCGCCAGCGGTTACCCAGCGGAAGCGATAGTCGGACGTATCGGTCTCGACTTCGTGGGTGTGTGGGTTGACGTAGTCTTGCTGATCGGTCAGGGTCAAATAGCTGTCATGTTGTATCCCCTCGTTGGTCTTGGCGCGGCTGCTCCAGATATCATGGTCCATCCGCTGGAGTTCCCGCTGGGTTTCCAGTATCTTCTGGTCCCGTTGCTGCTGTTGGCGCTGCTGCTCCAATGACATCTGCGCCCGCTGTTCCGAGGCGCGTATTTCCTTGGTCAGCCAATCCACGTCCAGTTTTATTGAGCGCATCACTGTTTCCAGGATCGGCTGCCAGACCTTGGCCTCCGCCAACGGCGCCCGCATCAGCATGGACTGCTCGTTCGCCCAGATGCCCGCCAGCGCCCGATTGTCCGACAGGACAGCCCACGCGGCTTCCTTGTAGCGCACGCCCCTTTCGCTGTCTTCCATGACCACCAGCGGCACGGAGGGGGCCGACCGGGAATAGCCTCGTTGCTCAACGTTGCCATAAGTTGCCGAACGAAACGGGGAAAACCGTGCGAGGGGTCAGCCATTAGGGCACTGATCAAGTAAAAAAACGTTGTACGTCCAGTTTTCTTCCAAACCGTTTTCGCCGCAACTTTCCGACCGCTGCGCGGGCATTGACTCGAGCCTGCGTTTTCGTCGCTTGAATCGGATCTTCGTGGGGCTTTCCCATCGAGGCGATCCGTTCAGTCAGCCATATGGGTCTAGACTTGAGAGCGCGGAAGGCCTTTTCCAGTAAGGCCTCAGTGACGGCGGGATTTCAAACCACGGATGGACACAGATGAACACCGATAAGGCCCAAATCCGTGTTTATCCCTGTCCATCCGTGGTTGAAAAAAAGCCCCGCCCCGCCATCACTGACCCGTCACCTTTGCCACAATGTCCTCGTTCAAAAACTTTGCTTTGCATTTATCCGGCCCGGTTTGCTACCGTGCGGGCATGGCACAACAGAAAATGTTCCCTCCAAATGGCCCTGGCATTTCTTCAACTTCCCATGCGGCGGCGTCCGGCTCGCTGAGCCGGCGTCAATTCCTCCGGCGCGCCGTCGTGGCGGGCGGGGTGCTGGCGGCGCCGTGCGTCATCCCGGGTTCCGCGCTGGGGCTTAACGGCGCAGTAGCCCCCAGCGAGCGCATCGTGCTCGGCGGCATGGGCGTCGGCGCGCGTGGTTCGGATGACCTGCGCTGGATGCTCCCGGAGCGGGACGTGCAGTTCGTGGCCATCTGCGACGCCAAGAAATCGTCACGCGAAGCGGTCAAGCGGACCGTGGACAACAAGTACGGAAACAACGATTGCGCCATGTTTCGCGACATGCGGGAGTTTCTGGCCGCGCGCACGGACATTGACGCCCTGCTCATCGCAACGGGCGACCGCTGGCACGCCCTGGCCTCGATCCTGGCGATGCGCGCCGGCAAAGACGTTTATTCGGAGAAGCCCTCCTCGATGACGATTGCCCAAGGCCAGGCGGTGGTGGAGACGGCGCGGCGTTACGGACGCATCTATCAGACCGGCACCCAGCGGCTGAGCGAGGACAATTTCACCTTTGCCAACGAACTGCTGCGCACGGGCCGCCTGGGCAAGGTCCATACCGTGCGCGCCCACATTGCTCCCTGGGACGCCGCCGAGATGAGATACGACTGGCTTGCGGCCGAGCCTGAGCCGGCGCGCGAGGAGGTGGACTGGGACCAGTGGCTTGGGCCGTGTCCGTGGCGGCCCTACAACTCGGCCTACACCGCCGGCAGTTGGCGCGGCTACTATGACTTCCATACCAGTTGCATCGGGGAGTGGGGCGCTCACACGTTCGCCCAATGCCAGGTCGCCATCGGTGCGGCGGACACCTCCGGCATCGAATACATGTACGTTAACAACCCGACGGGCGACGGGATGGAGGTGCGATACGCCAACGGCATCAAGATGGTGCTCTCGCGGGGCGACAAGTGGTGGCACGGCTCGTGCGGCGTCCGCTACGAAGGCACCGAGGGGTGGGTGTCAATTGCCGACGGCTACCCCAAGCCGGAAGTGTCGAACCCGGCGCTGCTGGCCGATTTCAACAAGCTGGTCAACGATTACATCGCCCGGACCCGGCGCCCGATGAGCCATGTGCGCGATCTCTTCGATTGCGTCAAGTCCCGCCGGCTGACCGTGGCCAATCCGGTCGTCATGCACCGCTCGATGTCCACCGTCCACGCCGCCAACATCTGCATGTGGCTCAAGCGGGACATGAAATACGATCCCGTCAAGGAACAATTCGTCAACGACCCTCAAGCCAATCGCCTCCGCTCCCGCGCGATGCGTGAGCCGTGGATCATCTGATTTTCATTGAACCCTCAAACCACTTAGCCCCATGTCAACATTGAAACTGAATTCTTTGCGCATTGCCCTTCTGCTGTGCGTTGCCGCTTCGCCCGTCCTGGCTGCCAACGCCGAGTCCGCCGCCCAACCTAACGTGGACAAGTTGATCGCCGTTCTGAAGTCCGAGGCGCCCCAGAAAGACAAAGCCGACGCGTGCCGCGAACTGGCGCGTATCGGGACCAAGGACGCCGTCGCCTCCCTTGCTGCGCTCCTGGGCGATGAGAAACTCTCTCACATGGCCCGCTACGGCCTGGAGACCATCCCCGACAGCTCGGTGGACAGCGCCTTGCGCGAGGCGCTTGGCCGGCTCCACGGACGGCCCCTGGTGGGGGTCATCGGCAGCATCGGCGTCCGCCGGGATGCCGCCGCCGTCAAACCCCTGGCCGGCCTGCTCGACGATGCCGACCCCGACGTGGCTCAGGCCGCCGCGCGGTCTCTGGGCAAAATTGCCACATCCAACGCCGCCCAAGCCCTCGAGGCCGCCCTCCCGCAAGCGCCGGCGCCCAACCAACTCGCCTTCTGCGAGGGCCTGCTCCGTTGCGCCGAGGCCTTCTGGGCCAATCGCAACGTGAGGCAAGCTACCGCCATCTATGACCGTTTGCGCGCCCGCCAGGTTGCCCACCAGGTTCGCACGGCGGCCTTGCGCGGCGCCGTTCTCACACGCGGCCAGCGCGGCTTGCCCTTGCTGCTGGAGGCCATGCACGGCAGCGACTTTTCTCTCTTCGCCACCGCCGCCCGCATCTCCCAGGAATTGCCCGGTTCGCGGGTCACGCTCGCTCTGGCCAGTGAACTGGAAAAGCCTTCGGCCGACCGCCAGATCCTCTTGATCCAAACCCTGGGCCGGCGCGGGGACACCGGGGCACTGCCGGCGTTTTTCAATGCCGCCCGGAAATGCGAAAAGCCGGTTCGCATTGCCGCTATCCGGGGACTGGCCGAGCTCGGCTCGCCGGCCGCCGTCCCGGTGCTCACGGAGTTGATGGACGATGCCGACCATGAAATCGCGCAGGTTGCTCAGGAAAGCCTCGCTGGCTTGCAAGGCAAGGAAGTCGATGCCGCCGTTCTCTCGATGCTCGGCCGCGCCGAACCGGACAAGCGGGTCGCCGCCATCGAACTCATAGCCCGCCGCCGGATGACGGCGGCCGTGCCCGACCTGCTCAAGGCAACCCAGGACGCCGAGCCAAGGGTCCGAAGTGCCGCCTTCCGAAGAGTGGGCGGCCTGGCCGGCGCGGGCGAGTTACCGGCGCTGCTCGACCTGCTGGGCGGAACGAAATCCGCCGAGGACCTCGACGCGGCCGAACAGTCGCTGACCACGCTCTGTGGCCGGAGCGCCGACGGCGCTGCCTGTGTCGAAAAGATCGCCGCGCGCCTCGCGCAGGCCCCGCCCGCCCAGAAATGCGCCCTGCTCCGCGTGGTGGCGTCCGTGGGTGACACGGCCGCCCTGAAGTGCGTCCGCAAGGCAGTCAGCCAGACCGATGCCGAAGTCCATGCCGCCGCCATTCGCGCCCTGGCCGGGTGGAACACTCCCGAGGCCGCCCCCGACCTGCTTGAGCTGGCCGGCAGCGCCGCCACCCCCACTGACAAGCTCCTTTGTCTGCGGGGTTATCTGGGTTTTGCCGGCCACTCGGATGTGCCGGGCCCCGAGCGCCTCGCCATGTGCCGCAAGGCCGCCGGCCTTGTCCAAAGCAACGACGAGAAAAAACTCCTGCTGGCCGCCCTCGGCAGCATCCAGTCCGCGGAGTCGCTGGCCCTTATTCAGCCCTACCTGGATGATGCCGGGGTTCGGGACGAAGCCGGCAATGCCACCGTTGGCATCGCCGCCGGCATCCTCCAAGGCGGCCAGGCCGCCAAGCTCGCCGGCAAACTCATCGAACCGCTCGAGAAAGTGGCTCAAGTCACCACCAACGCTCAACTGGCTGGCCGTGCCAAGACCGTGCTCGAGCAGGCTCGAGCCAAGGCGGCGGGGAAGTGAACGCGTGGAGCGTGTCGAGCGTGTCGAGCGTGTGGAGCGTGGGAATGTCAACACGCTCAACACGCTCTTCCGCTCAACACGCTCAACACGCCGCCCCGAGCCCCTTCGCGCCGATGTCGCGCCGGAATTGCGCCCCATCGAAGTGGATGGTTTGGACCGCCGCATAAGCTGCGGCCCTGGCAGCGGGCAACTCCGGGGCCCAGGCGGTCACGCCCAGGACGCGCCCGCCGTTGGTCACGATCCGGTCGCCGGCCAAAGCGGTGCCTGCATGGAAGACCTTGGTGTTGGGCAGTTGCGCGGCTTTTTCGAGGCCGCTGATGGTTTTGCCCTTGGCGTAGCTGCCGGGATAGCCGCCGGAAGCCATCACCACACAGACGGCCACGGCGGGGCTCCACTCGAGTTCGAGCTTGCCCAGCGCGCCGTCCACGCTGGCCTCGAGCAATTCCACCAGGTCGTTTCGCAGCCGAACCAGGTACACCTGGGCTTCCGGGTCGCCGAAGCGGGCATTAAACTCGAGGACCTTCGGCCCCGCCGCCGTGAGCATGAGGCCGGGATAAAGGATGCCGTGGTAGTCAATGCCTTCGGCCGCGCAGCCGCGCAGCCACGGTTCGAGAATGCTTTGACGCGCCTCGGCCAGATCAGTCTGGCTCAGGAATGGGGTGGGCGAGAAGGTCCCCATCCCGCCGGTGTTGGGGCCCCGGTCGCCATCGAGCGCCTGTTTGTGGTCCTGCGACGTCGGAAAGAGCTTGGCGGTCTTGCCGTCGCAAAGCGCGTGGAGGGAGATCTCCGTGCCCTCGAGGAATTCCTGGATGACCAGTTGATTGCCGGCGGGGCCGAAGGTCTTGCGCAGCAGGATTTCGTCGATGGCCTTCTCGGCCTCGGCCAGGCTGGCGCAGATCAACACCCCCTTGCCGAGAGCCAGGCCGTCGGCCTTGACGGCGCAACGTCCGCCGAGGGCCGCGGCAAATGCCTTGGCCGGTTCCGGCCTCACGAAGGCGCCGGATCGCGCCGTCGGAATGCCGTGCCGCTCCATGAAGGCCTGGGAAAAGGCCTTCGAGGCCTCAAACTGGGCCGCTTTCCGGTTGGGACCCCAGATGCGCAGGCCGCGCTGCTGGAAGAGGTCCACGATGCCCAGCGCCAGCGGATTATCCGGGCCGACCACCGTGAGGTCTGCGCGCCGCTCTTGCGCCAGGGCCAGGAGCCGGGGGAGGTCTTCGGCGCCGACATCGAGGCATTGGACCGCCTCTCCGTTGCGGGCCAACCGTTCCCCGGCGATGCCGGCGTTGCCCGGCGCGCACCATATCCTCGAGGCCAGCGGGGACTGGGCCAGTTTCCATACCAGCGCGTGCTCGCGGCCGCCCGAACCGATAACCAGCAGTTTCATGCGCGGGATTGAACCAGGAAATCTGCGGCACGCAAACGGTTTTTGTTATCTTGGGGCTGGACTTTTTTGAGTTTTTGTGTAAACCGGACGAACGTCATTAACCGTTTAATGTTCACATTACATAGAACTATGAAGAAAGCATTGAGATCGATTTTAGTCATGGGAATCGGGGCCGGGCTGCTGGAGGCAGCGGCTGCGGCTGACAACCCGCCGGCTGTGCCGGCGGTCCAGGCCACAAATACTCTGCGCGTGAGTGCGGCTGACAACAAGCCAGTCGTGCCGGCGCCGCCGCCCGCTCCTCGGGTGCCAGAGCCGCCACCGCTGCCTGCGGGGATCAAGGACCGGAAGGAGCAGATGAGCTACAGCATCGGGATGAGCATCGGCAAGAACATCAAGTCGGGCATGGTCGATCTGGACATGGATGTCCTGATTGGCGCGATCAGGGATTTCGTGGCCGGGAACACGATGAAGATGACCGATGAGCAGATGATGCAGGGCATCCGGGCTTACCAGACCGCAGCCAACGCCAAACGGGAGGAGGAGCGGCTCAAGACGGCCGAAAAAAACCACAAACTGGGCGAGGCCTTCATGGCTGAGAACGCGAAAAAGGAGGGGGTCAAGACCCACACTGTGACGCTGCCCACTGGCAAGACGGCTGAGATGCAGTATAAAATCATCACGGAGGGTACCGGCCCCATTCCCAAGAGCAATGACGTCGTGAATGTCAGGTATGTCGGCACCACCATCGACGGCAAGGAATTCGACAACTCATCCAGGCGCGGAACAAACTCCACCGTCAAGATGATGGTTGCTCACGCAACATACCCAGGCTGGAGTGCGGCCTTGGAGATGATGAAGGTCGGCTCGAAATGGGAGCTTTTCCTGCCCGCCGCCCTGGCGCGTGGTGATCGCGGCATCCCCCCGACTCTTGAGGCCGGGTCCACCGTGATCTTCGAATTTGAACTAGTGAATATCGAGGCCCCGCCCACCACCGCCCCGCGGGGGACCGGCCCTAGCCCTGCCCCGCTGACCAGCGAGATTATCAAGGTGCCCTCGGGCCCGGAGATCGAGAAAGGCGCCAAGCCCAAGATCATGACGCAAGAAGACATCGAAAAGGAGCTGCAGAAGGCCAAGGCTCCTCCGGGAACCAACTCAGTAAAAACTCAATAAAGACCTCCGGAGGCGCCCGGAAGGAGCGTCGCCGGCGTGTCGAGCGTGCGGAGCATCAGGACCTGCTCCCACGCTCCGGCGCTCCAGACGCTCAACACGCTCCACGAGTCGTCGGGGCCAGCTCGGTCAATTTGTTTTCGAGCGCGTAACGGACCAATTCAAGGTCGGTTTGGAGATGGAGCTTCTCAAGCATCCGGGTGTGAAAGGTGCTGATCGTCTTGGGGCTTAACGAGAGCTCGGCAGCGATCTCTTTGAGCGACTTGCCGGCGACGAGCAGTTGGAGCACTTGGAACTCGCGGCCCGACAAACGTTCATGAAGGGCCTGCGGGGGGGGATGGACGAACTCAGTGGCGAGCCTCTGGGCCAGCTTGTCACTGACGTATCTGAGGCCGGAGAGGATTTGCTTGAGGGCGCGGACCAATTCCTCACTCGCGGCCTGCTTATTGAGATAGCCGGCAGCGCCGGCCTGCAGGGCCCGCAGGGCCAACTGCTCCTCCGGAGCACTGCTCAGGACAAGCACCGGCAGATGAGGTTCCATCGAGGCAACCTTGGCCAGGACCTCGAAGCCGCCCCCGCCGGGCATGAAGATGTCCAGCACCAGGGCATCCCAGTGTTTTTCCTCGAGCCGGGCCAGTGTCTCCTGGACCGTGGCGGCTTCGCCAAATTCGGCGCCAGGAAGGTCCTCAGCCAGGATTCTCTTGAAACCGCTGCGGACCATCGCATGGTCGTCCGCGATGAGAATTGCGCTCATGCTGTGCTCCCTTGGGGCTGGTTGGGGGGCAGCGGCAACCGTGCCTCGATGGTAGTGCCCTGCCCCGGGGAACCGGAGATTTGGCAAAAGCCGCCGAGCAACAGGGCCCGTTCGCGCATCCCCCGGAGCCCCACCGAACGAGGATCATCGAGCTTGGCCGCCGGAATGCCGCAACCATTGTCGCGCAGGGTCAGCACGATCTCGCCGGGTTGCCACTGCAACCGGGCCTGCACACGGGAGGCGGCGGCGTGCCGGGCCACGTTGGCAAGGCCCTCCTGAAAAATGCGGAACAAGGCCGTCGAGCGATCCCGATCCAGTGCCGGAGACCCGTCCGGCACGACCGCCTGGCAAGGGATTTGGGTGCGGGCCTGAAAATCTTTGGCAAGCCATTCGATGGCGGCGCACAGCCCAAGACTGTCAAGCACGACCGGACGGAGTTCGGTAGCTATTCTCTGGACTGATTCCATCGCGCGGTCAATCACCTCGACCATCCTCTCGGTTTCGCCTTTGAGGGCGCGCTGCCCCGCCTCGTCCACAGGCTGGCTGAGGCGGCGGCGGAGCCACACACAGTCGAGTTTAAGCAGGGTCAGCTCCTGGGCCAGCACATCGTGGATTTCCCGGGCAAGGAGGGTGCGCTCTTCCTCGCGCACGGCCTGGAGGCGCCCGGCCAGCGCGCGAAGTTGCTCGCGCGATTGGCGCAGTTCCTCTTCGGCCCGCTTGCGCTCCGTAATATCCCGCCCAATTGCCAGGACCAGCACCTGCGCCCGAACCTGGATGGGAAACGCGCGGACCTCGACCGTTCGCCGGCTCCCGTCTTTTCGATTCAGGGTAATTTCATCCGGACCGGCCGCTTCCCCCCGGGCGGATTGGGCCAGCAGCAGGCGCGCCTTGGCCCGAAGTTCCTGGGAAAGCAGATTCGATTCGAGAAGGCTCTTGCCGATCAGTTCTTCGCGGCGAAATCCAATGAGTTCTTCGGCTGCCCGGTTGCCATCGACAAACCGGCCCTGGAGATCGTGCAGAGAATAAGCGTCAGGGGCGTACTCGAAGAGGATTCTCAGGCGCTGCTCCGAGGCGCGCAGTTCCTCATCCGTCTGCGTGCGTCCCGTGATGTCAAGCGAGCGAGCATGTCCCGGCATGGCTGCATTGCCGGCCTCCCTGGCTGCAGCATCCATGCTCAATGCTCCCGCCACCGCCGGAGGCCCAGTGGACTTTGCGTCTGAGTCGCCAGTCATGCCGGATTGTTCGCTCCGGGCAAACGGGAAAGCAAGCCTGGGATTGAAGCGGGCGCAGGACAGGCGCCATCTTAATGGCACCCGCAGCCGTGCCCGCAGGAGCCGTCCCCCAGGTCCGCCTCCGTCGGCATGCGGCCCAATTCAAGGGTCTTGCTGACGTAAGTGTGGACGGATTTCTGGACTGCGTGCAACTCATCCTGCGCGTCGAGGAAGCCGCGAGCAATGGGATTGTTCAGCAGCTCGTCACGATGGCGCTCGAAATCGGCGATTTCCTCGCCAGTCAGCGGCATCGAGGTCTGTTGCTTGTGCTGGAGCGCCTGGCCTTTGGACATCAGCCCGTCGTATTGGGCGCGGGCGCTGGCGTCTCCCATGAACGCTTCGACGCGCTCTCGAATCAAGCGCATGTTCGGTTGCTCCAAAATTGTCTCGCACAGTTCCTTGGTTTTCCTGAGGACCGGCGACTCTTCGATTGAGGTATACATATTCAATTCCCTTAAATACAGCACAGACGGAGCTTAAACGCAAATGCCGGTTCAAGTTGTTCCTTGAAACCGGCCCCTAATTGCGCCACAAATGCGCCGTGTCCATGAGCTCACCTGGAAGCAAACGCCGGCGTTGGTTGAGAATCATCTTTTGGTGTTGCGGAGTGATTTTGGCGGGCTTCGCTGCTTTGACGGCACTCCTGTTGGTTCTGCTGAACCGCGTTCCGCAAAGCTACCCGCCGGTTGCTCGACCAATCGAAATCGCGCGCGGCGCTGGGTCTGACGATGCTTTGGAAGGCTTTGCCTCGCCTTACATCGGGCACACCGGCAGTTGGGACGGCAAGGGTGGCGCGATGTTTGGCGCTTCAAAAGTCCCCGACCTGGACACGGAACAAGCGATGCATTTGCACTGGACGTTTATGGCGGCGCATTGGAGCGCGCTGGAACCTAACGGGCCGGTGGACCTGGCAAAAGAGACCCCTGCGGCGTGGAAAGAAATGGACGCGTTCCTCATGGCTGCGCACCAACGGCGCCTGAACATTCTGATGCAAGCCCCGGTCATCGGCGGCAACGCCGGCGGCCCGCCCAGATGGGCCGGCCGCCGTGAGAAAGGCAAATCAGCGCCCACCAACATGGAGGCGGCAGCGGCTTTTGCAGGCAAGCTTGCCGCCCGCTACGCGCCCGGCGGAACGTTGGCCAGGCAGCAGGGGTGGGGCGCGAGGTACGGCGTCCGCGCATGGGAACTCGACAATGAACCGGATGGCTACCTGACGCACTGGAAGAACCAAGCGGCCGACTATGCGGAATTTGTCACCAAGGCCGCGGCGGCCATTCGCCAAGCCGACCCGCGCGCCGTCATTCTCGGGCCGGCGACGATGGGCAACGGCAATGCCTGCCGGTGGATCGAAGGAGCCCTTGACGCGGGGGCGCTCAATGGTTCGCCCGCGTACCGCAGCAGGGGCGCGCCTTACTCCATTGGACCGGTATTGGACGCGGTTTCCTTTCACATTTACGAGGGCCTGGATACCGCCCTCTCAGCCAAGGATCGCACGGTGGAAATCGCGTTCAGCGAAATCCGGGACCTGTTCGAGCGCTATGAAGACCGGTCCCCAGGTTTCCATTACGCAAGGAAACAGCAATACTGGCATACCGAAGGCAACTTTGATTTCTTCGGCGTCCTTTCCAGGAAGCGGCGCGCCGCCTGGCGCATGCAGTTCTTCACCCGGGCGTTTGCCGCCGGAATCTCCAAAGTGGTTGTCATGGACGCCTCGAAACCGGAGCAGGCCGCCGTTCGCGCTTATGTTGACGCCCTGCCGGACCCGTTCCCGATGCGGCGGGCGGGCAACATGGTGAAAGTGCTCGACGGAAGCCCGGCCGTTTTTCTGCATTTGGACGGCACCAATGCCGACGCCGGTCGCGTGTGGGTTTTGTGGGCGACGGGCGCAAGCGACGCCGAAGTGGACGTGCCCACGATACAAGAGCGCGTCATGCAAGTCTCCCCCGATGCCAGCCGCAGCCCGCTCAAGAGCGCCGGCCACAGCGTGAGGGTCCGCCTGAAAGGCGACGCCAAAATGGCGCCCCCGATTCTGCTCATTGACCGAACTGGTGCGGCGAGCCCTTAATGATACATGGCGTTCAGATACGAAAGCAGAACCACAAATCCAGAGACGTGCGCGAACAGGCGCGCGAACAGGGGATAACTTGCCGGGGGGAGATTCAATGGTGTGGTAAAGCCGGCCAATTCTGAAGCCCTGATCGAAAGCCAAAAGGCGGCAACCAGGCCGCCCCAGCTTAAGCCTGTAAAGGATCGGGAAGAGCGCCGGCGCATTGAGCAGCAGCTCAATAGGAACGCGTTTTCGCGTCCGTTCCCGCCTGATCTTCTCAAGGTCAATCATCGATTGGTCCCGCCACGGGGCCGCGTCCACATGGACTTGGAAAAAGAAATCTCGTTTCCTGGTTCGCACAGGCTCCTGGCATCGCGGCGCGGCCCATTCGCGCCGGGCTAAGACGAAGCCTTCCCGTTCCAACCCCAACGGCAGCGATTTTTAGGGGGTAGATGATTTGACGGATCGGCAACTCCCAGGTTAAGTCCGACGTTTTCAGTCCAAATCATACGACAAATAAAATGTGGCGGCAATCTCTTTTTAGAACTTCCCG
>Ga0181524_10001927_pt1 | contig 22599 bp, 12 predicted proteins | sample PEATcosm2014_Bin_34_FD_119761 | JGI IMG/M metagenome (GOLD analysis project Ga0181524, IMG submission 119761) | Peatland microbial communities from MTU Mesocosm Facility, Houghton, MI, USA - PEATcosm2014_Bin05_60_metaG | ecosystem: Environmental > Terrestrial > Soil > Wetlands > Peat | place... | reverse complement strand
TCTTACCTGGTTTCAAACGCCATTGTGCTCCCGCTCACCGGTTGGTTCTCCTCACTGTTTGGCCGCAAGCGCTTCTACATGACCTGCGTGGCTATTTTTACGATCAGTTCCCTGCTTTGCGGGCTCGCGCCCAGTCTTGCCCTGCTGGTGTTTTTCCGCATCCTGCAAGGCGCCGGAGGGGGCGCGTTGCAGCCCATCTCTCAGGCCATCTTGCTGGAGAGTTTTCCCAAAGAAAAGCAAGGCATGGCGATGGCCATGTTCGGCGTGGGCGTGGTCATGGCGCCTATCATCGGCCCCACCCTGGGCGGCTGGCTCACCGACAGTTATAGCTGGAGATGGATTTTCCTCATCAACATTCCGGTGGGAGTCATCTCCCTGATTCTAACCTTTTTCCTGATTTCTGACCCGTCCTTCCTCAAGCGTAAAGGGTTCAAGGATGGAGTCCATATTGATTTCATTGGGCTGGGCCTGCTGAGTGTGGGCCTGGGATTCCTGCAAGTGGTTTTGGATAAGGGACAACGTGAGGACTGGTTTGAGTCGCACTTCATCGTTGCCTGCGCCGCTCTGTCGTTGATCGGGCTAGTCGCAGCCCTGGTCTGGGAACTCAATCGCCAAGATCCCATCGTGGATTTTCGGTTGTTGAAAAACCGGAATTTCTTCCTCGCCACCTTGACGATGTTTATGCTGGGGTTCGTCATGTATGGGAGCACGGCCTTGCTTCCCATTTTTCTTCAGACCCTGCTGGGGTATACGGCGATGTTGAGCGGGCTGGTACTTTCGCCGGGAGGAATCATAGTGGTCATCATGCTGCCCATCGTGGGCAAGCTGCTGACGCGGTTCGATGCGCGTTGGCTGGTGGTTTTCGGTGTCGCGGTTGTGGCCGCTTCGCTGTTCCATATGGCGACGTTTAACCTGGACATCGATTTTCGCACCGCCATGATGGCGCGAATCTATCAATCGGCGGGAATGGCTTTTCTCTTTGTGCCGATCAACGTCATGGCGTTCTACTTTATCCCTAGAGAGAAATTCAATAACGCCACGGGGATCATCAATCTGGCGCGGAACATCGGCGGCAGCTTCGGGATTGCCAACGTGGTGACCTTGCTGGCGCGCCGGACCCAGTTCCATCAGGGCATGCTTCTCGGCCACATGACGCCCCTCGATTCGGCGTACCAGGCGATGGTGAATGGCTCGGCAAGGATCCTGTTTGCGGCCGGATCCAATTACACGGATGCTCAGACCCAGGCCCAGGGCCTGGCCTATGGGCTTTTGCAGCGGCACGCCGCGATGTTGGCTTTCGTGGATGATTTCTGGCTGATGGGGCTCTTGTTCTTATCTTTGATCCCCCTGATGTTTTTGATGAAGAAGAGCCGGCCGCACGGAGCGCCCATCAGCGCGCATTGAGCGCGCCGGATGTACCGGCGTCGCTCGGCGCGACCGGGAAGGCAAGAGTTCGAACGGAGTTAGCAAGCAAGCTCAGGGCTCTCAGGAATACATCGAATTGAATAAGAGAGAGGGGTGGCCCACTGATCCGCGCAGGGTGAGCCCTTAAGGGTTCCCGGCCTGCCGTGGCCCACAATTTTTATGGACCGCATCTTTAATCGGAGGCGACAACACGGAGAGATCAATCCCTGGCTTATTGCCCTGACGGTGATGCTCGCCACGTTCCTGGAGGTGCTTGACACCAGCGTCGCCAACGTGGCACTGCCTCACATTGCCGGCGACCTTTCCGCTGGCGTCGATGAGAGCACGTGGGTACTGACTTCCTACCTGGTTTCAAATGCCATTGTGCTGCCCCTCACGGGCTGGTTGTCATCGCTCTTCGGCCGCAAGCGCTTCTTCATGGTCTGCGTGGCCATCTTCACCGTTTGTTCCTTCCTTTGTGGCGTTGCTCCCAGCCTCGGCCTGCTGGTTCTTTTTCGTGTCTTGCAGGGCGCGGGAGGTGGCGCGCTTCAGCCGATTTCGCAGGCGATTTTGGTGGAAAGCTTTCCCAAAGAAAAACAGGGCTTGGCGATGGCGGTTTATGGGATGGGCGTGGTGGTGGCGCCTATCATCGGTCCTACGCTGGGGGGCTTTGTCACGGACAACTACTCCTGGCGATGGATTTTCTTTATCAATATTCCCGTCGGTGTGATTTCCCTCCTGATGACCGCTTTTCTCATCTACGACCCGCCCTACCTGGTACGCAGGAGCCTGCGCGGCCTGCGCATTGATTACATCGGGTTGGGTTTGCTGAGTGTGGGGCTGGGTTTTCTCCAAGTGGTCCTGGACAGGGGCGAGCGGGAAGACTGGTTCGGCTCGAACTTCATCATCGGCTGCACCCTTGTCGCCGGTGTGGGACTGATCGGTGCGTTCCTCTGGGAGCTCACGCGCGAAGATCCCATCGTGGATTTCCGCATGTTGAAGGAGCGGAATTTCTTTTTGGCCACCTTCACCATGTTCATGCTCGGGTTCGTGCTTTACGGCACCACCGTGCTGCTGCCCCTCATGCTGCAAACACTCATGGGTTACACAGCCTTGCTCAGCGGTCTGGTGCTTTCTCCGGGGAGTTTGTTCACGTTGCTGGCGTTGCCGCTTGTGGGCCGCCTGACCCAGAAGGTGGAGGCGCGCTGGCTGGTGGCGTTCGGACTTGGAGTCACAGGTTTTGCTCTCTTGCGAATGTCGAACTTCGACTTACAAATCGATTTCTGGACTGCCGTCCGCGCTTGGACCTTTTCACGCATCGGCATGGCTTTCCTGTTTATTCCCATTAACGTCACGGCATTTTATTTTATTCCCAAGGAGAAGATGAACAACGCCACCGGCATTATCAATCTGGCGCGCAATATCGGCGGCAGCGTGGGCATCGCCAATGTGGCCACTCTCCTCTCACGCCGCGCGCAGGTCCATCAAGCCACACTGGTTGCTCACCTTACTCCCTACGATGCTCCTTACCGCAACGCCGCGCAGGGTGCGCAGCAAATGCTCATGGGGCAGGGTTCCAGTCCCGCGCTCGCACACCTCCAGGCGCAGGGTCTGCTTTACGGCAACTTGGTTCGCCAGGCCAACATGCTCGCTTATGTCGATGCTTTCTGGCTGCTCGGCTGGACTTTCATCGCCATGATCCCTTTTATGTTTCTGATGAAGAGCGCCAAGCCCCGCACCGGCGCGTCCGTCGCCGCACATTGAGGCCACGGCCCCAACCCAAAGCGCGTATACTCTGTGCGGGAATTCCTGGACCTTTTTGGACGGGGGCCCCATTCTGTTCCACTGTTGGGAGGGATCATGAGACGCCGTGACTTCATCAAGAGTTCCGCTTTGGCGGGGGGTTCGTTACTATCGCCGGCAGGGCCGCAAGCGTTTGCCGCAGAATCAACTTCGGGCCTGCAAGCTCCAATTCTGCCGATGCCGCTTCCCAAGACCATCCTGCTGAATTTGCGCCCCGCGCGTTGGATCTGGTACCCCTCGCAGCGCACCCTGCAAAACACCTTCGTGCTTTTCCGCCGTCAACTCGACTTGCCGGAAAAGCCGCTTCGCGCCAAGGGCTGGGTGGCAGCCGAGAGCCGCTACCGGCTGGAAGTCAACGGCCAACGTGTACAGTGGGGGCCGGCCCCGTGCGACCCCCGCTGGCTGGAAGTCGATCCCGTCGATTTGACCGCGCTTCTGCAAGCGGGCGCCAACACCATCGGTGCGCAGGTGCTTTTTTTCGGCCAAGGAGACGGCACCTTGCCGATCGGAAAGTGCGGGTTCATCTTCCGGCTGGAACTGGAAACCGCGCACGGCGAGAAGCAGACCATTGTATCGGACGAAACCTGGCAAGCCTTCCTCGCCCGCGCTTGGAAACCCGGCCATTACAAGCGTTGGTATCTGCGCAGTCTTCAGGAAGAATTTGACGCGCGCCTCTATCCCTATGGCTGGGCAAGTCCCGATTTTACTCCCAACCAGGACTGGCTACCCGCCATGCCGCTTGAATGCCCTGCGGACAAGCCGGCGATTTGTGCCACATACCCGGAATACCAGCTTAACTTCCAGGGTGACCCCAACGTATCGCAATTGCGGGCACGCAGCATCCCTCTTATGCGCGAGACCCTTGTCCCCGTGGCCCGCCTCGCCGAATCGTGTTGGATTGAGTGGGTTCATTCCCCCGAGGAGTATTTTGAATTCCTGCCGCCGCAGAGCTTTCGCCCCGACCGGCAACCCTCGGCGAAAGAGGCCACCGCAGGTTCATGGGATATCGAACTCGACGGCCGGCGGGGAGCAGCCCTGACCTTTGAGTTTACCGAGCAGATGGTCGGCTGGCCCTATTTCACCATTGAAGCTCCGGCCGGAACCATCGTTGAACTCATGGTTCAGGAAGCGCACCAGGTGGGCGGACCCGCGCTGCTCAACACGCACTTCCACAGTTGGACCCGCTTCATCTGCCGCGAAGGCATCAACCACTTTGAAACGTTTGATTTTGAGAGTTGCCGCTGGATGCAACTGCATATTCACGGGGCTCCCGGCAAGGTAACAGTTTCGGACGTGGGCATGCGCCGGAGGGTTTTCCCCTGGCCGCACACGCCCGTAATGCGTGTCTCGGAACCGCCCCTCCAGCGACTGATGGATGCCGCATTCAATACCATGAACAACTGCGCGCAAGAGACCATCATGGATGGTGGGGGGCGCGAACGGCAGCAGTACAGCGGCGACTGCGGCCATCAAGTCCACGCCGTCCATCTCAACTTGGGCGAAACCCGGCTTCCGGCGCGCTTCCTTGCCACCTTCAGCCAAGGGTTAACCCAGGAAGGGTACTTCCTGGATACTTGGCCGGCGTTTGATCGCCTGGCGCGTCTTATCGAGCGGCAGCTTCAACTTACCAACTGGGGCCCCTTGCTGGATCACGGGGTGGGTTTCAACTTTGACTGCTTCTATCATTACCTTTATTCAGGCGACCTCGATGATCTCCGCGAGCCTTACCCGCGGCTGCTGCGTTTCGCTCAATACCTCGAGAGCATCATGGGCCGCGACGGCCTTCTGCCGGTCGAGAACCTGGGGACCCCCGCCGTGTGGATAGATCACATCGCTTACCAACGCCAACGCCACAAGCAATGCGCATTCAATCTATATGCTGCCGCCATGCTGCAAAACGCGTTGGCGCGCCTGTGCGACGCATTTGGCGATCGAACCCGCGCCCAAGCCGCCCGCGATTTCGGCCGCCACATTGAGGATGCGACGGTGCGGCACTTCTGGAGCCCGGAGCAGAATCTTTTCATCAATAATCTCCCTTGGCTCGGGGAGGAAGGTTCTCGACGCATGTGCGACCGCTCACTTGCCACGGCCCTCCTGTTTGATCAATGTCCCCATGGGCGGACGGACGCCGTCCTCCAGGTGCTCTCCGAGTGTCCACCGGAAATGGGCTTTTCCTATCCCGCCAATGCCGGTTGGCGGTTGTGGGCGCTGGGCAAGGGAGGCCGCGCGGATGTCATTGTGAAGGAGTTTCGCGAGCGTTGGGCCAACATGGAATCGGTGCCGTTGAACAACACCCTTCAGGAGAATTGGCACGCCAAGCCGGATTCAGGCGATGAATGGAGCCATTGCCCCCTCGCCCCACTTTACGTCACTACTATGAGCCTGGCGGGAATTAACCCCTTGGCTCCCGGCTTCAAACGCTGTGAGATTCGCCCGCAACTGGCGGATCTCGATGGGCTCGAGTTGACCGTGCATTCCGTTCAAGGCCCCATCGAATTCAGCGGCCGGGGGAAAATCGGGAGTCGGGAATTGACGGTGAAATTGCCTTCGGGTTGCGAGGGGGAATTCGTGGTGGATCAGAGAGAGACCTTGCCTCTCACACCTGTCGCGGGCTCCGCCGCGTCCAGCGGCTTAGCGCGCTACCGCCTGCCCGCAAGTAGGACCACCACTGTGCATCTGAAGTTCACCTGAGGGTGTTGGATGGGGGCGATTCTCTACGCTGGTAATGCAAAGGAGGAAAAGCCCCTTCCGTGAGTCCGGGCGAGGAATTATAGTATGATAAAGTCAGGACGCATGGCGACACGGCTTACAGACACTTCGGCGGACGCAGAGCGCGTACAAATCGAAATCCTGCGGTCGATGCCTTCGTGGCGAAAAATTCATTTGTGGAATGATCTGAATATGGCGATGTGCAAGGTAGCGCTCGCCGGTCTCAGCCAACGATTCCCCGCCGCCACCCCACAAGAACTTCGCCGACGGTTGGCCACAATTCTTCTGGGCCCGGAATTAGCCACCCAAGTTTACGGGCCTGAACCCGATCCTCCCTCAATAGGCGGACGAAAGCGGGCGCAGCGTGGACCGCCCGCGTGACGCGTAATCCAAAATCCAAAATCTAAAATCCAAAATCAAAGTCCCAGAACCAGCTTATCGACGCGCTTGACCACGTCGCGCAGGTAGGCTTCGTCGCCCCCCTCAAGCTCGGTGGTGGTCCATCCGGTATAACCGACGTCGGCAAACGCCTTGCGTACGGCGGCCCAATCGATGTCGCCGTCGCCGAGATTCACGAATTGAGCGGTGACCGGGCTCCAGCCCTTGCCCATCTTGAAGTCCTTCAAGTGCACCTTGGCGAAGCGCTTGCCGAGCGTGCGAATCCAGTCCTGCGGATAGCCGTAAAGGACCACGTTGCCCACATCGAAGTATTGCTTGATCCAAGGACTCTTGAATTCGTCCACGTACTTTGCCATCTCCAGCGGGCTGAGCAGGAACTTGTTCCATACTTCTTCGATGCAGATGATGATCTTCAATTCTTCCGCCAGCGGGATCAGCGTGCGAATATTCTTTTGCGAGCGCGTCCACGCATCCTGGTAACTCGTGTCAGCGTTGACGACGGCGGGAACGAGCAGGACGGTTTCCGCGCCCCAGAGCTTGGCGTTATGGAGCGACGTCTTCATGCCGTCCAGCGATTTCTTCACCACGGCGGGGTCACTGGAGGAGAGCGGGTTATCCCAGTGGGCCATGTTCATGACCGAATGGATTGGGACCTTGGCGTCTTCCGAGGCCTTCTTGATTTCCTCGGCCACCTTGGGGTCTTCCATGGTCTGGGCTTCCACGCCCTCGAACCCTACTTCACCGGCAAGCTTGAAGCGGTCGGCGTAGCTCATTTCCTTGGGCAGCATGTAAATTTGCACCGCCTTCTTGATGCGCCCGCTGGCGGGAGTCGGGGCGGGCGAGGCGGCTGCCAGGCTGCTTGCCGCCGGGCCCAGCGATGCTAGGGCGCTCCCCGCAGAGACCTTCAGGAAATCGCGACGCGATGGATTATTCTTCATGATGTCCTCCACGAATGGCAAAGTAAGCGCATTGTCGCTAATCCGTTATTGGTGGTCAGTCGCAACGGACAACGGACCACGGACCACGGACACCTAAGCAAACTTCGTGATATCGATTTTAGGATTGTACACTTCCTTGGACTTTTGCAACGCCTCCCAAGTAAGCGGTCTCCCGGTATAAGCCGCGTTGCGGCCCAGCATGGCACTCATGGCTGATTCCGCGCCCAGCGCCGCCTGGTTGAGGAATTGGCCGCTGGTGATGCTGGCGACAAAGGCCTTTTCCTTTTCGGAGTCGGCTTGGTCGAGCGCGCCCGCGAATTTTCCCGCCGCGGAGAATTCTGCCCCTCCGCTGGGTTTCATTCCGGCATCCCATGCGTTCTTGCCGGCAATATTAACGCGCCAATCATAGTGCGACTCGGAGCTGCCATCGGACCCGAACAATTGCACGGCAGCGTCAAAGGTGGGATGGTCGAATTGGGTGGATCCAAAGCTGATTTGCACGTCGTCCGGATAGGTAAAGAGCACGTTGAAGTTATCCTTGCAGTCCCCGGCATCGGTGCGAATCTTGCGGCCACACAAACCCACAGCCTTTACGGGGTGGCCTTTCAGCATCCAGTTGCACATGTCAATAACGTGGATGTTTTGCTCCACAATGATGTCGCCGGAAAGTTGGCGATCCCACACCCAGTTTCGCAGCCGTTTTTCCTCGGGGGAGGCGTTGGGCCATTCGGGCCGGTCGATATGGCCGCAATAGTAGTAAGCGAGACCGCAAGCGATTTTCCCGATCGCCCCTTCGTGGATGCGCCGTGTCAGCTCCACCATGGGCGGCGCATTGCGAATCTGAAATCCCACCGCCAGGCTTATCTTGCCCTGCGCCTTCTCGCCGATGCTGATGACGTGATGTGCGCCCGGCACGTCCACAGCCACCGGCTTTTCGCAATAGACATGCTTGCCCGCGGCGACGACCGTTTCAAGATGATGGGGATGGAAGTAAGGCGGGGTAGTAATGAGGATGAAGTCCACTTCCTTCGAGGCGGCAATTTCTTGATAGGCATTGGGACCCTTGAAGAGTTGTGAAGGGTCGATGGGCGCGTAGCCCTTCGCTTGCTGCAAACGGTCGAAGTGCTGGCGCCCCTTTTCCAGTTGGTCGGCAAAAAGATCGGCGATGGCGGTCACCCGCGCACCGGCGTTTTCCACGAAACTCGTACCCTCTGCGGTGGCGCGGCCTCCGCAGCCGAGAATTCCGAAGCGAACCTGAGAGTTCGCGGTCGTCCCCCGCACAAGCTGCGGCTTGAGGATCATGAAGCTCGCAGCCGCGGCTGCCCCCAGGAACTCCCTTCGGTCGAGCTTGCCCTTGAGTTGATCGGTCATTTGCATTCCTCCTTTAGTTTTGGGACACGGGATACGGGACACGGGATACGGAATTCGGAATCCATCATTCGGATTGAGGAAAAGGAGTTTCGCCCGAAACCCCCAGCCCCGATTGCCTTGTCCGTTTTCCCGTTTCCCAAACCCCTAATCCTCTTTTCCGATTCCCGTGTCCCGTGTCCCGTGCCCCGTGTCCCGTTTCCCGTTTACCGTGTCCCGATTTCCTTCAGGTAAATATCCTTGAACCGTATTTTTACTCCACCGCCGGTGTGGAGTTGCAAACCGATGACGCCCTCGGTGAAATTCGGATGGGGATCGGTAAAATCCACGCAGGGCACGCCATTCAAGCCTGTGACATAGTGAAGTCCCTCCTCCGTAATTTCCAGATCGTTCCAGTCGCGGGGTTTAATCGCATGCTCGCACGCGGGCGTGCCCATCGCCACCCAGCCGCGATGACCACTCTCATAAATCGAGCCCGTGTTGCGAGTCGGGTCCACTTCCACCTGCATGCCTTCGATATCCGGACCGGTTTGGGGCGAGTTGCCGGTAATGCGCGAGCGGGTGAACACACCGCTGTTTCCGTCGGTCTCAGGTTTGAACTTCACTCGCAACGCAAAATTGCTGTAGGTTTTCTCCGTGGTGAGATAACCGTAGTGCCCCACGGTGCTCTCGCCCAAGATCGTGCCATCTTCTACTATCCATTTCTCTTGTCCGTTATTCACCCAACCGCTCAGATCCTTACCGTTAAAAAGAGCAATCCATCCTTTTCCCGCAGGCGCCTGAGCCCCCGCTTGCGAAACCAGCATTAAGCCAAATACGGTCACGAGCAGATGTTTCATGTCGGAACTCCTCGAGCCTTTTCTCACTGAGCGGCCGGCCGGGAGGGCGCGACCGCCGCCAGTCCCAAGCGACTTAGAAGGGAATGATGATATTCGCAACCGGAAACGAAATCTAGAAGAAAGCGGCCGGAGACCCGCGGAGCCATGTTGGCGCAATCCGGGAAGGCGGCGATGGGGCAAGATGGCGTCGGACCAACCTTTCGCCAGGTGCCAGGTATAGCCTCATCGCCCATCGAATCGGGGATGGTTACAGTTCTCTGTGGCCCCACAAAAGCCCTCGGCTTTTTCAAATCCTAAAGCTAAGATGAGAGCTTGTCAGTGACGAACTCGGATCGTATGGCGAGCTTGAGTGAGAATGCGCGAGGGGAGTGGTGCTTCCATGAGTGGAAAGGTGTTAACATCGGCGGCGATGCTGGTGGCTTTGCTGTGCGGGGTCGCACGGTCTCAACCCGCGAACCGACTTTCACTCCAGATGGCCCTGGATCTCGCGGGCAAGCAGAACCTCGACCTGCTTGCCGCGCGGCAGCGGCAAGCCGTCTCGCAGGCAGGCGTTCAAGTTGCCCGCGAGCGGCCCAACCCAACCTTCAACTTCACCGTGCTCCGTGACGAGCCCCACGAAGGGTGGTTCGTGGATCAACCGCTGGAACTGGGCGGGAAGCGCGGTCGGCGGATTGACGTGGCCCATCAGGAAGGAGCGCTGACCGACCTGGAGATCGCCGCCCTGGAGCGGCAAATCCGGCGGCAGACCCGCGAGGCCTATTTCCAGTTGACCTTCGCGCGGGCGGAATCCCAGCGAATGGAGCACATCCTCGAACTGGCCAAAAGGCTGGAGCAGATTGCGCGGGATCGATTCAACGCCGGAGATGTGGCACAATTGGAAGTCATTCAAGCGGGGCTGGAGGTCGCGCGCGCGCAGGCTGACTACAAGGTGGCGCAACAGGAGGGGAGAATTTCACTCAGTCAACTGAATGCTCTGCTCGATGAGCCTGCCACCACCGATTGGGAACCGGTCGAGGCGCTCCAGGACCTGCCGCCCACAGTTTCGCTTCCCGAATTGATTCAGCTTGCATACAATTCCAATCCGGATTTGCGGCATGTCGTGCAGGAGCAGAAGGTGGAAGAAAGCCGCCGGGCGTTGTTGAAGGCCGAACGGATTCCCAATCTCGATCTCGAACTGGGGTTGGATTACAACGCCCCTCACGATTTCCAAACGGGGCCACGGGGCCAAATCTCGGTGCCGCTGCCCATCTTCGCGCGTAACCAGGGAGAGATCGCTCAATCCCTTGCCACTCAGAACCTGCTGGGTTCGGAGGAAGCCGCCACGAAGCGATCGGTGGCGGCGCGGGTGGAAACAGCGTACTACGATCTGGATGCACGGCACACTCAGGCAGAAACTTATCGCGCCACTCTGGTGCCCGTCGCACAGCAGCTTGAAAGCCTGGCGGAACAGAGTTATCGCGCCGGCAAAGCGGACATCCTCATGGTCCTGACCGCGCAACGCAATGTTCAGGATGTCGAGCAAAGTTACCTTCAGAGCCTGTTGACGGTGCAGAGCGCCTTTGCAGGACTGGAAGAAATAGTGGGTACATCCATCGATCCAAAGTAGTCGCCCATGCCTACGACACGACAAATTAATCACCTCCGATTGCACTGCGGCCTGCTTTTCCTCATCCTGCTGAGCCTGCTCGCTTGCTCAAAGCCACCTGCCGGTGATGAAGGCGCAGACAACTCCGAAACTCCTGCCAACACCGTTGTGGAAGTCACTCTGACCAAAGTCGTCCGAGGCGACATCAGCTCGAATCTGACCGTCAGTGGGACGATTGCGGCCTTGCCCAATCAAGACGTTAAAGTGAGCGCGCTGGTCCCGGGGCGCATCTCCGCCATGCTGGTGGCGGAAGGTGACAAGGTGAAAGAGGGCTCGGTGCTGGCAAAAATCGAAGATCACTCCTATCGCGACCAACTGCAACAAGCCCAGGCCAGCATCGATCAGGCCAACGCCAGTCTGGAAAATGCCCACCTCAACCAGAAGCGCGAGGCCGACCTGGTTCAGCGGGGGATCTCGGCCCGCAAGGACCTGGAAGACGCGGTGATGGCGGAGCGCGTGGCGGAAGCGTCCCTGAAGCAGGCGCAATCCGCAGTGGCGCTTGCACGCTTACAGCTATCACGAACAGAGGTGAAGACTCCTCTCAGCGGCACCGTCGTCAAGCGGCTGGTGAGTGCCGGCGAGCAGGTTGACGGCACGGGCGCACAACCGATCTTCGAGATTGCCAATACCGCGGAAGTGGAACTTTTTGGAAATGTGCCGGCGATTTATTTGCAGAAAATTCGCGTGGGCCAAATCCTCCCGGTGCAGACAGACGCTTTTCCGAACACGGATTTTAGCGGCCGCGTAGTGGCGATTTCACCCGCCGTTGATCCCACCACCAATGTGGGTCTCGTGCGGATCCGCATTACCAATGCCGCCGACCGGCTGCGGCTCGGCATGTTCCTGACCGCACAAGTTCCCTTGGAGACGCACAAGCAAGCCCTGATGGTAGCGTCCGCGGCGGTTTATCGCGATGCGGAAGGACAACCACGGATCTTCCGCGTTCACGCGGACAAGGCGGAGGCGGTTCCGGTGAAGCTGGGAATTGAAACGCACGAGCGAGTGGAGTTACTCGCCGGAGCGGAAGAAGGCGAAGTGGTGGTACTCAGCGGAGCATACGGCCTGGAGTCGGGCGCCACGATCAAGGTCAAACCATGAACATCGTGCGTTTCTGCCGCGAGCACCGCCGCGCGGTTTATTTGTTGACGGCCGCGCTTTTTATTGCCGGCTTGGTTGCTGCTTTCCGCCTGCCCAGCAACGTATATCCGGAGCTGTCGTTTCCCCGCATCGTCATCGTTGCTCATTCCGGCGATCTCTCCCCCCAAAACATGCTTCTGAATGTGACCCGGCCGCTGGAGGAAGCGGCGAAGACGGTCCTGGGCGCCCAGCGGGTGCGCTCGCGAACGATTCGGGGGGCCGTGGAGATTTCCGTGCAGTTCAAGCCGGACACGGACATGCCATATGCCCTTCAGCTCATGCAAGCCCACGTCAGCGACATCCGCGGCGACCTTCCTCCTGAAACGGAAATCTCCGTCGAGCGCATTACCCCCACGGAGTGGCCGATCCTGATGATGGTCCTCAGCGGAAACGTGCCCGGCGCTGATTTGCGTGACTATGCCTATTACGATTTGCGCCCGATGTTCAGCCGGGTGCCGGATGTGTCCCAGGTGGAAGTTCAGGCGAGCGACCAGCGGGAAGTGTCGGTGATTGTGGATCCGCCGAAAATGCTCGCCCATCGAATCTCTCTCCCCGAAATTTCCGATCGCCTGCGCGCGACCAATCAGGTCAATTCCGTGGGGAGGCTGGACAACGACTACTCCCGATACCTCGTGTTGGCGACGGGGCAGTTTCATGATTTGGAAGAAATCCGCAACACCGTGGTAGCGGTTGACAATGAATCGCCGATTCGCCTCCGCGATATCGCCGAGGTTCGTGACGGCGTCGAAGACCCGCGCATTCTGGTTTATGGGAATGGCCAGCCGGGGGCGCTCATCAGCATTTCTCGGCAGATTGGAGGGAACATCCTCCAAGTGGCCGATCACGTGAAGGAGTTGGCCACGCATTTGGGGTCGGCGATTCCCTCCACGCTTCACTTGTCCGTGGTGTACGACCTGGCGGAATTCGTCCGCGAGGCCGTGGCCAGCGTGCGCGACGCTGTTCTGATCGGCGCTTTGCTGGCCGTGGTCGTCCTTTTCCTGTTTCTTCGCGAAGGCCGTTCGACCCTCATCGCCGCCGTGAGCTTGCCTATCGCCGTCATCGGGACTTTCTTTTTCATGAAGCTCTTCGGCGGCACGCTCAATCTGATGTCCTTGGGTGGAATGGCCATCGCCATTGGCCTGGTCATCGACGACGCGGTGGTCATTGTTGAAAATATCTATCGGCACCTCGGCCTGGGCGATCCCCCGCAGCAGGCTGCCGAGCAGGGCACCCGGGAGTTGCTGGGACCGGTGATCGGATCGACGGTAACGACCGTGGTAGTGTTTGCACCCCTGAGCCTGCTCACGGGGGTCGTGGGCGAGTTCTTTTCGGCGCTCTGCCAGACCCTGGTGATTTCCGTAACCCTTTCACTGGTTCTGGCCGTGGTGCTGATTCCTCTTCTGGCGGAGCAATTCCTGAAGCCGCGGCATCACCAACTGAAATCGGAGCGATTTATCCAGCCCGTTTATCGCGGTTACGAATGGCTGGTGCGCTGGGCGTTGCGGCATCGGATTGTTGTGGCGGTGGCGGTGGTTGTTTCTATAGGACTCAGCGTATTTTTGGGCACGCGCCTGGAAACTGGCTTTCTGCCCGAAATGGACGAGGGTGGTTTTGTTCTGGACGCCTGGACACCTCCCGGGACTTCGTTGGCCGAGACCAATCACATCAACCACTTGCTTGAGGAACAGGTCCGCGCCATACCAGAAACAGCCTCCTTTCTGCGGCGCACGGGAGCGGAGATGGGGCCGTTTGCCACGGAACAGAATGTCGGTGAGATCGTGGTCAAATTGAAGCCTCGCGCGCAGCGCGAACGCGGAATTGAAGAGACCATGGACGCGCTCAAAACCAACATCCTGACGAGTGTGCCCGGCGTGCGCATCGAATTTACCCAGGTTCTCCAGGACATGATTGGTGACATGGAAGGCAATCCCAGCCCCGTGGAGGTGAAGATCTTTGGCAGCGACCTGCAGATTCTGGATCAGCTTGCGGAGGAAATTGGGCCCAGGCTTCAAAAGATTTCAGGACTTGATTACATCGGAATTCAGAAGGGGAACCCCGAGAGTGTGATCAATGTGGATGCCGTAGCCGCCGAACGCCTGGGATTGACCGTGGAGCAGGTCTCGCAACAAGTCAGCGCCGGACTTCTGGGTTTGGAGCAAACCGAGTTGCGGCTGAGCGACCGGACCGTCGGTATTCGCGTGCGTTTTCCGGATTCGTTTCGCTACAACTATGATGATGTGCGCCAGTTTCCCATTTTGACGCCCGCCAAGCAGATTGTGCCGCTCTCCGCCTTGGCCCGCGTCGAATCAGTGCAAGGTGAAGATCAACTGATGCGCGAGAACCAGCGCTTGATGGTGGACCTGCAAGCGGGATTGGTGAATCGCGGCCTGGGAAGTGTTATCCGCGATGTCCAGAATGTTTTGGACACCATCCATTTCCCCGTGGGGACAACCTACGAGATCGGAGGGCTGTACGAAAGTCAGCGGAATTCTTTCCGGGATTTACTTGCCGTCCTGGCCCTGGCGCTCGGAGCGGTTTTTGTTGTTCTGGTGATTCAGTTCCGTGCCTTCCCACCGGCCTTGATCATCATGTCGGCCGCTCCGCTGTCGGTTCTGGGGGTCTTCGCCATGCTGCTGGCTACGGGCACGGCGCTGAATGTCTCCTCGTTCATGGGAATCATTCTGATGGTAGGGTTGGTCGTGAAGAACGGCATCATCCTTTTCGACTACGTGCACAAATTGTGGCAAGAACAGGGAATGCCCCTTCGTGAAGCGTTGGTGGCTGCGGGAAAGATTCGCGTGCGGCCGATTCTGATGACCACCCTCTGCACGCTTTTTGGGTTAATGCCTCTTGCTGTGGGCCTGGGCTCCGGAGCGGAATTGCAGAAGCCTTTGGCCCTGGCGGTGATTGGCGGCCTGACTCTTTCCACCTTCGTCACGCTCCTGGTGATGCCGGCTTTGTACTCCCTCTTGGAACGCCGCCATTCGTAGTGCACGCCGATTCTCATTTCAACTCCCCGCGATAGTTTGTGTACGTCGCCATGCGCGAGCCTCTCCGGACCTCCCCCGCTTCGAAGCTTGCGCTTTTCGCAAACCTGCCCCTTACAGTCCCGGCAGAAATGCAATACAATCGGCAACGATTGAGGGGTACGGGTAAGCAGGGCCGGCGCGGGGAAACGAGGTATAATCTCCAATGTTGGAAAGACTAAATGGAAACTCCCATTAGAAGACACTGCGGAGTTAGGGGGACGCGCCCATGAGAGTGCACACCTTCACGGCGGTTATTCATCGGGAAGAAGATTTATACGTCGCCACATGCCCAGAACTGGGAACAGTGAGTCAGGGCACCACGATTGAGAGTGCTCTCGCCAATTTTAAAGAGGCCACGGAGCTCTATCTGGAAGAGTTTCCCCTCCCTGATGTCGGTCGCCCTTTGCTGACCACGTTCGAGGCGACTTATGCCTAAGCTCCGCCGCGTGTCGGGGGAGGAGGCGATTCGAGCCCTGGAGCGATTAGGGTTCCGACAGGTTCGGCAGCGTGGGAGTCACGTGATTCTCAGGAAGGAGACAGCTCAGGGATCCCTCGGGTGCGTCGTGCCGCTCCACCGTGAACTGGCTATCGGTACCCTTCCGCAGCGCTCATCGATGAGATTCACTTGGCCGTTTCGCCCGTCCTCCTCGGTTCAGGGGAGCACCTTCTGGCCGGTATCGACGCACCAAAACTCGGCTATCAGTGCACCGGACACGTTGCGACCGAGAACGCCACACACATCCTTCTTACCAGGCGCAGCTAATCGCCAATCGCCGATTACGTGGTCCCCGTGCCGCGGGCCCGCGCAGAGCGCAATTCTGCGGCCTACAGACCAGATTGAAATCTAGCGAGCCGCAGGTAGCGCCGACATTGCTTTTTGTGTCGGCGACCGTTAAGAAGCCAGGGCAGGCCAAGGTTAGGACGCGTGGAGAGAAGGGAGGCCGTAGAGCCTTCTTGGCGTCTTCTTTGTCAGGCGGACAATTTGTCTCTTGACAAAATGAGTCAAGTGATATAGGCTATATGTGCGATGAAGGCCAGGCGCAGTACGGCCCCCACGAATTTCTCCCAAACTCATCAACGAGCTCTCAAAACCACCCAACACAAAAAGATGTTAAAAATGAAGATTGGTCCTCAGAGTTTGTTGAAAAAAAAGGGGCAAAAAAAGTGCTCCTCAGAGTTTGCAGAAAACAAAGAAGTTAGGGTGTTTTTCACGATGAGTCATTGAAAGGAAAGGAGATAGGCGAAGAAATTCTGAATTATGAAGTCTGAATTATGAAGTCTGGTCCACACATACTCTACTTGAAGGTTGGCGGGAGTGCGACCGGTGATGAGGCCGAACCGGCAAATCGTAAAATCAGTGTGGAGTGACGAGTGACAAGCAATCACCAATCGCAAATCACAAATCACTCAATCACCCGATGATCTGATGATCCGATAACCCGATCCGCCCGTTCCTTGTCAACTTTGGCACCGGGCCTTACAATAGAAAGGTTGGAGTCTTAGGCCGGAAGTAATCCATACACTATGGGGAATTTTCTACAGTACGCATTAGGCAAGGTTCTGGGAACGAAGAACGAGCGCGAGTTGAAGCGTCTGAGCGCCCGTGTTGTTGAAATGAACGCCCTCGAACCCGAGATGCAGAAACTCCCGGACGTCGAGTTTCCCTTGCGCACCATTCAGTTCAAGGAGCGCCTTGCCGGCGGGGCCACGCTCAACGAGATTCTTCCGGAAGCCTTTGCCCTCTGCCGCGAAGCGGGGCGCCGCACCATTAACATGCGGCACTTCGATGTGCAACTCATCGGCGGCATGGTGCTGCACGAAGGCAAGATCGCGGAAATGAAGACGGGCGAAGGCAAGACGCTCGTCGCCACGCTGCCTTGCTACCTCAATGCCCTGCAAGGCAAGGGCGTGCACCTGGTGACCGTGAACGATTACCTGGCCAAGCGCGACGCCGCCTGGATGGGACCGATCTACCGCCTGCTGGGTCTGAGCGTGGGCGTGATCGTCCACGACCTGAACGACGACGAACGGCGCTCCGCCTACGGCTGCGACCTCACTTACGGCACCAACAACGAGTTCGGATTCGACTACCTGCGCGACAACATGAAGTTCGACCTCAAGGACTACGTCCAGCGGCCCCACCACTACGCGATTGTGGACGAAGTAGACTCCATCCTGATTGACGAGGCGCGCACCCCGTTGATCATCTCGGGCTCGTCCGACGAAGCCACGGACAAGTATTTCCGCGTGGACAAGGTCATCCCGCATCTGGTTGATAAAGAAGATTACGAAGTCGATGAGAAACATCGCCAGGCCACGCCCACCGAATCCGGAATCGCCAAGGCCGAGAAGTTGTTGGGGATCGAGAACCTTTATGACCCCGCCAACATCGAGTACAACCACCACTTCCAACAGGCGCTGAAAGCGCACACGCTCTTCAAGCTGGACCGCGATTACGTGGTGAAAGACGGCGAGGTCATCATCGTGGATGAATTCACCGGCCGCCTGATGCCCGGCCGGCGCTGGAGTGACGGCCTGCACCAAGCCGTCGAGGCCAAGGAAGGCGTTAAGATCGAAAGTGAGAACCAGACCCTGGCCACGGTCACTTTCCAGAATTATTTCCGCATGTACAAGAAACTGGCGGGCATGACCGGAACGGCAGAAACGGAAGCGGCGGAATTCGAGAAGATCTATAACCTGGAAATCGTCATCGTCCCCACCAATCAGACCCTGATCCGGCACGAATACCGTGACGTTGTTTACCGCACCGAGCGCGAGAAGTTCAATGCGGTGATCGAGGAAATCAAAGAGGATCACCTATGCGGCCAGCCGGTGTTGGTGGGCAGCATCGCCATCGAGAAATCGGAGCGATTGAGCTTGGCGCTAAAAAAAGCCGGCGTGCTGCCTGCCCGCCTGCAAGAGGTTGCCAAGGCGGCGGGGTTGGAAGGCCCCAAGCTGAAAATGTGGGTGGAGCGCCTGGCGCAAGCCCCCAATGCGGGGCTGGAGTGGCTGACGCGCGCGGGGGTGGGAGTTTCCACGGTAAAGGAAATGCTGAGTCAGGGCCGTTACCAGACCCTGACGGCCGGCGCCAACGGCACGCGCCGGGCCTTCCTGGAGGCCGTGCTGAAGCGCGCGCCGCGGGGATACCCCTACGACGGGTTACCCCCCGCGGACGAATCCATTCTTCCCGACCTTGTAGCCCTTGCCAATAATACTGATGAGAAATGTATCCCGGTTCTGGATTATCTGATTGAGCATCGCTGCCAGCCAGCGCGCGTGGCCGAGGTTCTGGGCATGAAAGAAGTCCGGCATAACGTGCTGAATGCCAAGCAGCACGAGCGCGAAGCGCTGGTGGTGGCGCAAGCCGGGCGGGTGGGCGCCATCACCGTCTCCACCAACATGGCGGGCCGCGGCACGGACATCCTGCTGGGCGGCAACCCGGAAACCATGGCGCGCGAGGAATTCCGCAAGTCACCGGAAAAGTATCGCGAACAGGGCATCAACCCTGAGCCTCCCGACCGGCCGCCGGAAGGTTCGGGAGCAGATGTCTTCGGCGCCTACGTAGAAGCCTACGCAGACTGGAGAACACAGTGGGCGGGATTCGTGGAGCGCTTCAAGGCCGTCACCGATACCGAGCACGCGAAGGTGGTGGCACTGGGGGGGTTGCACATCCTCGGCACCGAGCGGCATGAAGCCCGGCGCATCGATAACCAGTTGCGCGGGCGCGCCGGCCGCCAGGGCGATCCCGGTTCCTCCCGCTTTTACCTTTCGCTGGAAGACGACCTGCTGCGCATTTTCGCGGGCGAGCGCATTTCCAGCATCATGCACAAGCTGGGCATGGAAGAGGGCGTGCCCATTGAATCCCGCCTGATTTCGAAACGCATCGAGGCGGCGCAGAAGGCGGTGGAGGCGCAGAACTTCGAATCGCGCAAACATTTGCTTGAGTACGACGATGTGATGAACAAGCAGCGCGAGACCGTTTACGGCCTGCGCCGCCAATTGCTGGAAGGGAGCGACCAGAAGGGATTTGTCCTGGACGCTGCCGACCGCGTGGTGGAGTGGCTGGTGGAGAAATTCTGCCCCAAAGACCAGCACGCCGACCAGTGGAACACCAGCGGCCTGCGCACGGAAGCCTGGGGAAGGTTCGGAATCGACCTGAAGAAGCACGACCTTCCGTTCGATCCCAAACGCCTCGACCAGCTCACCGCCCAACTCAATGACCTGGTCCACGCGCACTATGATGAACGCGAGCAGGTGTGGGGCGCCGAGCGCATGCGGCTGCACGAACGCATGATTATGTTGCAGGTGGTCGACGCGCAGTGGAAGGATCACCTGCTGGCCATGGATCACCTGAAGGAAGGCATCGGCCTAAGAGGTTACAGCCAGCGCGATCCCCTCGTCGAGTATAAGCGTGAATCCTTCGAGATGTTCGAAGCCATGATGGACCGCGTGGAAGATGAAACTTTGCGCTACCTCTTCCTGATGCGCACGCCCGAGGAAGAGGAGGAAATGATCCGGCAATACCAGCAGCGCAAACGGCGCGAACAGCGGGAAATGCAAATGGTCGGCGGCGGCGTGGTGGAAAAACCGCAGCAGGTCATCCGGCGGGAAAAGATTGGGCGCAACGATCCCTGTCCCTGTGGGAGCGGCAAGAAATACAAGAAGTGCCATGGGGCGGCGGGGCCGGTGGCTGCCGCGTCGGCAAAACCCGGCGCGGCGAGTAAAACGTAGACCACCAACACAACCGAGGAGCCATGAGCATCGAGGAACTCCACGAGATGGAAGAGGACGCGGAACACACCAAGCACGACCCTTCGCTTTTGCCCGTCACCTTTACGATGGCCGTGCTGGCCGTCGTGTTGGCTGCCACCACGCTGCTCGGGCACCGCGCCCACACGGAAGAACTGCTATTTCAAAGCAAGGCAACGGATCAGTGGGCATATTATCAGGCTAAGAATATCCGGGTGCATACTTATGAGCTCTTCCTGGATCTCCTTTCCGTCTCCACGGTGAAAGACCCCGCGCAGGCGGAAAAGGTGAAGGATAAGTACACCCAGGAGGTGGCACGCTACAAGGAGGAGCTGAAGGAGATCGAAACGGAAGCGCGCTCGCTCGAGAGCGAGAGTGCACTGGTCCAGCGCCGGGCCAATCGCTTCGACCTCGGCGAAGTCTGCCTGGAAGCCGCCATCGTGATCGCGTCCCTTACCCTGCTTACCAAGCGACGGGAATTCTGGCAATTGGGAATTCTGATGAGTGTGGTGGGCCTGGGCGTTACCTTGACGGGATTTCTGATTCACTGAGGCCCTGCTGGCCGGTGGTTTTCGGCAAGAACCGCTTATTCAGGAACCACGCTACGGTCGCACGGAATTGGCAACAAAACGCTGGAGACAAGCCAGATAGCTCACAGCGCCTATTTCCATCAGGTCGTTGTGCCCTGCCCCTTCGATGGGGTAGAAGCGCTTGGGTTCAGGGGCCGCCGCAAAGAGTTGCTGACCCATTCGAAACGGCACCAGGTCATCGCGTGTGCCGTGGACAATCAGAATCGGGGCGTGCACCTCGCGAATCTTCTGGAGTGAGTCGAAGCGGGATTTCACCACATACTCGATGAGAGGAATTGCGAACATGCGCCGTGCCATCGCCCGCGCGTTGATGAAGGAACTCTGGATGATGAGGCCTCCGCACGGCCGCCGCGACGCCAGGTCTATCGCCACCGCGCCACCGAGTGAATGTCCATAGATGATGATGTCTTCAGGCCGGAAATGCCGCTGTTTGATCAGATAGTCGTAGGCCGCGTCGGCATCATGGTAAACGCCCGCTTCATCGGGTTTGCCCTCGCTCTTCCCGTACCCCCGATAATCAACGGCCAGGATGTTGACCCCGATCTTCGCGAGGGCCCGCAGATGCTCAAGGCCGTACCCAATGTTTTCGGCGTTTCCGTGAAACCAGAGGAGGACTTGTTTTGATGGGGGATTCGAACGGTAGAAGGCGTTGATTTTGACGCCATCCTCTGTCAGCAGCCAAACCTCTTCAACTTCGCCTTGGTATGTCTGCGGTGCGGGGAAGCCCTCAGGATAGCGCGGTGGAAAGTAGATAAGTTGATTCTCAATAATCCTAAGGGTGACGACAGCAATCAGAATTCCGGCCGCGACTGCCACCAGAACCATCGTCAAAGGTCTCTTCACCTTCGCGGCGCTCTCCATCCCGATGCAACCGGCTCCGGCGCTCATTCGAAGTGAGACCCGGCCTCATCCCCCCCGTGAGGTGAGGCCGGGCCGTAAGGGTTATTGACCATCGCCACCGCTATCGTCTGGGGAAATGACCACAAAGCCGCCATTGCCCTGACGGTTAATTCGGAGCAGCGTTTGGCCTTTGGCTTGTGCAGCTAATTTGTTGAAGTCTGCGACGTTGCGCACCGGTTGGCGGTTGATGCTTTCGATCACATCGCCCTCCTGGAGACCGTGTTGTGCGGCCGGGCTGTTCGGATCAACCTGGGCAATCACCACGCCCGTCACATTCGAAGGCAGACCCAACTGATCGCGGATCGAGGGAGTGAGGTTCTGCACGGCGATGCCGCGCAGAGTCCCCTGCTGAACGCCTCCCGCTCCCACACGCGTGCTGAGGTCGGAAGGCCGCTCGCCGAGCGTCACCTTGAGGGTCATCGGTTGGCCATCACGCAAGATGTCCAACGTGGCGACGGTGCCGGGGCTCATGTTCGTCACCTGGAGAGTGAGTTGGCCGGGTTCCTCGATGACTTGGCCATTGAGTTTGCGAATCACATCACCAATCTTGAGCCCAGCTTTGTCGGCAGGTCCGCCCGCCGTCACGTCATCGACGAGGGCGCCCGCCGTATCCGGCACTTTGAATTGCTTCGCCAAACCTTCATCCAAGTTCGTGATGTGGACGTCAAGGAACCCGCGGCTCACTTTTCCGGTCTTGATCAGACCTTCCATGACGTGCTTCGCCATGTTCGAGGGAATCGCAAATCCGATTCCGACGGACCCGCCTTCCCCACCGGGTCCTGAATTCCCGCTCAAGATGGCGGTGTTAATGCCCACCACTTGGCCATGCACGTTTACCAGAGCCCCGCCGGAGTTCCCGGGGTTGATCGCGGCATCGGTCTGGATGAAGTTCTGAATATCTTCAATCTGTCCGCCGGAACGCCCTAAGGCGCTCACGCTGCCGCGCGTCACGGTGAAATACTGCCCAAAAGGGTTTCCAAATGCCATGACCGTGTCGCCAACCTTGAGCTGGTCGGAATTGCCGAAGGGGGCGGTGGGCAGGCCGTTTCCGTCGATCTTGACGACGGCGACATCCGTTTGGGGATCGGC
>Ga0181524_10001923_pt1 | contig 22632 bp, 19 predicted proteins | sample PEATcosm2014_Bin_34_FD_119761 | JGI IMG/M metagenome (GOLD analysis project Ga0181524, IMG submission 119761) | Peatland microbial communities from MTU Mesocosm Facility, Houghton, MI, USA - PEATcosm2014_Bin05_60_metaG | ecosystem: Environmental > Terrestrial > Soil > Wetlands > Peat | place... | reverse complement strand
GATAGAGCGGCGCAGTCCTGTGGTGGCTGCCCTGGTCATCCGTCGCGAACTCCATGGTCACATGCCACAGTTGCAACGTGCACCCTTCGTCTCGACCGAAGAAGATGTCGTGGGTCTGCACAAAACCGCACGCGCAGGTCTTCTCGGGATGATTCCTCAGATCGTCGCGCTGTCTTGCCGCTCGCCAACCGCTCGTGACCGAGCCGGTCGCGAAGTCCGATCCGATGTGAGCAGGACCGGGCCGGGCGTGCAATCGGGCATGGCGGCAACCAGCGGCGCAGCCATCAGGGAAATTGCGGGCGCGTTCCCCGCGCGCTGCCAGATGCGACGCAGGGACTGGCCCAGCCAACCCTGCCAGGCCGACACGGTCCCGACATAGCCGAAACCGAAAAGGAAGAGCAGCAAGAATGGTACCGACAGGTAGTGGCCGTGCTCGACCGCGACCTCGACTGCTACCATGAAATAGGCGGCCATGAGCAACTCGGCCGTCGGGGTCAGCGACCGGGCGGCGCGGTAGCGCTTGCTCGACCAGCTTTCCAGCTTGCCCTGGATGCCGTGCTTGGGCGTGCGCACGAACTCGGTCTCGCGCCCCAGCAAGGCCTCGAAAACCGCGCGCGTCTGGTTCACGCACAGCCCGATCCCGATCGACAGAACCAGCGGCAGGCGGCGCAGCGTGCTCCACGGCGTGCGCAAGAGATCTCCGCGCAGCCGCGCGATCTCGCGTTCGGATGCGAGATAGAACGACGCGATCGACAGCGTGGTGCCGAAGAAGAGCGGAAGGTCGATCATCAACACCTCGCGTACCCCGTGGGTCGTACGCACGATGAGATTCGGCAGCAGCAGCAAGGACAAGAGGAGCAACAGCGGGTAGGCGAAGTTGTTGGTCAGGTGGAAGAACGCCTCGGTCTTCTGCGCCAGCGTTGCGCGCGAACGCAGGATTCTTGGCAGCAGCTTGCGTGCCACCTGGATGGAGCCCTTGGCCCAGCGGAACTGTTGCGCCTTGAAGGCCGACATCTCGACCGGCAATTCCGCGGGCGCGTCGATCTCGGGCAAGTACACGAAACGCCAGCCGCGCAGTTGCGCCCGGTACGACAGGTCCATGTCCTCGGTCAGGGTATCGTGGTGCCAGCCGCCGGCATCCACGATGGCGGCGCGGCGCCACAGACCGGCGGTGCCGTTGAAGTTGAAGAAGCGGCCCGAGCGGTTGCGCGCGGCGTGCTCCATGATGAAGTGCCCGTTGAGCATCAGCGCCTGCGCCTCGGTCAGCGCCGAGAAGTCGCGGTTGATGTGCTCCCAGCGACACTGCACCACCGCCACGGCAGGGTCGACGAAGTGGTGCACCGTGCGCTCCAGGATGTCAGCCTTGGGCAGGAAGTCGGCGTCGAAGATCAGCACCAGTTCGCCCTTGGCCGTGCGCAGTCCATTCTCGAGAGCGCCCGCCTTGAATCCGGTGCGGTCGGTGCGGCGCACGTACTCGATGTCCAGATCGGGATGATGGCTTTTCAGGGCCGCGATCTTGCGCAGGCAGATGTCCTGCGTCTCGTCGGTGGAATCGTCGAGCACCTGGATCTGAAAACGATCGCGGGGATAGCGAATGGTCGCGACCGACTCGAGCAGGCGCTCAACCACGTACATCTCGTTGAACAGCGGAAGCTGTACCGTGACCGCGGGCAACTCGGCATAGCGGCCGGCGGCCTGCGGTTGCCTATCGCGATGCCGGTAGTAGAGAAACACCAGCAGCGAGCGGTGGAACCCGTAGACCGCGAGAGCCAGAAGGATCACGAGGTAGGACGCTGTCAAGACACCAGAGACATCCATGGCGCTCGAAGCTAGGACGCCAATTGTCTCGCGATTGTAATTTTGTGTGGTTTGTTGTAGCGGCGCCAATATGGGAACCCTCAAAGGGTCCGCCCTTCGGCTCCCCACGCGGTTAGGTCTTGGCCTTTTTCAGAAAGTCGGCGCACAGGCGGAGCCGGCGTCGGGTCATATCGCGGCCAAGTACGGAGAGAGTCTCGAACAGCGGCGGCGTGGCCTTGCGGGCCGTGGCTGCCAGGCGCATGACCATGAACAGTTCCTTGACGTCCCACGCCGATTTCTCGGCAAACCCGCGCACCATGGCTTCCAGCGCCGGCGGCGAGAAATCGCGCTGGCTATCCAGCGCCTCGACGAGGCCGAGCAGACACTCGCACACGTCCTTGGCGGTGCGATTGGCTGGAACCAGATCCTTGAGCCACGGCGCATGGTCGACGTCGCCCGAGAAGAAGAACTCGGTCATGGGCACGAACTCGTCCAGCCGCTGGATGCGCTTGCGCACCAGTGGTACCAGCGATCGCAGGTAGTCATCCGAAAGTCGCCACTGGCGCAGCCGCGCCACGATGCCGTCGTCGTCCAGGGCGCGCAGATAGTCCGCATTCACAGCCGACAGCTTGACCAGGTCGAAGACCGGGCCGCCCAGGCTGATGCGATCGAAGGTGAATGCCTCGATCATCTCCTGCAACGTGAACTTCTCGCGATCGCCCGCAATCGACCAGCCCATGGTGCCCAGATAATTGAGCAACGCCTCGGGCAGAAACCCGGCCGCGCGGTAGTAGTCGAGCGACACGGGATTCTTGCGCTTGGAGATCTTGGACTTGTCGGCGTTGCGCAGAAGCGGCATGTGGATCCACTCGGGCGCGGTCCAGCCGAATGCGCTGTACAGCACCACGTGCTTAGGCGTGGAGGTCAGCCACTCCTCGGCGCGAATGACGTGGGTGATGCCCATCAAGTGATCGTCGACCACGTTGGCCAGGTGGTAGGTCGGAAAGCCGTCGGTCTTCAGCAGGATCTGATCGTCGATCTGGGTGTTTTCAAAGCGCACCTCGCCGCGCAAACGATCCACCACGACGGTCTCACCTGTCTTGGGCATGGCGAGACGGACAACGAAGGGCTCGCCCGCCGCAGCCCGCGCGTCCGAGGCGGCGCGGTCCAAGGCGCGGCAGTGTCCGTCGTAACCCATGAAGCCCGACTTGCCCTTCTGCTCGACGCGCAGTCTGTCCAGGCGCTCGGCCGTGCAAAAGCAGCGGTAGGCCGCGCCTGATGCGATCAGATTCGCGACTTCTCGTCGGTACATCTCTGCGCGCTCGGACTGGCGATAGGGGCCGTGCGGGCCACCCACGTCGGGCCCTTCGTCCCAGGAAAGTCCCACCCAGCGCAAGGCGCGCAGGATGGCTGCCTCCGACTCTGGCGTCGAGCGCGTGCGGTCGGTGTCTTCGATGCGCAGGATGAACTGCCCGCCATGGTGCTTGGCGAACACGTAGTTGAACAGGGCGATGTAGGCGGTCCCCACGTGAGGATCGCCGGTGGGCGAAGGCGCAATGCGGACACGTACGGTCATGGTGGGAGCTTACAGTCGACGGTCGAGGGGCGACAGTCAAGGTGTCGCAATATGGAATAGATGTAGGACAGTCGCTGGGGCGCAGACTGGGCATGAACCCCGTGCCCATGGGTTTTGGTATCCCTTGGTTGGTCCGAATGGAACGTCAATAATTGGTCTTGGTTGCATACGTGCGATAGTTATGCTATGGTTATTGAAATGTCATGGGAAAAGCATAGACGAGACGACGCGCAGACTGACGCGTCAACGCCGGCGATGTCTTTCAGAAAGACAGGGATCGCTTTCAATGCTGAGTTGGTTCGCCTCGCGCATGCGAATCAGCTCAAGCGAGCTACCCTGTACTTTGACAGCGAGGCGAAGCGCGTGGGAGTGGAGTTTCATGGGAGGACCAAGGACCGCGACGCCTATGCCGTTACCCTCGACGGCGGAGGGTCGGGCAAGGCCGGCGGTCGCTGGATCCAGGTGTCGCGAATCTATCAGACTTATCCCTGGCTGGGCGCCATCTTGAAACAGTCCACCGCCAGGCGCAGATTCCACGTGAGACTCGACGACTCCAAGAATCTTTGGTTCGCTGATGTGGTCCGGGAGAAGATTGCGTAACTGGTGTAACTGGATCCTCTGAGACCATGAAGCCGCACACCCATAGATTCAGATGGCGGGACTACCGGACGGCCAGCGGTGCGCGTCCGGTGAAGGTGTTTCTCGATAGATTGAGCGATGAGGAAGCGGCCGCGGTGGTGGCCGCTATGAAGGATGTGGCGAAGCACGGACTCGCCCGCGCCCGCCATCTTCGCGATGATGTGTATGAAGTGCGCGCCGATTCAGAGCGTCGCGCGTTCCGAATCCTCTTCTCGCAGGAGACGAAATGCATTCTGCTTTCCCTGTCGGTCTTTTCCAAAAAGAGCCGTAAGACGCCACTTGGGGAATTAAAGTTGGCACACTCCCGACTGAGGGACTGGCGTGAGCGTGGGGGACGACAGCCATAGCGTTTGAGCTATCGTCTTGACGCCATCGCCTTGAAGCGTAATACTATTCCTGATGGCGAGGGATTTCTTGGACGAAGTGATTTCGCAACGCACTCGGAAGAACCCGCGGTTCCCCGACCTTGTTGCCGAGGCTGAGCGCCGTCGTGCAATGGCGCGTGTCTTGGCGGCCAAGCGCACCGCTTTGGGGTTCAGCCAGACCCTGGTCGCGGCCAGAATGGGCACGGCGGCGTCGGTTGTGAGCAAGCTCGAGGCGGGCGCCGATGTGCGGGTATCTACGCTGCAGAGATATTGTGCAGCGGTTGGCCAAACCTTCCCGCCGCCGGCGCCGCGAAAGAGTGTTACGAGGAAGGCGGGAGCGCTGATGCGGGCGTGATCGAGAAGCCACCGCGGGACGGCCGTCATCTCACGGGCCCGGTTTCTTTCCCGTCTTCGTGTCCCAATCGCTACGCCACCAGCTTGTAGCCGATTCCGTAGATGGTGACGATGTGGCGCGGATTTGAGGCGTCGTCTTCGATCTTCTTGCGCAGCTTGACCACGAAGTTGTCCACCGCCCGGCTCTGGCTGTGGCCGGAGACGCCCCATATTTTTTCCAGGATCTCCTCGCGACTCACCGGCTCGCCGGCGCGTTCAACCAACAAACGCACCAGCTCCACCTCGTAGAAGGACAGCGGGATGGCTTTCCCTTTGCGCACCAACTCGTGACGGCGCGGATACACGACGACCGAGCCGATGGAAACCGCTTCGTCCAGGTGAACCGAGCGGTGCAGCCGGCGAAAGATGGCGTTGATGCGCGCCACCAGTTCGCCGACGGAGAACGGCTTGGTCACGTAGTCGTCAGCGCCCGCCTCGAGGCCACGAATCTTGTCCGTCTCCTGCGAGCGCGCGGTGAGCATGATGATGGGCACCACCGGATGGCTGCTGCGCATCTCCTCGCACACCGAGAACCCGTTGATGTCCGGGAGCATGAGGTCGAGGATGACCAGATCGGCGCCGCGTTCCTGCAGCATCTTGATCCCCTCGCGGCCATAGCCGGTGGTCAAGACCTCGAACTGCTCGAACTCCAGCGCGTCGGACAGGCCGCGTGCGATGTCGGGCTCGTCCTCGATGATGAGAATGCGCCGGCGGGGCGCGGGCGCATGGTTGGCGGGCGGGTTGGTGCTCATGATTCGACGGCTGGGGTTGCGTCGACCGACGCCTGGGCGGCGCTTGGCCTGGCGCTGGCCGCGACGGGTGCCGGCAAGAATACCTCGAACAGCGAGCCAGGGGGGCCATCCTGCTTGCTGGCGACCGGGCTGGTCAACACCACGCGGCCGCCGTGGGCCTCCACGATGTACCTGACCAGGGATAGGCCGATGCCGCTGCCGCGCACGTTGCGTTCACGCGTCCTTTGCGAGCGATAGAAACGCTCGAAGATCCGGTTGTGTTCGTCGCGCGGCACGCCGGGCCCGAAGTCGCGCACGCCCAGCACAACGAAACCAGGCGCTCGACGCAAGGTCACCAGTACCTTGCCCCCCTCGGCGGCGTGCTTGATGGCGTTGTCGACCAGATTGAGGGTCACGAGAGTCATACCGTTGTCGTCCATGCGCAGGCACGGCAGCTCGGGCTCGAAGTCGGTCTCCAGTCTCATCTTCTCCTTGTCCAGCCGGTAGCGGCACACGTCGAGCGCCCGCTCCACCACCTCGGCCAGGTCGCCCTCGGCAAAGTGATAGCTGGCCTTGCCCCGTTCCAGTCGAGCGAAGTCCAGCACATTGTCGATGAGGTGCGACAGCCGCTCCGATTCGCGCGTGATGATGCCACCGTATTCGCGGGCGGTGCGATCGTCTTTGTGCCGGCCGGTCGCCACCAGCTCACCGAACATACGGATGAGCGAGAGCGGCGTCTTGAGTTCGTGCGACACGTTGGCGATGAAGTCGCTCTTCATGCGCGAAGCCCGCCGCTCGGCCACCACGGCCAGCCACACGATCCCCAGCCCCACCGCGATGATGACGGTGGACAAAAGGATGAGCAGGCGGCGGGTTCCCTTGGTCTGTTCCCACTGGGCGCGAAATGCCTCCGCGTTCTGCGGTACCATTTGAATGCGCCATCGGTACAGCGCCTTGCCAAAGGGACCTTCGTAGAAGAAGCGACCGCCCGGACGGGCTTCAGGGCCACCCAGGGCTGAACCGGCCACCAGCGCGTTGTTCTCGTCCACGATGGCCACGCGGCGGTTCTTGCGCCGCCGGGCCAGCTCCTCCTCGGACCAGTGCTTGCCCATGAAATCCAGCTTCAGGCTGGCCACTACGTGGAAGGCTTGACCGCTCTCCGTGCGGCGCGTCGCGTAGGCGAGCAGCACCGAGCCGCCCCCCTCAAGTACCTCGTGGTGGTAGGCGAAGTTGCCCACGTCCACCTGGGCCCAGCCCAGATTCTTGATTTTGGCTGCCCAGGGGTTGCGAGCCGCGGCCGGCTCTGCCGAAGCCTTACGTTTGGAGGGCGATGGGGCCTCGCGCAGCTTGGGCCACGTGCATTCCACTTTCTCTGCAGCGTTGAGCACGACGAACGACTCGATTCCTGGGCCCGGGTCGATATCGCAGGGGTCGGCTGCGGCCGGATCGTCTTTGACCTGAGCGATCTTGTCGAAGAGGGAGACGGACTCCTTGTCGATGCGGGCCTCCACCGCCTTGGCGAGATCGTCGGCGAAGTCCTGCGATTCCTGGCGAAAGAGCTGCTCGATGGGGCGCGACACGTCCTCGGCGTGCTTGAACCCGTAGTAGGCCAAGGCCAGCGCGGCCCCGATCATGGCCGGGAAGACCAGCGCCAAGATCAATGAAATGGGTGCGCCGAAGCGTTGGCTAGCTGCGCCGCGCATATTTGCCCCACGATGCCACGTCAAGCGTGACTATGACCGATGCCCGGTGACGCCGTCCACACCCTCGCCGGAGATTTGCCGCGAAGGGTCAACAAAAACGTTGGCGGGCTGCGGGGGAAGGCCATCGGCCGACCGGGAGTCTCAAGTTTCTCCGTGGTAGCTGCCGATGAAAGACTGTGGTGGTTCTGAACACTGCACACAGCGGCCGCCCGAGCCCCGAGACAAGGGGCCAGCCTCGAAAGGATCGCCAGCGTGGTTAAGGCCTGGCACGAGGCCGTCCGGGGAAACGACTTCAGCGCGGAAGCCAGCATCACGGGACGTCGCATGGATGTGGCGCTGTGTGGGACGGCTGACGTGATGGTGAAGAGATACCTGGACCGGTTCTTGCGCACTCTGCACGCCGAAGCCCAGCGCCGGGCGCTGACCGAAATCAGCGTGGACCTGCGCCGGCTTGAGTTCATGAACTCCTCGTGTCTCGACAGCTTCGCGTGGTGGATAAGCACCCTGGAGGAACAGACGGCCGAGGATCGCTATCGCATCGTTTTTCTGTCCAGCCCCACGGTCTATTGGCAGCGGCGCAGCCTGGACACGCTGGCGCATCTGGCCGGTGACATCATTTCCGTCCAGTCATAGGACCATTGGCGCTCCCTGCGGTAGACTGCGCCGCGTGCGTCCACTGGGCAGCGCGCTGGTGCTGCAATTCAAGAGAAGAGAGATGGGGTGTTGATGCCTTGCCTGCGATCTTTCGCGATCCTGCTTGCGACTGCGGCCATAGGCTTGCTCTCGCCGGGCTGCGAGAGCCGTCCCGGCAGGCTGCCGGTGTCGGAAACGGCGTCGCCCATCGTCGGTGGGAATCTGGCGACCACCTGCGAGTGGCCAACCGCCATCATGCTGATTGGGCCATTGGTGGGGTGCAGCGGCACGCTGGTCGACCCTCATGTCGTCGTGACGGCGAAGCACTGCCTCGTGGACGAGAGCGGCAATCCCACGCCGCCCACCTCCATCGGTCTGGGCGAAACGCGCGATCAATGGGCGATGACCGCGGCGGTGTCCCAGTGTTTCACCCACCCCAGCAACGATTTCGGCTTGTGCACCCTCGCCGAGGAGGTGACGGGCATCCCCATAGTTCCGGTGATGGCTCCCTGTGAAATGTCCGAGTTGGCAGCCGGCCAGGCCATCGTGGAGGTGGGGTTCGGGGTGACCAGTGCCACGGGCAGCACCTACGGGGCCAAGAAGTGGATCCAGGGGACCATCGAGAGCGCCGCTGCTGACCAGGTCGACATCGACGTGACGACCGGGAGCCAGGACGGCGAGTACTACGGCGACTCGGGCGGGCCGCTCTTCTTCCAGATGCCTGACAGCACCTGGCGTCTCATCGGTGAGGACTGTTGCTCGCCGACAATCTCGGCAAACGACGCAGCCCCGCGCGTCTCTACCTACACGTCCGTCCCCTACCACGTGGCCTGGGCCGAGCAGCAGTCGGGCGTCGATCTGACACCCTGCCACGACGCCAGCGGCTGGAATCCGACCGCTGCGTGTACCGGATTTCCCACCAACCCCGGGGACGGCGTTGGCACCTGGTCGACTGTGTGCCAGGGCGAGACCATGCTTCGGCAGCCAACCTGTCAGGGAATGCCTTTGCGCACCGACGCAGGCGGGGGACAGGCCGAGGCCGGAGCCGACACTGCCGGCCGAGGGGCAACAACCGACGGTTCTGCCGACGGCGGTTCGCGTGATTTCCGCGGAGCCGGCAGCGAGCCCGACCTCGATGCTGAAGGCGACACGGGGTGGGCGGCCAGCGACGATGCCCCGAGCAGCATCAAGGACAGCGGAGAAGTACGGGACGCGACGGGCAGCAACGAAGCCGACGTCGACGCTCCGGACCTGGACAGCTCTCTTGCCAGCGACAGCAGCGCAAACGCGGGCGCTAGCGGCGGCAATGCCGACGGAAGCGGCAGTGAAAGTGATGGCACCGCTGGGGCTGGCGGTGCGGCCAGCGGCGGAAATGATGGCGGCGGGGACGCGAGCGCTGGCAGAACTTCGGGCCAAGATGGCGGCTCGGCCTCGGATGCAACCGCGATCAGCGATGGAGACGGGTCAAGCGGGTCGATCTCCGACGGCGCGGCCGATCGGAAGGCCCCCAGAATGTTGGACGGCGGGTGTGCCTGTCGAAGCGTTTCTGATCGAGATGCCGGCTTTTGGCCTGGTTTGCTGGGTGTCGCACTCGCCGCCGCTCACCTGATTCGCCGACGCCCTGACAATTCCCATGGGAACCCTGGGAGGGTTCCGAACCCCTCCCGCGATGGTCCGCGGCGAGCAAAGCTCGCCGGCTCCTCACGCGCTAGATCCCGCGGGCGGTTCGTGGTTTGATTCCTCACTCTTCCGCCCATGCTCTCTGCCTACATTGTATGTCTGCTGGCTGGCGGCGTCGTGCTGGGCGCCTCCGTGTTCGGCGGGCACGACAGCGGCGGCGGCGACATGGGTGATACCCACGCCGGCACGGATCATGCCGGACACCATGACTGGGCCGGACGGCTGCCATTCCTGAGCCTGCGTTTCTGGACCTGGGGCGTGACCTTCTTCGGCCTGGCCGGCGTGGCCCTGACCCTGGGTGGAACTCCGACGTCCCTGATTCCCTGGCTGGCGGCGACTGGCGGCGTTGGCTCGGGCTGGGGTGCGAGCTGGGCGCTCGGCCGCCTGACCCGCGATGCGGTGGGCGTGCTGCCCGAGGCCAGCAGCCACATCGGCCGCGAGGGCAAGCTGCTGCTCCCGCTGCGACGGGGCGCACGCAGCAAGATACGCCTGTCGATCGGCGGCGTTGAGACTGACCTGCTGGCAGAAACCGATCTTGAAACCGAGATTCCAGCGCAAAGCACTGTGCTGGTCGTGGGCATGCGTGGCTTGACCGCACTGGTAGAGCCGACCCCCGCTGCTCTCAACTCTGGGACGGAAGACAACCAAGATTTTGGGAAGGAGGAATCGTGACTGAAGTAGCCGACGCGACAATGAATCCCGTGGCAGCCGCGGTGGCGGGTGTGGTGATCGGAGCGGCGTTTCTGATCCTGCTGGGCATAATCAGCCACTTTCTCTATATCTGTCGACCCAATCAGCTCCTGGTGATTTCCGGCCGGCGTCGGCGCACCGAGGACGGCTCGCAGGTCGGCTATCGCGTGGTGACCGGCGGCTGGGCCATGCGCCTGCCGATCATCGAGACCGTCGAGCGCATGGACATGCGCAGCATCCCCATCGACGTTTCCATCAACGGCGCCTACACGCGCGTGGGCATCCCGCTGCGGGTTCGCGCCATCGCCATCACCAAGATCTCGTCGAACCCCAAGGTGGTGATGAACGCGGTGGAGCGCTTCCTGGGCCGCGGCCTGGGCGACATCCAGCAGGTGGCCAAGGAAACCCTGGAAGGCAACCTGCGCGGCGTGCTGGCCACCTTGACCCCCGAGGAGGTCAACGAGGATCGCCTGAAATTCGCCGAGTCGCTCTCGCAAGAAGTGGAGCACGACCTGGCCAAGCTGGGCCTGCACCTGGACGTGCTGAAGATCCAGCATGTCACCGACGACGCCAACTACCTGGCCAGCATCGGCCGCGGGCAGATCGCCCAGGTGGTCAAGGACGCCGAGATCGCCGAGTCCAACGCGCACAACGAGGCGGCCAAGGAAGCCGCAGCGGCCGAGATGCGTGCGAAGGTGGCCGAGGCCGAGGCCGAGCGCACCATCGCCCAGCGCCGCAATGACGTGCGCCGCATCGCCGCCGAGTTGGAGGCCGAGGCCAAGTCCATCGAGGAACGCGCCGAGGCCGGTGCCCTGGCGGCCCACGCGCTCGCCATGCAGGATCTGGAAGGCGTGCGCCGCGATCTGGAGGCCCTGCGCCTGCAGAGCGACGTGGTGGTGCCCGCCGACATCCAGCGCGAAGCCGCGGCCCTGGCCGCTGCCGGCGCGGCTGCGCCCACCGCGGAAAACGGCCGCGCCACCGCCGAGTCGCTGGGGCTGGTGGCGGACGCCTGGACCAAGGCGGGGCCGTCCGCGCAGGACATGTTCCTCATCAACAAGATTGAGGACATCACCAAGATCGTGGTCGACGCCGTCCAGCGCATCAAGCTGGGTCCGGTGCACCTAATCGACGGCGGCGACGGGCAGGCCCTGCCCCGCTTTGCCGCGTCCTACCCGGCGGCGGTGGCCGAGGTGCTGCGCTCGCTGTTTGCCACGACCGGTGTGGACATCACGGCGCTGCTCGCGCGCCAGGCGGGTCAGCCTTCGCCCGCGGCTGCCGGCCTCGGCGGCAAGGAGGTGCGGCCATGACTAGCCTCGGCTTGCTCATCGGCGTCGGCGTGGTGGCCGGCATCGTCCTGCTCATCGTCATGACCCGTCTGCTCTACATCTGCCAACCCAACGAGGTGCTCATCTTCTCGGGCGCGCGCCGCGTGCTCGCCACCGGACGCGTGGTCGGCTATCAGATCATCAAGGGCGGCCGCCGCGTGCGCCGGCCGTTGGTCGAGGCGGTGGACCGCATGGACCTGACCAACATGCCCATCGAGCTGGCGGTCACCGGCGCGTATTCCAAGGGCGGCATCCCGCTCAATGTGCACGGCATCGCTAACGTGAAAGTCGCGGGCGAGCAGCCCATGCTCGACAATGCCATCGAGCGTTTTCTGGGCGTGGACCGAGCGCGCATCATGGCGGTGGCCAAGGAAACCCTGGAAGGCAACCTGCGCGGCGTGCTGGCCACGCTGACCCCCGAGGAGGTCAACGCCGACAAGATCAAGTTCGCACAGTCGCTGCTGACCGAGGCCGAAGAGGATCTGCGCCACATCGGCCTGGAGCTGGACACCCTGAAGATCCAGGACGTGTCCGACGACGTGAACTACCTGGACAGCATCGGCCGCAAGCAATCAGCCGAGGTGCAGAAGCACGCCGCCATTGCCGAGGCCCGCAACAAGGCCGACTCCGCCATCCAGGCGGCGCAGAATCATCAGACCACGGAGATCTCCCGCCTGGACGCGCAGCTTGGCACCTTGCGAGCGGACATGGCCCGGCGGGTGACCGACGCGCAGACCAAGGCCGTGGCCATGGTGGCCGAGGCCAAGGGCCAGGTGGCTTCCAAGCTGGCGCGTGCCCAGGCTGAACTGGACGTGCAAAAAGCGCGCGTCGAGCAGGTGCGCCGCCAGTTACAAGCCGACGTGCTGGAGCCGGCGCGCGCGCAGAAGGCCGCGGCCGAGGCCACCGCCAAGGGCGAGGCCGCGAGTATCGTCGAGCAGGGCCGCGCCACTGCATCGGCCATGCAGGAGATCGCGACGACCTGGCGCCGGGTGGGCGACAACGCGCGCCAGGTGTTCCTCATGCAGAAGGTGAACGATCTGATGCGCATCGTGATGAGCAGCGCCGGCGATCTGAAGGTGGATCGTCTGACCGTGCTGGGCGGAATTGGCGGCAACGGCGGCAGTGGCGATCTAGCCGGCAAGCTGATTGCCATGAGCGAGCAACTGAAAGCCGCAACTGGCCTGGACGTGGTACAAGCCGTGCGCGAGCGCGTGGCGGGAAAGCCGGCGCCGCCGCTGGTGCGGGCGGGGACGTAGGGAGGGGAAGGCGGGAGGCGGGCCCGCGTCGACTTGCTCAACTAAGGATTTCCGTTGGCCTTCGACGGGAAACTACTGGGCCAAGTCCTGCGCATCTTCACCGACAACGTGGCAGCCAACTGCCGCAAGCGCCTGGCGGATCGGGGCATTCCCAGCGGCCAGTACGGCGCGGTTACCGTCATCCAGCGCGCCAACAGTGACCTCTTTTTCGAAACCGTGGTACCGGGAACAATGTTCTCCGTTGGTGGATGCCCCTCAATCGTGAGCGGCACGGTGACTCAAAGTTGCATCTTCGGCTCTGATTGCACCCCCCGCCCTCAATAGGGATGCGGCGTCCACCCCGAAGCGGCACAGTAGGTGTCATAGCGAGCCAGAACCACATCGTCATAGCTCGTGTTGTACGTGGTGCAACTCGTGGTGCTGCCATAGCTGTTGTAGTTGCCGATGGCCATCAATGTGTACTGTTCCTCGGTGCAACCGGGGAACTGGGCCACGACCTGGCGTCGATTGTCTGCGATGCCGGCGATGCCGCGCTCGATATTGATGGCCGGATTGAAGATGGATGTTGACCAGAGGGGTTGGGCTTCACTGGTGGTCAAGTTGGGGTGTCCACTCGAGAGCAGACCCAGATCGCCCGGACGCGGGTTGCATGCGGGCACGATCTGCATCAGACCGAAACATTCCGATTCAGCCGCGGACCAGCCCGGGGGGATACCGCAGGGCAAGTTTGGGCAACCCGCTGCGTCCACCTGGAATCGCGACTCGACGTAGATGATTGCCTTGAAGATCATCGCGTCGGGCTCACTGTATTTCTGTGTAAAATGAAGCAGCAGGCAGTCGTAGGAGTCGGTGTTGGCCTGGTCGGTGATGCCGGTGTGCAACGAGTCGGGATTACACGTCCCACTGCCGCACGAACAGCCAGGAACTGCGGCGGCATATGCAACCATGGCGATCACGACGGCACCGGTGCATCGACCCCACCCTCCGATCGGCTTCACGGGCGCAGCCTTAGCACCTTGGCCGGAACGCCTGCGACGACGGCATACGCCGGGACATCGTGAGTGACCACAGCGCCAGCCCCCACGATCGCGCCGCGGCCCACGGTCACCCCGGGGAGGATGACCGAATTGACACCGAGGTCGGCATCGTCTTCCACCACCACGGGAGCAGTTGCAATGGGAGAGAAGAGTATGGGGCTCGCCCGACCCGCCTCGCTGTGCACGGACGTGAGAATCTTCACTCCTGGCCCGATACCCACACTCTTGCCAATGCTGATCCCGCCGGCCGAATGCAGAAAACACTGCTGCCCGATCCAGGTGCGATCACCGATGCGCATCTCGTTCTTGCAATAGCCCTTGAGAATCGTGTAGTGACCGACATATACATTCGCTCCCAGCAAAACGGTCTCCGGATGAAAAACCAGCACGCCCGGCTCGAACACACAGTCGGGTCCAAGCGACTTGAACTCCGAAAGGGTGAACTGTCCGGTTCCGTGGGACCTGTGCGATCGTTCCATCCGGCTCACCTTTCGTCTGGGCTATGATGCGGCCCGGTGCACGGAACGCAGGAACGATCCGGAATTGCCAGCATCCGGCACATTCCCCGCCCGGACCCGCGCAACCCTGAGCGGACAGGCCGCGCGACGCAGCGACTTCTTCCGCGGTTTCCGGCTGCTGATGAGGCTGTGTCGAGCACGCGGCGCAGTCTACTCCATCACGCCCTGGTCGGCGTCGCTTCGCTGCGCCAGGCCCCGCTGGCCCGCAGTTCCAACGTTGTGGGAACGGCGGGCATGAAAGGGCACATGCGCAGACCACAGCCATTTCCGGAGCCAAGGCCGGTATCGCCCATGGTCGGTCGTTGGGTCATCGGCGGCCGTTGTTTTGAAAGGTGATGGCCGCGCAGATGGCCGACGGGGAGTGGCTCGCGAGAACGAGATCTAGCGCAGGAAGCAGACCAGCGGATAGATGTTGAGGCTGCGAATCTCGTCGCGCATGATGGTGGCAACTATGTTCGCTCCCACCGTGTTGAGGTGAGTGGTCGGATCCGCGTAGTACGTGCTGGCCGTGGCTTCGCCTTTTGAGCTAAAGAACGCCACGACCTTGGTTGTCAGATCGATGACCGGAACGCCAGCGGCTGCGCCGACACTCCTGATGCTGGCAGGAAGGTCGACTCCCACATCGTTGACGAGTTGAGTGGGATTCATTGTGGTGGCGTTGGTCCAATTGTTGCGTGGAATTGGAGTCGCAAGCACCGGGATGGCGCCCGCCGCCCTTGTTTCGTTAATATACGTGTTCAGGTTGGCTTCGTACTGATCCTGTGGCGTGTTCTTGTCGTTGTGGGCAAATTCGATCAGCACGACGTCGCCAGCCTTGAGGAGAGGTTTAATGGCAGGCCACATCTTGGGATTGTCATAGAAACTGTAATAGGGAGCGTCGGTCCTGCATGGTGTGGTTGTCGGCGAGCATTCCGTGAGCGCGCCGGAATTGCCATAGTTCGCGACGGATAGGCCGAAGCCGAAGAATTGCGGAAGCCACTGTCCCCACCCCGCCGTTCCAGGGCCATCTTGGTCGCACCCGGTTGAATCGGTTGCGATATACATAACGACGTCGCTGGCCGCGGCTGGCGCGTAGGCGATGGAATCCAACTGCGGAGCTGGTCCGATGAAGTACATGTCCAATCCGGGGGTTCCGTCGGACGCCTGCGCCCAGTCGGGTTGCCCCTGTGGCTGGCGCACGTTGACTGTCATGGAATAGAGGAGTTTCTGGCCCGCGGTGGTAACGATTGGGGCAACGGGTGTTCCCTCCGTAGTCACGGGGGCGGCCAGCATCTCGCGCAAGGTTTCAGCCTGAACTTCGGTCTGCCCAGCAGCCGTGCCACCGAGGTTGAAAGAGACATCGTAGTTGCCAGGGTTCCCACCGAAATGGCAAGCAATACCAGTCGAGCTGCTGGTGCACTGGGCCCGGGTCGTAGTGTCTGGGGTTGGAGGGGTAGCGACCGTGGGGCAGACCCCACTCCCGCCCGTCGGCGTCGTGCCGCCGGTCGGGGTCGTGCCGCCCGTCGGGGTCGTGCCGCCGGTCGGGGTCGTGCCGCCCGTCGGCGTCGTGGTGCCTCGACCAGTCGTGCCACCCGTGGCCACTGATCCACCTGCCACCGTCGAGCCGCCCCGACCGGTCATGCCGCCCGTGACAACTGATCCGCCCAGCGCAGTCGAGCCGCCCCGACCGGGCATACCGCCCGTGACGACTGAACCACCCGCGGGAACCGAACCGCCGGTCGCGACTGAGCTACTTGAGGCTACCGAGCCACCAGTCGCGACTGAACCACCCGTGGGAACCGAGCCGCCGGTCGCGACTGAGCTACTTGAGACTACCGAGCCGCCGGTCGCGACCGAGCCACCCGGAGCGACCGAACTGCTTCCGCCACCTGTGGTGACCGAGCCGCTCGTCCCAGCGCCGCTGGTAACTTGCCCGTTCCCGCCTGAACCACCGGTGGCCTGGCTACTCCCTCCCTGTGACGCGGTGTTCTGCGAGCTTTGCTTTCCCGAGGTACATCCGAGTCCAAGAGAAGCCAAGGCGGCCACAGCGAACAAAAGGCCAGGGAAAATCCCCAGCTCGCGGCTGGCGCACGGATCTTGGATAAACTTCTTGTTGTGTTGGCGGATTGACATCGCACAAGCAGTGCCCTGACCCGTTCCTACAGCTCAGATATTCGTTGTGCCGTTCTGCGGCGGCGCCAGCCATCAGGAGTCGGCTTGTCGTCGCCGGGGGGCGCGGCAGGCCGTCAGCACGGGCACGACTCCGAATCAGGAGGCAGCGGCGTCTGCCGCCTCAGCGGCCAGTCTTTCTTCGCACGAACGAAATCGCGTCGCGTAGCTTGGCCGCCGTGTCCCGCACCCGATCCCGAAATGCGCCGTAGTCTTCGACCGCGATCTCGCTGCAAGTGCGCCTGAACGTGAACGAGAACGTCCTGGCGGGGCCCGCAGTGGTCGAGCGCCCCTGCGCCGAGAAGCACGGGTGCGTGATGGTGAAGTCCCCGGGCGTGTGCAGGAACGCGAAGCCCTCGGGCAGGGTGACCGCGACCGTGTCGGACCACACCTCCGGGACGCCAAGCCGCAGCGGCGTCTCCCGGTGCTCGAGCGTGGCGGCGGCGGCGAAATCCACCAGGTGGGGCAGCGGGAACCGGAAGTGATCCTCTTCGGCCTGGATGGCGCGCGAGGCGTCCATCTCCAGCTTGATTGCGAGCGGCTTGGCTGTGTCTTCCTCGGGTGGCCATTCGGAATGTCCCAGGGTCACGCCGGGGAGCAGCCTGCTTGCGAAGGCCTGCATGGCCTTTTCGGCGGCGGTCTTGTTGCGCAGGGTATGCCGCAATCCCATGGCCATTCCCCCGCGAGCCGTGAGCGTGCCCTCCAGGCGCGCCTCGGTGGTCGACTTGATGTCAGCCCGCAAGACCAGCCGCGTCTCGCTCAGCTCCGGAGCATCGTACGGAATGGGCATCATCTCCCACGCGCCCAACTCCGGGTCCAGCACCAGGCTAAGCGCTCCCTGGTCCACGGGCTGCAAGTTGCCCATGTCCAGCCCGTCCGCGGTCGGGTCGAGGAAGAATGGCTGGGCGATACCCGGCTGCGCCGGCGCGTAGACGATTGCGTGATTGAACTGCTGGTTCGGGACATCGCGAAGCACCTTGCCCGCCGTGACAGTGCGAAGGATGGCGAACTTGAGCTTGATGCCGGCCAGCTTGGCCAGATGGATCAGCAGCACCGCCTTGTCCTTGCAATCACCGTATCCACGCTCGATGACCACCGGGCAGGCGTGCGGCCGGACGCCGGCGACGGTGTTCTCGTAATCCTGCTGGTACCGGATCTCCTTGGTCACATATCCGAACAGTCGGTCCAACTTCTCGCGCGGGCTGGCGGCACCGGCGGTGAGTTTGGCGGCCAACTCCTCCAGCCGGGGGCTGTTCTGGAACGCGTCGGCGAGCAGGGCTCGCTCCCAGCGCACGTATTCGTCCCAGTCGGGCACGGTGCTGACACTCACCCGCCAGAGGAGATCGGCAACCGGCGGCGAAGCGACCTCGGGGGTCATGGGCGGCGCGGCCTCTGACGACCATATGCGGACGCGCCGGTCGCCCACCACCGTCTCATCTAGCTTGACCGGCCCTGCGACGTCCGTGCGCAACGGGCGATCCTTGCCCAGAACCAGGACCCAGCGCGGCTGTTCGTTCTGCCAGGATGGGAGGCGGAAGTACCAGGTGGTCACGAAGTGGTTTTCCAGGAAGTGTCCGGCGGGCGCGTAGTGCACGTACTGAAGCACCAGGCGCGACCCGACCTCCAGGTTGCGGAAACGCAAGGTGCCGCCCCGGATGGACGAAGCCTCCTGGCGCTCACCGCTCTTCGACAGGGAGTAGGCCTGCAAGATCTTCACCGTGCCGACGGTTGGCACTCTTTGCGTGATTAGGGCATCACGTCCTTGCTCGGTCAGCGCCTCCGCCACCAAGGTGACCACCCGCCGGGCGCCGCCGTCGGCGTTCACCTCGGTGACCTCGTCGTCCAGCCGCTCAACCGCCTGCGCGCCGGGGTGGGGTTTGATCTTGCGGGTCAGCGCCGCGTCGATCGCGTCTGCACCCGGCACGTACCGCTCGATGAATCCCAGGCGGGTCGGTTCCTGAAACTCGATCCGCTGCGCCAGCACCGAGTTGTTCGGATCGCGCTCGTGCGCCAGCTTCCACTCGACCAGGGCGTCCGCCTTGCGTCCCTGCTCCCAGTACAGATCGCCCAGCCGCTCGTGCGGCCGCGGCCACACCGGGTTGAGGCGCGCGGCAGCCGCTAGCAGCGACTCCGCCTCGGCCGGCCGGCCCTCGCGGCGGGAGAGATCCGCCGCGTTGACCAGATAGACCGGCGCAGTCGGCTCCAGCTCGACGAGGGCGCGCAGCCAGCGGTGCGCGTCTTTGAAGCGCGACTCGTCGACAGCGCGATCGTACAACCGTTCCAGGGTCTTCACCGCGCCCGGCTCGAGAGCGAGCGCCCGCTCCAGCGTAGCGGTCCCGCGTGCCGCGTAGCCGAGCCCGATCTCGCAGCTACCCTGCTCGCGCACGGTGATCGCGCTGTCTGGCCACTTGCGCGCGGTTTCCGCCAGTTGGCGGCATCGATCGATGCGCCAGCCGCGCTGACCGTAGAGGTCGGCGAGGTCGCGCTCGGCCACGCGCGCGGCGCCGGTGGCCTGCATCTCCTGCAGATAATCCGCCTGCGCCTTGTCGTAGAGACGCCGCTGCACGTAGTAGCGCGCCCGCAAACGCAGGAACGCGGACGCTCGGTTGCCGGCGCGTTCGACGCCTCGGTTGAGCAGGTCGATCACCTTGCCAGACTCCTCGTTCGCCCAGTACGCGAAACTCATGTAATAGATGGCCAGAAGATTCTCGGGCGCCGCATCCAGAAACGACTGCGACTCGCTCTCCTGGCGGCGAACGTGTCCGTCGCGGGCGGCCCAGCGGCCCGCCAGCAACGCCCGGCGGTTCAGCGGCATCACGGCCGCCAGTTCGGGCGGCGTCTCGATGACCTGCAATGAATCGGCCTGCGGCTGGAAGGGCTGCGGCTGCGCCGAATAGGACAGGCCAGCCAGCGGAACACCGTCGCGATCGGTCAGGCGAGCCTGCACCCACCACCGCCCGCTCTTCTGCGCCGACTTGATGAGAAGCTGGTTCCAGCCCGGCTGCAGGCGTATCGGTACCACCAGATTGTCCAGATCGCCGGCGTCGATCCGCTCCTCCGACAGCACCAGGCCCCCGTTGAGCCAGGCCCGAGTCGCATCGCCGGTCGTGATCCGGAGCCGCGCATCGACGGCGGCGTCGGCGTGAACCCAGGTCGCCAGATACGCCACGCTGGCTTCGGATGGCCAGATCGTGCTGCCCAGGGGCACGGTCCCAAGGTCCGTCGTGCGCGGCAGCTCGCGCCAGCGCAGCGGCACCAGGGGCCCATCGACCGCATGGTCGAAGTCGATCTTCTTCTCGGGCGGGAAGGCGGTCAAGAACCCTTTGCCTGCTTCGTTGTCGAAGGCACCCAGGATCGCCCAGCGGTCGATGAAGCCCAGAGAGGGAAGCAGGGCCCGTGCCCGGCGGCCCTGCCCGAGCCACCTGAGCGCACGCATTTGGTAGATCGTGGCGGCGGCGCGCGTCGTGGGACGTGGGTGCCCGGTACGGATCGCGTCGTAGAGCGCGATGTTCGCCTCCATCTCGGCACGGGTGGGATCGACGTTCATCTCCCATAGGTAGAGTTCAGCGAGCGGGTCATCCAAGTCCTGCGCCGCCTTCCAGAAATGAAGCCACGCCTCGTGGGGATCGTCGTCCAGATCTGCCAGGTACGCCGCCGCCTCGTGCGCAGCCCCTGATTGCGGGTACTGTGCCAGGGTCGCCTGAGTCAGCGCACGAAGTTCCGACAGAGCCATGTCGCGGCCGTACAGCCTCTCCAGCAGCCGATCCACCTCGGGCCCGGCACCGCCGTGTACGAGACGGACCGGCCCCACGCGCGGATCCACGGGCAGCCGTGGGATCCCCGCGCAACCGATAACCAGCGTGAACATCAGACCCAGCGTGGCGAAACGCATGCGCCCATTGTGCCACGAGAGGCCGCCGAGGTGGTCATGGGCAATGAGGCGAAGCCAATGCCCGTAAGAAAACATCTAATAGGCAAACTTGTGGAGAGACCCATGAACCCGTACTCAGAAATCCTCACCTTCGTCACCATGGTTCTGATTTCCTGGCCCCTGCTTGCCGGCGCGACTGAGATGCCAGCCGTGGGCAGAGTGGCGCCAGATTTCACGCTGCCAGCGCATGACGGCAGCAAGGTGCAGCTCTCAGCTCTGCGCGGCACCTGGGTGGTTCTGTACTTCTACCCCAAGGACAAGACCCCGGGCTGCACTCTCGAGGCGCACAACTTCGCCAAAGACCAGCCCGAGTACACCAAGCGCAAGGCCATTGTGTTGGGGGTGAGCGTGGACAGCGTTGAATCGCACAAGGAGTTTTGCGCACAGGAGGGGCTCACCTTCAAGCTGCTGGCAGACACCGAGAAGAAGGTGGCGGCGGCCTACGGATCGCTGAACGACTTGGTGGTGACCAAACTGGCCGCGCGTCATACCTTCATCATCGATCCTCAGGGCAAGATCGCGCGCGTGTTTGCCGACGTGAAGCCTGCCGCGCACAGCCGCGAGGTGCTGGCCGCCCTGGATGCCCTGGGAGCGACCGGAAAGTAGAGTAAAGTATCGCCCTCTCGCCTACGGCGCTCGATTCACCGACATGGGGATTGGGCCTTCCGGCAGCAAGGCAGAAGGATCGATTCTTCGACCCATCGTGCGCCGGCGAGGACCCCTTCCTCGCTCAAGGAAGGGTTTTCGTCGTAGCCGGTCGCGTTGCCGTGCCTCGATCGCTAACTTCTCCGTGAAGCTATCGCCTCTCGTCCGCCCTAGAGATTTAGATAACAAGCGGAAGGATACTGTCCATGAGTACTGCTGCGACACGTATTCGCCTCGTCTTCCTCACCGCCCCGGTCATGGGGATCTTCAGCATGAGTGGCGGTGCCCTTGCCCAGACCATCGCCATCGATGGCACTGGCTCCGGGCGCACCTATGAGGGAATCGGCGCGGTGAGTGGCGGCGGCGGAACGTCCCCGTTGCTCATGGACTACGTCGAGCCCCAGCGATCGCAGATACTCGACTACCTCTTCAAACCGAACTATGGGGCGGGATTGCAGGAGCTGTATGTCGAGGTAGGCGGCGACGGGAACTCGACCCAGGGCTCGGAGCTGAGCCACATGCACACCAGCACGGATGAGAACTACTACCGCGGCTACGAGTGGTGGCTGATGGAACAGGCCAGGGCGAGAAACCCAGCGATCTACTTGGATGCCACGGCGTGGTCGGCCCCGGCCTGGGTCGGCAATGGCAACTTCTGGTCGCAAGACACGGCTAATTACCTGTCCAAGTGGATCATGGGCGCCAAGTCCGCCCACGGTCTCGACATCGACTACGTCGGGTGCCGCAACGAGAAGGGCACCAACGAGAGCTGGGCGGAGCTCTTTCGCACCACCTTGAACAGCAACGGCCTCACCAACGTGGGCATTCACGCTTTTGACAACTGGGGAGCCACCAGTTGGACCTGGGCCACCGACATGAATACCAATGCCACCTTGAAGGCGGCGATATATGCCATCGGCAGCCACACCACGGCGTCATTTGGCACCCAGACTGGAACGCCGCCGCCGGCAAACGTCATAGCTATCGGCAAGCCAATCTGGGACACCGAGGAGCACGTGTACGAACATGGGTTTCAGTGCGCAATAGACATTGTCGGCGCGTTCAACTTCAACTACGTCAATAGCAAGATCACCAAGACCATATACTGGTATCTCATCACGTCGTTCTACTCGAACGAGCCTTTCTACGACGACACCATGGCAGTCGCGAGCTCCCCATGGAGCGGCAACTACACGATCAATCCAGCGCTCTGGGGCTATGCGCACGTGGGTCAGTTCACCAAGACCGGCTGGAAGTACCTGGATGGCGCGTCCGGAAACTTCTCCGGCGGCGGGAACTACGTGACCATGATGGCTCCCACTGGCGGGGACTACAGCGTCATCGCGCAGACATCGGGCGCGAAGGCGGCACAGAACATCACGTTCAACGTCACGGGGGGCCTTTCCACCGGCGCCGTGTCCGTGTGGCGCAGCAATGCGACCGCGCAGTTTCAGCAACAGCCCAGCGTCACCCCGGTCAATGGATCGTTCAGCCTATCGCTCGACGCGAATTCCATCTACTCGATCAGCACCACGACTGGTCAGCAGAAGGGCGCGGCCACGCCG
>Ga0181524_10001922_pt1 | contig 22654 bp, 19 predicted proteins | sample PEATcosm2014_Bin_34_FD_119761 | JGI IMG/M metagenome (GOLD analysis project Ga0181524, IMG submission 119761) | Peatland microbial communities from MTU Mesocosm Facility, Houghton, MI, USA - PEATcosm2014_Bin05_60_metaG | ecosystem: Environmental > Terrestrial > Soil > Wetlands > Peat | place... | reverse complement strand
GGCCTCCATCGAGCCTTACAAGTTCCAGGATGCCGTGATCGTCGGCACCCACGAAGATTATTACGGCGAGTGCCGGTTCCAAATCGATTTGTCCACTCCGGAATATGTGAAGCTGGACCGGAACTTCCTCAAAGGATTGATCGGCAAGTTCAACCCCTCTCGCGGCGACCTGGTGTTCAGCAAGGGCGGCGAAATCCTCGGCGTGATGGCCAACAGCAGCTACTGCCTGATGCTCCGCAATTTCTCCCCCGAGGCCAGCTTCCAATTCGGCGACGACATCCGCGCCCAACACACCGGTGCTACCCTCTCCGCGCTATACTCCCATCTCCTGACCATGCCGTTCAAACTGCAGTAAGGAAAGGGGCGAGTGTCGAGTGTCGAGGGAACGAAGTGTCGCCCATCGCGCTATCCCCCTCGACTCTCGCCCCTCGACACGCACCCCTCCCCCCCCACCCCCCTTGGATGTCCGATGCGGGAAGCATTTCACTTTTTTGGGTGGCGGTTTCTGGCTCTTAATCTTAATCTTGCTCCTAATCTTAATCTTAATCCGCATGAACTGCCTGTTGGACTGAAAAACTGGAAGTTTATCAAGCATCTCCGGCGTTCGTCGCGTGGCTGGAACCGATTCTGCAAAGATTAGGATTAAGATTAAGAGAGATTGCCCAAGTAAGTGAGATGCGGTGCAGCCTTCGGTCTTGCAACTGCTCAGGTCGTTTTTGATCCCACGGGCAGAAAGTTGCAACCGTGAAAACATCATCGCCGGTCTCCTCGCCCTGCCGCTCTGTCCGAAGCGGCAGCAGACGGTCCGCGACTCCGGCGTCATTGCCGGAGGTGGGATTGGCCGATATGATCGCAACCCAGGCGTTTGGGCGTAAAAGCACCTTTTCGAGATTCGTGTGAAACTTCCGGCGCTCACTACTCCCGTCCGTTGCTGCGGAGGCCACGGCATCGGCATTTCCAGTCCGCATTGTCCAGGACATACAAGCCGCCTCCGTTGACGTTGACCGAAAAATCATCTTCCCGGCTTTCCTCAACCTTTGCCCCTCGAAAGGGGATTCCAGACGGCAGTGTTGGCGAACGTGGCAGCGAACCGCCGCAACCGGATCGCCCGGTTGTAGGCATACTTCGGGCAAAGGTCCGCCCGCTTGCCGCCTTTGGCCTGGGTGCGCGGTTCCTCAGTGGCGATGAATTGCTCGACGGCCTCGGCAAGGTTCTTGACCAGTTGATCAGTGTGGCTCTTCGCATCCCCGTAGCGGTGAAAACCCTTCATCATCCGGCGTCCGCCCGCCGTCCACGCCACGCGGCAATTGGCGTAGTGCTTGGACGGGCGATAAATGACGGCCAGCGCCCGGCCCCGAAATTTGATTCGCTTCGGGAACTTCACGTCTTTCTCGGGTTCCGCTTCCGATTCGCGCGTTTCCTGTGTCAGAACTGTGTCAGGAGCACCAGATCCCCCGATTTCCTCGGAAAAAGTGGTGCGCATAGCAGGACTTGAACCTGCACGGGTTACCCCACTACCACCTCAAAGTAGCGCGTCTGCCAATTCCGCCATATGCGCAGCCCAGGGCATTCAAGCTGAACGGCTTTTCAGCCACCCAACGGCGGGATTCTCGACTATCCGCAGAACGCTGTCAACAACCTTCCCAAACCCGCGTCCGGCCCCTTTCATCCTCATGCGGAAATGGCAAAAAAGGTTGCCCGGGGGGAGTTTGCAGGTTAATCTGGCCGGGATGCGAGAAAAGCCCTGTCAACATTGGGTGGAATGGACTTCGCCGGCGAGCAGCAACGCCGGAAAGTCGGTTGGCAAGATGGAAGTCCTGCGAGCTGGCGGGGGCGAAGCCTTTGCGCTGACGGGGCCAAGGGTAGGTTCCTGGGGAGAGTCGAATTCCAAAATCCGAAGTGAGCGGCCTCATGCAATTCATTGACCTCCGAACGCAGTACCAGAGGTATCAGGCGGAAATCGATGCCCGGATGCGAGCGGTGCTGGACCATGGCCAGTTCATCATGGGCCCCGAGGTTGCCGAAGTCGAGGGGGTGCTGGCGCGGTATGTGGGAGTCAAGCATTGTGTTACGGTAGCCAGCGGCACGGACGCGCTCGAGATCGCCCTGCGCGCCCTGGGCGTCGGGGCGGGCGACGAGGTCGTCACCGTTCCCTTCACCTGGATTAGCACTGCCGAAGCGATCGGCCTTGTGGGCGCCAAACCCGTGTTCGTGGACATCGAACCCGAGAGCTACAATCTCGATCCAGGGCTGCTCGAACGGGCGATTACACCGCGCACCCGGGCCATTATCCCGGTGAGCCTCTTTGGGCAAATGGCCGACTGCAACCGCATCAACGCCATCGCCTCCAGGCACGGGCTGGCTGTCATCGAAGACGGGGCCCAGAGCTTTGGTGCGACCCAGGGCGGACGGCGCAGTTGCGGGGTGACGCTCATCGGGAGCACGAGCTTCTTTCCGGCCAAGCCGCTGGGTTGTTACGGCGACGGCGGGGCGCTGTTCACGGACGACGACGGGCTGGCGCCCAAAATGAAGGCCATCCGCACGCATGGGGGCCTGAAGCGGCACGAGCATCCGTTGCTCGGCATGAACGGGCGGTTCGACACGCTGCAGGCGGCGGTTTTGCTGGTGAAGATGGGGCATTTCGATTGGGAAAGAGCGGAGCGGTCGCGGATTGGGGCGCGCTACAGCGATATGCTGCGGGGGGTCTGCGCCGTCCCAGAAGTCATGCCGGGGAACACGCATGTGTACGCGCAGTACACGATCCGGGCCGCCAATCGGGAGCGCGTGGCGGAGCGTTTGAAGGGCCAGGGCATCCCGACGGCGGTCTATTACCCGAGGTGCCTGCACGAGCAGCCGGTCTTTGCAGGGTGCGGGCACAGGCCAGGGGATTTTCCTGTGGCGGAGAAGGCCTCCGGCGAAGTGTTGAGCTTGCCCATGAGCGCCTTCCTGGGGGAGGCGGACCAGGACCGGGTCGTGGCGGCGCTCAAAGCCGCTTTGGCATGAAAGGGCGGCAAATGAAGAAGAATCGAGCCCGGAAGGAGTTCCTCGTGTTCGGCGCGCCTCGGATCGAGGCGGCCGAGATCGAGGAGATGGTGGACAGCGTGAGGAGCGGCTGGCTCGGCACCGGGCCGAAGGTGGCGCGGTTTGAGGAGGCCTTCCGGGCGTACAAGGGCGGCTGGGGCCATCCCGTGGCGGTCAACTCCTGCACCGCAGCCCTTCATGTGAGCATGATAGCCGCCGGGTTGAAGCCAGGGGACGAGGTGATTACGACGGCGCTGACGTTTTGCGCGACGGTCAACGCCATTATTCATGCGGGCCTGAGGCCCGTCCTGGCGGACATCGATGCAGCGACGATGAACATAGATGCGGCGGAGGTCGAGCGCCGGATAACGCCGCGCGCCCGGGCCATTATTCCGGTTCATTTCGCCGGACGCTCGTGCGACATGGGCGCTCTGTGCGAGGTAGCGCGAAAGCACGGGCTGATTATCATCGAGGATTGCGCCCATGCCATTGAAACGACTTGGCAAGGAAAGCCCGCCGGCACCTTCGGGGACTTTGGCTGTTTCAGTTTCTATGTCACCAAAAACGTGGTCACGGGTGAAGGAGGGATGATTTTGGCCCGTTCGGAGGACAAGGCGGCGCGGTGCAAGGTCCTGGCCCTCCACGGGATGAGCAAGGACGCCTGGAAACGGTTTGGGGACGAGGGCCACAAGCATTATCAAGTCGTTGAATGCGGCTTCAAGTATAACATGATGGACCTGCAGGCCGCCCTCGGGATTCACCAGCTCCAGCGTGTCGAGACCTGCTGGGAGCGGCGGCGGGAGATTTGGGACTACTACGACCGCGAGCTGGCGTCGCTCCCGATTGGCCTCCCGGCGTCGCCGGAGGCGGCCGGCCGGCACGCGCGCCATCTCTACACCATTCTCGTGGACAAGGCGCGAACGGGGATCAGCCGCGATGCCTTTTTGGACGCCATGACCGCGCGGCGGATTGGGGTTGGCGTCCATTACCTGAGCATCCCGGAGCATCCCTACTACCAGCAGAGCTTTGGCTGGGCGGCCGAGGATTACCCCCAGGCCATGCGCGTTGGCCGGCAGACGGTCAGCCTGCCGATCTCGGCAAAGCTCGAAGATGGAGACGTCGAGGACGTGGTGAGCGCCGTGCGCGGGGCGCTTGGCGCCGAGTAGGCCGCGGGCTGTCGTTGGCCATGACCATGGATTCATGATTGTAATCGGGCGGATTTAGCTTGAATGTCCTAAGCCTTCCTCGTTTAATAAGCGAAGCCTCGTGATGTCCCCCTCGGTCTGGGACGACCGGGGAGAAGAAGCCCGAGCAGAAAAATGGGCGGTGCTTTTGAGCGCCCTATTGGAAAGGGCCGAATTTAGCCGGGGGCGATGATTGTGCCATGGAGTTTGGCCTGTCGGTTTGCGACACACATTGCGAACTGACGGGGCGGAGCTTTACCTGACGCCTGCGAACGTTCGGGGCAAAACACCATGCGCTGGTGATGTTGACCCGAGCTACTGAATTGGTTGACATTTTCGCATGGGGTGATAATGAGTGTCCCTTCGATTCGAATTCCAAAGTGACTGCGGAGTTTCGGCCTGTCGGCACGTATAGGTTCGCCGAGGCGCAAGAGCCTTGCGAACTGACCGGCACGGAGTGTGCAATGCCATGTGTTCTGTCGTGACACCACGCCTTCGCAGCGTTCCGGCCGCGGTTCTGCGCGGCCTCTTGTTGTTTGGCGTTGCCTGGGCAGGGTTGAGAGGATGCGTTCGCCCCGCAGGAGCCCAGGAGGTGCCCCAATCCCTGGCCGGTGAGCAGGCGGCCGAAGAGGCCAAAAAAAAGGAGATTATCCAGGATTACAATCTCCGATGGGGACCGGTCTCCTTCCAGGTGCTCTCCTCCTTCCACGCTGAGTTTACCGACAATGCCTTGAATGCTGCGGTCAATCGGAGCAGTGACGAAATACTGAGACCCGAAGTCAGGGTGAACTCGTATTGGCCGATCACTGATTTGAACGCGCTGACCCTCTCCCTGGGCGTGAATTACGAGTACTACGTCAAAAACGCATCTATCAATCCGTCCACGCCCCTTATCAGCCCTGGTTCCGAAATCGCCCTGGTGCTCTACGTCAAGAACCTCCGTTTCCGGTTTCACGAGCGTTTCTCTTACTTGGAGAGCCTTTACTATGGCCTTACCTTCTCGCCCCAGACCGGCCAGTTCATCAACCTCGTCAACCTCGGCACCTTCGGCCGCATTGACAACGTGGCCGGCTTTACCGCGGACTGGGACCTGGGCGCGCTGGTCCTTTCCCTGGGCTACGACCACGAGAATTTCATCTCCGACCTCTCCACGCTTGACTACCTGACCCGCAGCTCCGAATTGTTCTCCATGAACGCCGCATTCATCGTCGGCCCCCAATTCCGCTCCGGCCTCGAAAGCAAGGCAAGCTGGAATGCCTACGAGACGGAGCAACTCCCGGACCATTGGCAGGCCCGAGTGGGGCCCTTTGTGGACATCAGCCCCGGCGAACACATTGGGCTGCGCGCCGGCGGGGGCTACGAGACCGTCCGCATCCCGCGCACCGATGGCCTGCTGACCGACTCAAGCCCCTATTATGCTTACGCCCGCGCCACCCATACCGTTAACGACTGGCTCTCCTACTCCCTGTACGTCGCGCACGAAAACCAACTGGGCTGGACCACCGCCAATCTGCAGACGACCTACGTGGGACTCTCGACCTCGTGGAAGTTCATCGATAAGGTTGAACTGAACCCCAGCATCAGTTACGGCCTGGGCAAGGAGTCCGGCGCCGATTATGTAGGGCTTTTCTGGCACGAGAATTACAGCTATCTTCAAGCCTCCTTGGGCCTGCTCTACCGCTTTGGCGAAAGCTGGACCGCGGACATCCAATACACCTATCTCCAAAAGGACTCGGACCTGGCTTTCTACGACTTTTACCGGAACCGCATCAATGCCGGCGTCACTTACCGCTTTTGAATTATGCGCATCATACAGCTAATCATCGGCACTCCCCGTCAAACGACCCCCGCAGTTCCCGCTGCCCCCGTTCCACGCGCGCCACGCCCCACACGCTCCGCCTGCGCCCTGGCCGCGCTCGTGCTCCTTTGCCAGGCGCGGGCCGCCGATCCGCCCCTTTCAGCCGCCTTCACGAATTCCCCCCTGTCCGACGCGCCCACTTCCCTGACCGTCCTCAGAGACCCAAAGGCGCTGGCCGCCTTGATGGCGACCCTGGATGATACCAAGAAACTCGGCTCGGGAGACAAAGTCACCTACCGCGTCCTGGAGGACCAGGACCCGACGAGAGATCTGACGGTGGGCGATTCCGGGGACCTGGACGTGCCCTACTTTGGCCTGGTGCAGGCTGAGAAAAAGACCTGCAGGCAACTGGCGCTCGAGATCAAGGGCCTGCTCGAAAAGCGAAACTACCGCCGCGCGACCGTCATTCTCAGCTTGCAGGAAATCAACAGAAAGCGCATCCTCGGCAAAGTCTATGTCGTCGGGCAGGTAAAGCTGAGCGGGCCGCTGGACATTCCGGATGACGAGGTCTTTACCGTCAGCAAGGCCATCCTGAAGGCCGGCGGGTTCAGCGATTTTGCGGACAAGCACAACGTGAAGCTCATCAAGGGCGGCGCCCACGGCGAAGACAGCAAACATGCGGTAATCATCAACGTAGCCGAGATTTGGGAGAAGGGCAAGACGAGCAACGATGTCCCGGTCGAGGCCGGCGACCTGGTATTTGTGCCTAAGAAGAACATTAATTTCTGACAAGGACGCGAATGAACAAGGACGAAACGAACGGAGAGATTCCCCCCATGAACAATGACGAACCGACCGGGGACGTTCCCGCCCAGCAACACCATGAAGGGCAGGACGCGTTCCAGCCAGGCCGCCGGGAGCGTGGCACCAACAACGGCGGCGATGGGGCCGTGCCGCGGGGCTCCCTCGAAGCCAGCCGCGCGGCCGAGTACGGCCTCGACCCCTACGGTGGCGGCCTCATGGCGCCCAGGAACCGGTTCCAGGAGACCAGCCAGCTCCTGGCCAGGCTCCACCGCTACGAGCTGGCCCTGCGCAAGCACTGGTGGATACTGGCGCTGGCCTTGTGTGTCTCCGTTGGACCTGCCGCCTACCACGTCCTCACGACGCCGGCCTCTTACCAATCAACAGGCAAGCTGTGGATGTCGGGGAAACTGGACATCAAGGAGGGCCAGCTCTACAGCGAGGAACTGAGCAGCTTCATGGGCACCCAGGTCGAGCTTCTCAAGAGTTCGACCATTTTTGACCAGGCATTCACCAACATCCTAACGGCCCACCCGGCCTGGTCGTCAATGTTCACCAATTACACTTCCGAGGAGCACAGGCCCTTCAAGCTTACGGTGACCGATTTCCCCAAGGCGGCGGTCATCGATGTCAAGGCGGTCGGCAAAGACCCCGACGCAGTCCGGGAGTTCTTGAATTCCCTCATGGAGGAGTACCAGGCCTTCCGGAAAGGTGTGCGCAATGAGAAATCCACCAACACCCTCAGCTCGATTAGAGACCAGGTCAGCGAATTGGAGAAAGAGGTCAAGAAGCAACAGGAACGCCTCCAGAACTTCCTGGCCTCTAACAACGTCGTCCTCCTCCAGGAACAGGGCAGCAGCGCCGGTGCTTACGCGGCCAAGCTCAGCAAACAACTGGCCTCGTTGCGCACCGAAATGAAGCTGCTCGAACTCATCACCCCGGAGCAGCTCACCCAGGCCGGCAAATCTAGAGTCACCCCCGAGGAGGATTCCGCCGCCGGCCAGGGCGCCGCCAACGAGCTAATGACGACCTTGGCGGGGCCGCAGGCCGACTTCTTCCGCGCCTTCCAGCAAATCCAATTGTACAAGGCCAAGCGCGAGGAACTCCTCGAATTCCTCCAGCCCTCCCATCCGAAAATCCTCAAGCTCGATGAAAACATCGCCGAGCAGGAGAAAATCGTCGAGGTCTTCAAGCGCCAGAGCCTGGCCCAGATGGGCGACCGGCGCGGAGCCCTCTCCCTCCAGATCACCAACCTCGAGGCCTCCGCCGGCGAATGGGAACAGAAAGCCCTCGACGCCAGCCGCAAAATGGCCGACTATCAACGCATCCAGGATGATGTCAAGCGCACCCAGGCATTGTACGAGAAACTCCTGGGGGTCATCCAGCAAGTGGATGTCAACCGCACGCTCGACCAGGAAAACGTCCGCGTCATGGATGCCGCCTCCAAGCCCAAACCCGTCCGCCGCACCCTCATCTTCCTCGCCATGGGCCTCGCAGCCGGCCTCTTCCTGGGCCTGGGCCTGCTCTACACCGTCAGCCTCTTTGACGACCGCTTCGCCTCGTTGGGCGAGTTGGCCACCCAGGTGCCCGAGACCGTCATCGGCCAAATCCCGGACGTGGGCGGAACCCGCAGCCGGGCCGGCCTCGGCCTCATTCAGCCCGACGACGATCGGCACGCCTTCGCCGAATCTTTCCGCAACATGCGCTCCTGGGTTCTGTTCAGTTGCGAAAGGTCCAAACAGCCCAGGATGCTCATGATCACCAGTTCAGTGCCGCTGGAAGGCAAGTCCACCATCTCGTCCAACCTGGCCGTGACCCTCGCCCTCTCCGGCGCCCGCGTCCTCCTCATCGATGCCGACCTTCGTCGCGCCGGCCTGGACAGCATCTTCGAGGTGTCCGGTGATGCGGGTTTTGCCGACATCCTCGAGCAGGGCGCCTCCTATCACGATGTGATTAAGCCTACCAAAACACCCAATCTCTGGCTCCTCCCCGCCGGCTCGGGAACGACCAATCCGGGCGAGTTGTTCCTGGCCCCAAGCTGCGACATCTTCTTCAGGAAGATCAGAAGCCAATATGACTATATCCTCCTGGATAGCGCCCCCGTCCTGGCCACGGACGACACGGCAAACCTGGCGCCCAAGGCAGATGCGGTCCTCTTCGTCGTGCGGGCGGACTTCACCTCAGCCCGCAACGCCCGCGCCGGACTGCAACTGCTCCGCCAGCGCCACGCCAATGTCCTGGGCATTGTCTTTAACCGCTCCGTCGCCACCTACAGCGGCGGCTACTACTCCTATTACGGCTATAGCAAGTATTACTACCAAGGCGGCTACGGCAAGCGCCGGAGCAAAACCAAACCCGCCTCCTCCCCGGTCAAGACCGTCGCCGCGTCTGCCGACACCGACACCGGCAAGCCAGCCTGAATTAGCGTTGATTAGCGCAGATTAGCGGTTCGCCCCGCCTGCTTTATGCTCGCACACTACCTTGACGTCGCAGTGGAAATGGCCAAATACGAGATTATCGAAGACGACGCTACGTACTGGGGCGAGATCCCCGGCCTCCACGGAGTGTGGGCCAGGCACCAGACATTGGCTGGGTGCCAGCGGGAACTGCGCGAGGCCTTGAGTGACTGGGTCGCCCTTCGCCTCCGGCTCGGGCTGGACATACCCGAACTGGCACAGATGAACCTGAACCAAATCGGGACCGTGTCTCGTGGCTAAACTGACCCCGGTTTCGCGCCGCAGGTTCATCCAGCGGCTCCATGAGCTTGGGTTTGAAGGGCCCTTCGCAGGCGGCAAGCATCCCCAAATGAAGCGTGGAAACCTGACGCTGATCATCCCCAACGAGCATGAAGGGGAAATCGGCCTTGGGTTCCTTACTCGTTTGCTGAGACAGGCAGGGGTTTCACGCGAAGAATGGTTGGGTGAACAGTGAACCGACCCCTTGATTACCCGTTCGTCCCGCCTGCGCTCTGCTTTTCCGCTGTCCAGCGGCCCGGCCTCAGGCATCTGACCTCTGCCCTCTGACCTCTGTCTGCTGGTCCCCGCTTCCGCTTTCTGCTTTCCCAATTTCAGCTTTTTCTTGTGCGTCCCCCGCCTCCGCTCCCTGGGCTTCCTGGGCATGCCCGACGAATGACGCCGCCCTCGCCCGCGCCGTCCACCGCCCCTGCAAACGCCGACAAGCGAGCTTGGCAAATTCATGATTCATAATTCATAATTCATCCTTGTCCTTATCCCCCGCCCTTCCCTCCGGCCCTGGACTGTGGACCGTGGACTGTGGCCTGTGGACCGCCCCGCAATTTCCGCTGCCCTGCCGCCCTGGCATCCGGCCTCGGCCCCTCAAACCACTGGCCGGGAAAGGCGCATGTCCTGGGAATCGTCTTTAACCCGCATCCCCACCTACAGCGGGAGCTATTACTTTGAATAGGAACGATAACCTATCTTGCGCCGAATGGGAGCGCATTGAAAGTGCCGAGCATGACAGGCTCTACAAAGACAGCCTGCCGTTTGATTCGACGGATTACAAGATCGACCCGCCGCATGTTCTCTGGTGGCAGGATTATTGCTACAAAAAGGGAAGAAGGCCGGTTCGAGGCCACAGGACGAAACTGGCCTTCGAACTGATGAACATACACGGACTGGGCGGCAAGACACTCCTGGACATCGGATGCGGCAACGGGCAGTACTCTGTGCTCTTCGCTCTGATGGGGGCCAGTGTCCGGGGGATTGACATCACCACGGTGGGCATCGAAGTGGCCAGCAGAATCGCCGCGGCCAATGGTGTTGCTGATCGTTGCCTGTTCTCTGTCCAGAGTGCCGCTCATCTGAACTTTGAGGACAACGCCTTTGACATTGTCGTGCTTCATGAGGCGCTGCACCACGCGATAAAATACCCCGGCGTAAAAGCGGAGGTATTGCGGGTCCTGAAGAAGGGTGGGATTGCTGTTTGCACCGAGGTCCTCGACGGCAATCTATGCTTCAGGCTCGCAAGATCATTTACGATGAGGGGTAAAGAGGCAAAAGGCGATGTTGTCATGACGCTGTCCGAACTGAGGGACTTTGCATCCGGCTTTGCCTCGTACCATCTGGAGCTTATGTCGCTTCTCTTCATGTGCAAGCGTGTGTTAAGAAACCAAATCCGTTATGCTCCGGTCCGATGGTTCCTATATTTGGCAAAAAAGGCTGATGATATTCTGCTGGGTGCCATCCCCCCGCTGAGGAAATACTGCGGCGAAGCTGTTCTCGTAGCGAGAAAATGAGCATCACTGGCACATTTGCATTGTTGCGGTTGCAGCCGTTCGACTGCAGGACGCCGGAAGGCCGCGCCAAAGAGCGTTATCGGCGCATGGCGCTCACTGCCTCCTCGTCCCTCGCCTCCCGGGGCGTTAGTGTCCTGACAGGCTTGGTGTCGGTTCCCCTGACCCTGCGGTATCTGGGACACGAACGGTTCGGCCTTTGGGGAGCGATCAGTTCCTTGGCCGTGATGCTCCAATTCACGGACCTCGGGATGGGAAACGGACTGATCAACGCGATTGCACGAGCGCATGGCGACGACGATCAGAATGCGGCCCGACGCGCGGTGTCGAGCACCTTCTTCTTTTTGCTGGGAATTGCCGCTGCAGTGACCGCGCTCTTTTGCCTCGCCTACCCATTCGTACCGTGGCCCAAGCTATACAACGTGAACTCCGCAGAGGGCATCGCCGAAGCCGGCCCCGCCACACTTGCCCTGTTTTGCTGTTGGGCGTTGGGTATGCCCCTGAGTGTTGCGCAACGCGTGCAGATTGGGTTCCAGGAGGGCTACCGGAGGAACTTCTGGCTGATAGTCGGCAGCATGCTGAGCCTGGTATGCGTGGTGACGGCGGCGGTGATGCGCGCCAGCCTGCCCATGCTGGTGCTGGCGATGACTGCCACGACGGCCCTGACACAGGGACTCAATTGCGTGGCTGAGTTTATATACAGCCGCCCCTCTTTGCGCCCCAGCCTGAGGTGTGTCGATTGGGGAGTTGGATGGGGGTTGGTCAAGAGCGGCATCCTCTTCTCAACCCTGACGCTCGCATCCATTGCCGGCACCAGTACGGATTATCTTGTCATTTCAAACAAGCTCGGAGCGGCGGCCGTCACGGACTACTCGATCGTCGCCAAGTTGTCCATAGCCACTATGTTGACGGCCTTCATTTTTCAGCCGCTCTGGCCGGCATTCGGCGAGGCGATCCAGCGCGGCGACCTTGACTGGGTGCGCAAAGCCGTCCGGAAGTCCTTCTTGCTGGCCGCCGCTATTTCACTGGGCACCGGCCTGCTGCTGACCCTGCTTGGGCCGTCCGTGGTTCTCCTCTGGCTTAGGGGACGGGCAATGCCTCCGATGCCTCTGTTCTTTGCTTTTGCCTTTTTGGGCGTCGTGTTCGCCCTGAACGACGTGCTGGTGAGCATTCTGTCCACGAGCCACTTTCTCAAGGCCCAGGTTGTCCTGGCTGTTCTGGGCGGCTCTGCCGCGCTGGTGGCAAAGATCACTTTGGTCCCGTTCTTGCAGAGCGCGGGAGCGCCATGGGGAACGGCTTTGGGATACGCCATGTTTTTCACGCTCCCTGGCATGGTGTTTGTCTATAAGAAGGTGCTGGCCGAGAAGGGACTGGTGAAGCAGACGGCTGAAAGCGCTTAGGCACACATGTCGGAAGGCATAGATCTCACGCAGCGACTGGCGCCTGCGCCGCGCCTTGGGGCTGCGGTGCGCTGCTGGCGCGCCGGAATGGAGGCCCTGAGGGTATTGATGACGCAGGTTCCGAACGGCGCGTATGGCGCGGCGCTTTCGAGGATCAGGCCTCGAAGGTCCAGGTGCGCCACCGCGGCCCTCATATTTGCCGGGGACTTCGCGGCAGATGCATCGTTGCGCAAGGTCGGTTCGGGCCGGATGCAGGAGGAGGCCTTCCGCTGCATGGAGTCACTCGGGCTGCACTGCCGCTTTGCAGACCAGCACTGCCGCGCGTACGGATCCGAAATTGCCCGGGCGGATATCATTGTGAGCTTGTGCAATGGGCTCGTGAAACTGCCTATGTTCAGTCACTCAACCAAGGTGCTTTACGCGTGCAACACGCACGTGGAGGAGAGGCAGCAGCGCTTGCGCGACTCGGCCCGGAAGTGGGGCCTGCCATGCGAGGATTGGGCCAGGGGGCGTACGTTTCGAGGCGGCCTGGGCCTGCTGAACTACCTGATCAGGCTTCGAGTGCGGTATATCTGTTGGCAGTTTCGGGCCGCGTATCGCCTCGCCGACTACCTGATGATAGCCGAGAACGACGCCGGGGTTGCCAACTTTGTGCGGCGCGGCGTGCCGCCGTCCAAAATACTCAGGTACAGGAACGCAGTGGACACGGATATTTGGGTCCCAGCAAAAGAGAAGCGCCAGCCGTTTACGTTCGTCTGCTGGTCATCCGGGCACGGGCTGCGCAAGGGGTTGCCATCGCTGGTTTCAGCCTGGCGCCAATGGTATCGAGGCCAGGCGGCTGAATTGTGGCTGGTCGGCAGTTCGACGGTCGTCTCCGATCGGTTGTTCGGCCGCCTCACGCAAGGGGAGGCGGCGCCGGGCCTGAGAGTGAACCTCGCGTCGTTCCCCGGGCAGCACAGGCCGGTCATTGATTTCATCGGTTCCTGTCACGTCGCTGTCTTTCCGACCCTCGAAGACGCGCAGCCTTCCGCGCTGCTCGAGATGACCTCGTGCGGTCTGCCCGTGATCACCACGGTCGAGTCGGGCGTCGAGTTTCCCGAGACGTTCTGCCGGTATGTGGCCCGCGATAGCCCTGGGGAACTGGCCCAAGCCTTTGAGTACTGGTTCAGCCGAAGACAGGAGCTTCAAGGGCCGCAACTCGCCGCGCGGTCCTATATCGAGCAGCATCACACCTGGTCCTGCTTCCACGCCCGTTTCACAGAAATCCTGACCGGGCTTATGGCGCGTCGCCGCGAGGGAAAACGTTAGGATTAGACCAAAAACCCTCACCGGGCAGCCCTCAGCGCTGGTGGTCCTAATCCTAATCTTAATCTCCCTCGACTCTGCCCTCTAAGAGGCGGCTTGTTCAACAGCTATGGAAGTCTATTGTCAGTTGGCGATCTTGGCGGTGTTTGCCATTGTCTGCTGGAGGACGATGCCGCCGCCGGCGCGCAAGAAGCTGCTTGGCGTTTGCCTCGGCTTAATGTGTCTGGACGTGGAGACCACGCGGCAGGGGTCGTACATCATTAAGGGGCTGGGCGCTTTCCAGGTGGCGGGGTTGGCGCTCTTGGTTCTGTTCGGCAGGGCCATGCTAGGGGTGGCAAGAGGACGCTGGCGCCTCCCAAAGGAGCCGGTCATTGCGCTGGGGCTATTCGTATTCTGCGGTGCAGGATTTCTGGTTGCCCTGGGCACTGCAATGGAAGAAAGCAATATCATTGCTTCGTGGAACATCTTTTGGTGGGCCAGGGTGTGCGCGCTCGGATTGGTCGCGTTTATGACCGCCGCCGCCTTGGTTCGGGACGTCGGGGAATTTGACAAACTCCTCTGGATTGTCTGTTTGAGCGCGTTGGTCACGGCCGCCTGCCTGGCCGTCGGAGTGCCGCAACCTGGGGAGGCCATCGGTGACACCGAGATCAACTGGCTGGACGTCTCCGGCAGGCTGGGCGGGACGGCGTTGCTCGGTTTCTGGCCCAGCACGCCGCTTGGGCCGCTCCAGTTTGGGATTCCAATGAATGCCCCGCAGTTGGGAGAATTTGCGATGATCGGCCTGGCCGGCAGCGTCGCTTACTTCCTGGGCCATCCCCGCCCCGCCGCCCGGCGCATGGCGGGCGGCTGCGCCGTGCTTCTGACAGGGGTGATAGTGCTGGCCCAGGCCCGAGGAGCCTTCACCGGGGCAGTGGCTGGTTTTGTGGTCAGCGCGGTCCTGATGCTGGGGTATCCTGGAGTAGGCCAGCGAATCGGGGTCATAAGGCGTATATTCATAATCTCCGGTGTCGTTGCGACGCTGGTTGTCGGTATTTCTTTGTGGCAGTTTAGCCGGACCGATACCGGCACCTTGACAACTGCCCGCGCCTCGACCATGATGACACCGGGGCGGGACGAGACTCTCCAGGGCCGCATCGGTCTGTGGGGGCCGGCCCTTGACCTCGCCGTCTCCAAGCCGCTAGGCTCGGGGTTCTTCGCCTCGTTCGAGCAGTCGCAGATTCGGAACCCGCATGACTTCTACCTTTGGTTGCTGCTAGGCACCGGCTGGATAGGCGCGGCCGCTTTTTTCGTCGTTCTGGGACGCGTCTGCTTCATTTTAAGGGCAGGGCTGACTGAAGCGCCCCCAGAGCGAGTCCTGGTCAACATCGCGGTACTGAGCATGGTGGGGGCGGTGGCCGTCACCGGACTGACCAGCGTGTTCTTCGCCCGGGCCGCGCATGTAACGTCCTTTTGGGTGCTCATGGGAGCCGCGACGGCCATCAATCTGGATGCCCGGCGGGGCATTGCCGCCGGGCTCTCTCCCCGTGGGCGAGTCCTGGCGGGCACGGCGGAAGCTGGCCTCTATTGAAAAATCCCCCCCGCTCCAAGACGCACATCCGACGCCGTGCCTTGCCGCTCCAGGAGCATTTCTGCTTATGATTGTGGCGCTTGTCTGTGGAGGGCTTGGCAATCAATTGTTTCAGTACGCGGCAGGGCGGGCACTGGCCATCCGTCGCAGGACAGAGCTGGCGTTCAATACCAACAACTATGAGAATGGCCGCGAGCACCGGCCCGGGAGACTGCGGCAGTTTGCCCGTCCTCTCCGGCTCTTCGAGTTCCGCGTGGCGGCCAGGACCGCTTCTCGTGAGGATTGTCTTCGTGTGGGACACCCCTTCACGGAATGGCGGCTCTCTCACCGCCTCGTGCGGCTATTGTGGCGGACCTGGCCCGGCCTGGCGCCGCGCACCTTCTTCCTCGAACGCCGTCACACCTTCGACCCTGCCGTGCTGGACCTGCCGGACAACACGTATCTCCATGGGCTCTGGCAGTCCGAGAAGTACTTTTCCGACGCCCGCGAAGCCATCCGGTCCGAGCTTCAACCGAGGGACAAAGGGGTGGTCGGGTATGCTGAAGAGTACATCGGTCAGCTTCGTGAAAAGGCCAGTTACGTTGTGGGGTTGCATGTCCGGCGCGGCGACCTGGCGTATGCGACAGAGGTGCTCGGTACAGATGGTATCGTACATGGCCCACCTGTGGGCCTCGAGTACATTGACGCTGCTATGAGCCGGTTTGACGCCGGGGCGGCATTCCTGGTGTTTTCGGATTCACAGGCGGACGTGGAGTGGTGCCGGCGGAACATCAGGGGCGCAAACCTGTTCTTTGCGGAGGGGCACAGCGATGTGCAGGATTTTGTGCTGATGAGCCGTTGCGATCACAACATCATTGCCAACAGCACATTTAGCTGGTGGGCCGCCTGGTTGAACCCGAACCCCGCAAAGAGAGTTATCGGCCCGCGGCTGTGGACAACCCCCGGGCATGCCTCGGCTCTGGACACCAGGGACCTGCTTCCGGCGACATGGGAACTGCTTTAATGATCATGCTGAGGATGGACACGACACTGAGACTTGGCAGCAGTACCGTATGGGCTCGATGGGTCGGTTCACGCGCGCCTTCGGCGACGCTCCCGCAAACTGGTCGCGCGGCATTACGCCAGGTTCCACAGCGGGCGTGGCCACGCAGCGTATGCGAATACTCATGACGTCCACGCATCCGGGAATACAAGGGCCGATTCCTTCGATTGTTGACTGCTTGGCGGCGGAGCTTCGGAAGCTTGGTTGCGAGGTTTCGCTCTCCCCATGGGGATTGAGGAAGCCAGGCGAGAACCCGGTTTTGAAGGTCCTCGGCCGCGCTTGTGATCTCGCTCGCTTGGTTTGGCACGCGGGACGGACTCGGCCGGATGTGCTCTACGTCCATACGTCGCACACTTGGGCTTCGCTCTTGCGTGATATCACCTTGTTGTTGATGGCAACGCCCTTTGCGCGGAGGCTGATACTGGAGTTCCATGGGAGCGAGATCGGCCTGGTGCGGAATCCCGGGTCGCCGCTGTTCCGGTTTGCGAGCCTGTTTCTCGTGAGACTTGCCGACGAGATCCTGCTTCTCTCAAGCGAGGAAGAGGCGCAGTGGACGAGCTTGTGTCCCCGATCGCGGTTTTGGACGGTCGCAAATCCTTTCGTCCCGCTTGGTGAGCGGTACAACCTGAAGCCACGGGCAGGACACGCCGTCTCGTCGAGAGACAAAGCGGTGATCCTGTTCGTCGGGCGGCTGATGCGCGAGAAAGGCCCTTTCGAAGTTCTCGAGGCCTTGGAGGTGGTCCAGCGGACGCACGACTGCCGCGCTCTATTTGTAGGCGATGGGCCGGAGCGCAAGAAGCTGGTCGAAGCTGCGGAGCATGGGGGTTTGAAGAGTGCTGTCACTTTCGCGGGCTATTTAGACGGAGTTGAACTGCTGGCCGCCTACCGCTCAGCCAAGTTGCTGGTACTGCCGACTTGGCACGCCGAGGGTTTTCCTACGGTTGTCTCGGAAGCGATGGCGGAAGGCTTGCCAATCATCACAACGCAAATTCGAGGCGTTCGCGACCACCTGGAGGAGAACGTGAACGCCCTGTTCGTGGAACGCCGCGACCCTGCCTCGCTTGCGCGGGCGATCCAACGGCTTTTGGAGAATCCCGGCCTGTGTGAAAACATGGGGACCGCGAATCGGCTTAAAGTTCGGGAGTTCAGCCCGGACAGGGTCGGGCCGCACTATCTGGGGATTCTCGAGGAGAGCATAAGGCGTGGGAGGGTTTCATGAGCACGGCCGCAAGTTCACACGCCACTGGCATTTCCGATGCGCGGGTCGCGGTGCAAGGCGTTGCCGCCGCGTCGTACCCGTGCGCGCCGCCGTTCCATCCGAATGTTGCGTACCCCGAATATGTTGGCCCGATCGGGAAAGAGCCGAATCTTGTCTATGCGGGCATAAGAGAGCTGCTCAGGCATCTTGATCTCGATTCGGCAAATTACGGCAAACCTGGATGGAATCCACTGGGCGAGATCGTCGGGCCGGGTGACAAGGTCGTTCTGAAGCCCAACCTGCTCTGGCATTCACATAAGTACCGCCCGACGGAGTGGGAGCAAATCATTACTCATGGTTCAGTGGTCCGCGCCGTGTTGGACTACGTCCTGATTGCTCTGCACGGGCGGGGGGAAGTTGTCATCGCTGATGGCCCGCAACAGGACGCCAATTGGCAGGTCATTATGGAACGGACTGGCTTGGACAGGGTCTGCGATGATGCCTCACTTCGCGGCGGGGCGCCAGTCCGCTTGCTGGACCTCCGGGACCTTTGGATTGACGTGCGGGGTGATGTGGTGTACCGGCGCGTACCGCTGTCCGGCGATCCCTTGGGCGGCACGGTCGTTAATCTAGGGCGCCATAGCCGGCTCGCTGGGCACCTTGGGGAGGGGAGGTTTTATGGGGCCGACTACGATATGGCGGAGACGAATGCACACCACTCGGATGGGCGCCAGGAATACCGCCTCTCCCGGACCGCGCTCGGGGCGGACGTGTTCATCAACCTGCCCAAGCTCAAGACGCACAAGAAGGTCGGCGTCACACTCTGTCTCAAGAACCTGGTCGGAATTAACAACGGCCGCAACTGGCTGCCCCATCACACGGAGGGAGATCCTTCCAACGGGGGAGATCAGTTCCCTGACGCCAGCTTGAAGAACCGGTCTGAAAGGTGGGGTGTCCGCGCGCTCCAGGGTGTGAGTCTCAAGCACCCGCGCGGCTTCGCACCTCTGTTCCGCCTGGTGAAGGCCGTCGCCGCGCCGGTTTGGGGGAAAAAACGACAGGTCATCCGCAACGGCAACTGGCACAAGAATGACACCTGCTGGCGCATGGTCCACGACATCAACCGCTGCCTGCTTTACTCGAATGGCGCCGCCTTCCCGGCGGCGCGGGCGAAGCGTTTCTTCGCGGTTGTGGACGGCATCGTCGCCGGGCACGGCAACGGGCCCGCCGAAGCGGACCGCCTTGAGGCAGGCGTGCTGATTGCGGGCACCAACCCCGTGGCCGTGGATTGCGTTGGCGCCCGGTTGATGGGATTCGACCCGCAGAAGATACCGATGTTACGCGAGGCATTCGCAAGTTCCCCGCTGCCACTGGCCGGTTTTGCATACGACGACATCCAGGTCGTGAGCGGCCATCCTGGCTGGAACCGCAAACTGCGCGACGTGCGCCCGGAGGATTGCTTTTCTTTCCGCCCGCACTTCGGGTGGAAAGGGCACATCGAATGGGACGGACAGGCAGAGGACCGCGGTCACTTGCAGGCTGTCGCAAGCTGCCAATGAGAAGCTAGGCAATTGGCGGGGGTGATAGAGTGCCTCTTACGTATTCCAATTCACCGTTGCGGCGCGCGTATTATCGCCTGCCCGCCTGTGGGCGCGGCGCTCTGGCTACGATCTACTCTCTTTCTCAGCGCGGCAACAGGTACGGAGGCGTGTTCAAGGCACAATTGTCCGAATTGCGGCAGCACGCCACTCGTTCCCCGGAAGAGCATGCTCAGGAACAAGGCTGCAGGTTGGCAAACATCCTTCTCCACGCCAAGGAACACGTGCCTTACTACCGGGACCTCATGGCTGGGGTTGGGCGTGAGTCTATCCTTCGCCAGCCCCGTGAGGTTTTGCGCCGGTTGCCGGTGCTCGATAAGGAGACTGTCCGAGCAAGGCTGGACGAGATCCGGGCGGACGGTTTCGCTGGAAGGCTGCTGGAGACGCATACCAGCGGCACGACGGGGAAGGGCCTGCATTTGGTGATTAGCCAGGAGGCATACCAACGCTCATACGCCTGCGTCTGGTTTCATTATGCAATGGCAGGAATCGAGCGAGGCGATCGCATCGCCACTCTTGCAGGTCATCCAGTTGCCAATCCCAACGTCCTGGAGCCTCCCTTTTGGGTGTATGATCGCAGCGAAAGAGAGCTGCTGTTTTCTTCTCAGCATTTGGCTCCCGAAACTCTTGGGGCTTACGCCGAAGCCCTCGCCAAGTTCAGTCCCACGCTGATCCGGGGCTATCCGTCGAGCATTTACTTTCTGGCGCAGCATTTGCTGGAAAAACCGCACTCCCAAATTCGGCCCAGGGCCGTTTTCACCTCCTCCGAGACACTGATGAGCCGCCAAAGAAAGACCATTGAGGCCGCATTTGGTTGCAGGGTCTTTAGTTACTACAGCAACACGGAGCGTGTGGCGCACATCGTGCAGTGCATGATGGGCCAATACCACGTCATAAGTGACGCCTGTGTCGTGGAGGTGCTAAAGCCGTCGGGCGAACTTGCTCGAGCGGACGAGGAGGGAGAGATGGTTTGCACCGGCTTGCTGGATCGGGCGCTGCCTCTGCTCCGTTACCGCGTCGGGGACACTGCCATAGCGGCTCCGGCTGCCTGCCCTTGTGGTTATAACACACCAGTACTGGGTCTCATCACCGGACGCGTCGAAGATGTGGTCATCACACCGGACGGGCGGCGCGTGGGCCGGCTGGACCATGCATTCAAAGACATGCTCAACGTCGTGGAGGCGCAGATCGTGCAAAATGAGGTTCGCTCCATCGAAGTGAAAATCGTGCCGAGGGATCAATTTGGGCCCGCAGACATGGAAATGCTGGTCAGCGAACTGCGCTTAAGACTCGGCCCCACAATTGCAATAAACGTCCAGCGCGTCGCGGCCATCCCGCGTACCACGACTGGGAAGTTTCGCTTCCTCGTGTCGAATCTTGCAACAACTCGGACGTCAGGGGGACCATAGCAGTCTGCGTGCCCTGGCTCTGAAAGAGGTCAAAAGGGCGATCTGGAGGCTTGATGCCTGGATAGAAGGCGAGGGATTTCGCGGTTGGGACCCCTTTGATGCCCTGAACAGCCCCGTGCTCAAGGCGTTATCGCTGCGCAACCGGCGTTTGGGGCAGGTGTGCGTCCAGGTCTTAAAACGCCTGCCGATGAACTCCCGGCCCTTTCTCGGCATCCCCAAAGGCTACAATCCCAAGGGTATGGGGCTGTTCTTGGCCTCATACTGGCGCAAGCACCGGATGGCCAAGCAAACGGCCACTCTCCAAAAGGTCGAGTTTTTCGCTGACTGGCTTCGCGCCAACGTGTCTCGCGGCTATCACGGCGCGTGCTGGGGCTACAATTTCGATTGGCCGAATCGCAGCTTTTTCGCTCCCGCAGGCACTCCTACAATCGTTAATACCGCGTGCATAGGCCTTGCGTTTATGGACCTGGCGCGCGAAGACGAATCGCGTGTCTTAGGCGTGCCCGCCTTGCAGACTGCTCGCAGTGCTTGTGATTTCATCTTGTGCGACTTGCGCGCGGAACGCCCTGCGTCGGACGAACTCTGTTTCGCTTATACGCCGCTTGATTCCCGCCGCGTGCATAACGCCAACGCTCTCGGGGCCTGGCTCTTGGCCGAAGTGGCCGCGCAGACCGCGGAGAGCGACCTCGCCAAAGCGGCGCTGGCCTCGGCACGATACACCGCTCGCCGCCAGCGGCCCGATGGAGCATGGCCCTACGGCGAAGGCGCTGCTGACGCATGGATCGACAACTTTCACACGGGTTACGTACTCATGGCTCTGAAACGTATCGGCGATTGCCTGGGGACCGACGAGTTCGCTGCGCCTGTCCGGCACGGGTACCGCTTCTGGAAGACCCAGATGTTCACCCCTCAGGGTGTGCCCAAGTACTACCCGGGCAAGTTGCACCCTATTGACTCCCACTGCGTGGCAGTCGCCATCCTGACCTTTCTCGCTTTCTCCGATGTTGATGCCGAGGGTCGCGACCTGGCGGTACAGAGTGCCAATTGGGGCATAGCTCACCTCCAGAATCGTGCGGGCTGCTTCGACTACCAGATCACGCCCATTTGCCGCATCCGGATTCCCTATATGCGCTGGACGCAAGCGTGGATGCAGCGCGCTCTAACGGAACTGACTCTCACAGGAGAGACCCTGGTGTAGCTCCCTATGGACCTCACTCAACATGCACGGATTGATTTCCTTGGCTGCCCCGTGGATCGAGTAAGTGTTCCCGAGGCGGTGAAATGGGTGCATCAGGCCGCCCGAGAGGGAAAACCGCGCCGGATCGCGGTTGTGAATGCCAACAAGCTGTTCCTCATGGGCCGCGATGCGAGACTCAAGGCGATCGTTCAACAGTCTGACCTGATCGTCCCCGAGTGGGCGGTAGTATGGGGCGCTCGTCGTTTAGGCTTGTCCGGCGTGTGCCACTCCGGCGGCTTGCTTATCAGCAAGGCGCTCATTCCCTTCGCCGCCGAGACCGGGCTGCGGGTGTTTTTCTTCGGGGGAACCCCGGATGTGGTAGAGGCTCTGGTTCAACGGGTGACCACGGCCCAGCCACGGCTGGAGGTGGCGGGGTATCACCACGGCTACGTGGGCGATGCGGTTGGTCTCGCCGAGGTCCGACGCTTGATTTCCGATGCGAGGCCGGACGTCTTGCTGGTAGCCATGGGCTCGCCGGCGCAGGAATATTGGATTTGCGATCATGCCCAGCCGTTGGGCGTCCCGGTGAGCATGGGTGTTGGCGGGAGTTTCGATGTGCTGTCGAATCGCAAGAAAGATACGCCGCAATGGGCACGCGGGCGGGGGCTGGAATGGCTGTATCGAACTGTCCAATCGCCACGCACGCACGCCAAACGGTACCTCGTCACTAACACATGGTTTCTGTGGCAGGTGTTCAAAGCACGGCTGGTCCGAAACCACTGACTTAGGCTACAAATGATCCCGCGCCGGTTCTGGGGATTGCTGGATCTGGCAGTAATGGCATTGGCATTCTGGCTGGCTTATGCCTTGCTTCCATGGGTGCATCCTCTGTTCGAGGAAGGAGG
>Ga0181524_10001921_pt1 | contig 22686 bp, 20 predicted proteins | sample PEATcosm2014_Bin_34_FD_119761 | JGI IMG/M metagenome (GOLD analysis project Ga0181524, IMG submission 119761) | Peatland microbial communities from MTU Mesocosm Facility, Houghton, MI, USA - PEATcosm2014_Bin05_60_metaG | ecosystem: Environmental > Terrestrial > Soil > Wetlands > Peat | place... | reverse complement strand
GGTCATTCCCTATATCGACCGCGTCGGGCGCAAGCTCAACGTGATGGAGCAGGTGCTCGACGTTCCCAGCCAGGAGATCATCACCAAGGACAACGCCACGGTGACGGTCGACGGCGTCGCCTTTTACCAGGTGCTCGACGTCCGGCAGGCGTCCTACGAGGTCTCCAATCTCCAACAGGCGCTGCTCAATCTGGTGATGACGAACATCCGCACGGTCATGGGCTCGATGGACCTCGACCAGTTGCTCTCTCACCGCGACGAGATCAACGTGCGCCTGCTCACCGTCATCGACGCGGCGGCGCTGCCCTGGGGCATCAAGGTCACTCGCATCGAGATCAAGGACATCGAACCGCCCAAGGATCTCGTCGAGGCGATGGGCCGGCAGATGAAGGCCGAGCGCGAAAAACGCGCGGTGATCCTCGAGGCCGAGGGCATGCGCCAGTCCGACATCACCCGCGCCGAGGGGCGCAAGGCCGCGGTCATGCTCGAGGCGGAAGGGCGCAAGGAGGCCGCGTTCCGCGACGCCGAGGCGCGCGAGCGCAGCGCCCAGGCCGAGGCGTTGGCGACGCGCGTGGTGAGTGAAGCGACCGCCAACGGTGACGTCGCCGCGCTCAATTACCTGATCGCGGACAAGTACGTGCGCGCGATCCAGGCGATCGCGCAGGCGCCCAATCAGAAGGTGTTCATCGTGCCGCTGGAGCTCGCTTCGCTCGCCGGCACGCTCGGCGGCATTTCGCAGATCGCCGCCGGCGCCTTCGCCGAGAGTCGCTCCGCAGACGCAGCGCGCGCCGCCGGGCGCGCCGCGGTCGGCGTGGTCCCCGACTCGGCCCCGCCGGCGCCGGGGCAGGGTTAGGCGATGGTCAATTTCGGGCTGTTCGCGCTCGACATCTACGTCGTCTGGCTCGTCGTCGGGTTCGCGCTCTGCGCCGCCGAGACGCTCGTTCCCGGCGCGTTCTTGATCTGGATCGGCGCCGCGGCGCTGGCCGTCGGCGTCGTCGAGTTTTTCCTTCCGCTGGCGCTGACGCCGCAACTTCTCCTGTTCGCCGCGCTCGTCGTCGCCCTGGTGTTCGTCGGCAAGCGGGTCTACGGCTCGCTCGACGCGGGAACGCCGCAACTGCCGCTGAGCCGCGCCCACGCGCTGATCGGCAAGGAGTTCTTCCTGGACGAGGCGATCGTACACGGGTTCGGGCGCATCCGGGTCGGCGACAGCGTCTGGCGCGTGGCGGGCGAGGATCTGCCGGCCGGCGCCAAGGTGCGCGTCGTCGCGGTCGAGGACGGCGCGGGGGTGCGGGTGGAGAAGGCGTGAAGCGGGCAAGGCGACGGCCGCGCGCCTCTTGCAAAAAATACCGCCGCCTGTCGCGTTCTGAGCGCTAGTCTGCGCCGCAATCCCGTCGCTGCGATTCCTCCCCATGTCCCTCCGCCTCGCCGCCGTCGACAAAGCGCTCATCTCGGGCGACGAAGGCCCCGCCGCCGCTTGGGCGATGGAGATCCTCGTCGCATTCGCCGAGGCGCTGGGCGCGGCGGAACTGATCGACATCTCGCGCGCCCATATCGACGGCTGCCTCTATCACGGGCAGGCCAGTCTCGATTTCGTCGAAAGGCTGGTCGCGTTGAAGGGCCGCGTGCGGGCGCCGACCACGCTGAACGTCGGATCGCTCGATCTCATCCATCCCGAGCTCATGGCGATGAGCGAGGCGGCCCAGGCGCCGGCGCGCCGCCTCATGCGGGCGCACGAGGAGCTCGGATGCCAGCCGTCCTTCACCTGCGCGCCCTATCAGACGGCGTTTCGCCCGCGCTTCGGCGAGCAGATCGCCTGGGGCGAATCCAACGCCATCGTCTTCGCCAATTCGGTGATCGGGGCGCGCACCAATCGTTACGGCGATTTCATCGACCTTTGCTGCGCGATGACGGGCAGGGCGCCCGCCTGGGGCTTGCATCTCGACGCCGGCCGGCGCGGACAGATTCTCTTCCGCCTCGCCGGCTTTCCCGCTTCGCGCGTCCCGAGCGACGCGCTCTACGTCGCCGTCGGGCTGATCGTCGGCGCGCGGAGCGGCGACAGCATTCCCGTCATCGAGGGGCTGCCGGCGCCGCGCGACGAGGACCAGTTGAAGGCGCTCGGCGCCGCCGCGGCGTCCAGCGGTTCGACGGCGCTGTTCCATGCGATCGGCGTCACGCCGGAAGCCGCGACCTATCGCGACGCGTTCCACGGCGGCGCGCCCGAACGCGTCGAGACGATCGCGCCCGCCGATGTATCCGCGGCGCTGGCGCGACTGTCGTCGGTCCCGGACGGCGCCGAGATTTCGGCCGTCTGTCTCGGCACGCCGCATTTTTCCGGCGCCGAGTGGGAGAGGCTGCTGGCGCTGCTCGATCAAATTCGGCCCGGCCGGCGAATCCCGATCTATGTCAGCACGGCGCGCTCGACCCTGCAGAGCCTCGACGCCGGCGCGGTGCGCGCGGCCGAGGAGCGCTTTTCGCTCGTTCCCGTCGTCGACACCTGCACCTACGTCACGGCGATCGTCAGGGAGCTCGGCGGGACGGTGATGACCAATTCCGGCAAATGGGCGTATTACGCGCCGGCCAACATCGGCGCGACGGTCGCCTTCGGCGATCTTGCCGACTGCGTCGCCTCGGCCGCGGCCGGCAGGGTCGTCCGGGGGCCGCCATGATCCGGCGCGCCAGAGCCTATGTCGGCGGCGAAGCGGAAGGCGAGGCGCTCGTTCTGTCGGCGCCGCTGAGCTTCTGGGGCGGCTTCGACGCGGCGACCGGCCGCATTAGCGATCCCAATCATCCCGACTACGGCGCGAGCCTGGCCGGGCGCATCCTCGTCATGCCGGGCGCGAAAGGCTCGTCGTCCTCGTCCTCGGTGCTGGCCGAGGCGATCCGCCTGAGGACGGCGCCGCTCGGCATCGTCATGGCTTCGCCCGATCCGATCCTGACGGTGGGCGCGCTCGTCGCCCGCGCGCTCTATCGCCTCGACTGTCCGATCGTCGTCTGCCCGATCGACGGCCTGGCGACCGGCGACCGCCTGCAAATCCGCGCGCGCGCCGACGGCGCCGCGCAGGTGCGTGTCGCCCGGGCGGCGCAACGCTGAACGGCCGGCGCCGTCAGCTCATGCCAATTGTTGCGCGAGCATCTCCCTTGCCTCCGTCACCAGGCGCGGCTCGCCGATCCGAGGCGGCAGCAGGCTGAACTCGACGTCCGGCAATCTGGGAAGCCGGAAGCCGCCGTCGAACTCGCGCGCGCCCTGTGGGAAGGCCGATGCGTTGAGGCACGACACGCCGAGACCCGCCGACAAAGCGAGCTGCAGGCCGCCAACGCCGGAGGCCGAATGCGCGATTTCGTAAGAGATTTCGCGCTCGTCCAAAATCCTGACGATGAAGCGTTGCAGCGAACAGGTCGCCGGCAGCACGATCAGCGGCAGACGCGACGCTCCGTTTAGGGCGAACGAGGCGTCCGCGATCCAAGACAAGGGTTCGCGCCGCAGCCTTATGCGTCGATCGGCACGGCGGTCCTTCGCGCCTTGCGCGCGTCGATCGAGAATGCACATGGAAAGCCCGATATCGAAATCGCCGCTTCCCGCGTCCTGCTCGATGAGCGCGCTTTTGCGAATGGAGACGTGCAGGCGCAGGCGCGGATATTGCGCGCGCAGCCGGCTCAGGATGGCGGCGATGGACGACGGACGGAAGTAGTCGGTGATGGCCAAGCGCAGATCGCCGGCGAGAAGCACGCCCTGCATATCCTGAAACGCGAGATCGCTCAGCGTCAGCAGCTTGCGCGCATGAGTCAACAGGCGCTCTCCGGCCGGCGTCGGGCTCACGCCCTTCTTCCCGCGGGAGAGCAGGGCGAGGCCGCAAACGTCCTCAAGCTTGCGGATTTGTTCGCTGACCGCCGATTGCGATCGAAAGACGAGAGGCGCCGCCGCCGACAGCGAGCCGGCCTCGGCGACGGCGACGAAAGTCTGAAGCAGATCGAGATCCAGGCGCGGCATCGTCACCCATCCGATATTCCGATGGATATTACCACGTATTCCCGCTTTTCAAATAGATATGCCGGCGGCAATCTTCCGCCTGTCCAACGAGGGAAAATCGTCATGCCCGGCATCTTCTTGAAAATCTCCGGCCGCCCGAACCCGGATCTCGCGCGGCGCATCGCGCCGGAAATCATGCGGCTGACCTGCTCGATCCTGAACAAGGAGCCCGAGCGCACGATGGCGCAGCTCCAATATGTTCCGCAAGACGAGTGGTTCATCGCCGGCCGGTCGCTCGCCGAGCTCGGCAAGAACTCGTTCCGACTCGAAGTGACCATCACCGACGAGACGAACACCAAGGCCGAGAAGGCCGCTTTTCACAAGGCCGCGTTCGCGGCGCTGTCGGAGCTCATCGGCAACGTTCATCCGCATTCCAACATCCATATCGTCGACTGCCGCGCCTCGGCTTACGGCTATGGCGGCGTGACGCAGGAATATCGCGGTCAACACGCCGGCGAATTCGCCGCGAGCGGAGCGTGACGATGGTTACGGAAATCGTCTTCTTCGCTCTCCCAAAGGGGACGACGCGCGCCGACGCGCTCGCTCTTTATCGAAGGACCGCCGACAAATGGCTAGCCAACCCCGATCTCGTGGAGAAGTATTACTTCTTCGACGAAGAGCGCAGCCTCGGCGGCGGCGTCTACGTCTGGCGGACGCGCGAGGCCGCGCGCCGCTGGCATGGCGAGGAGTACCAACGCATGGTGCAGTCGCTTTACGGCGCGCCGCCTCGCATGCAGATTCTCGACGCGCTGATCCACGTCGATCCCATCGCCGGCAGAATAGAAGAACTCTGACGGGAAAGTTCCCGGCGCAGCTATTTCCTCGACTGTCCCGCCCCTCACGGCCGCGCCAGCTTCACCCACTTGCCGTTTGCCTTCGAGGACGCGACCGCCGCCTCGATGAAGGCGAGGCCCTTCACGCCGTCCTCGACGCCGGGAAAATGCGCGCCCGCGGGCGGCTTCTCGCCGGTGCGCGCAGCTTTGATGGCGTGCGCGACGTCGGAATAGAGGTTGGCGAAGCCTTCGAGATAGCCCTCGGGGTGGCCGGAGGGGATCCGCGTCACGCGCGCGGCGGCTTCGCCCGAGCCGGGGCCGGCGCGGGTGAGGATGCGGGTCGGTTCGCCGAACGGCGAATAGAGCATTTCGTTGGGGTTCGCCTGCACCCATCGCAGCGAGCCCTTGGTCCCGTAGACGCGCAGGGCGAGGCCGTTCTCGTGGCCGGGCGCCACTTGGCTCACCCAGATGGCGCCGCGCGCGCCGTTGGCGTAGCGCAGCATGATCTGCGCGTTGTCGTCGAGCGCGCGGCCCTGGCCGAACGCGGTGAGATCGGCGGCGAGTTCGACGAGGTCGATCCCGCAGACGTAGTCGGCGAGGTTGTAGGCGTGCGTGCCGACGTCGCCGAGCGAGCCGCCGGCGCCCGCGCGCTCCGGGTCGACGCGCCAGGCCGCCTGCTTCTGTCCTTGCCGTTCGATCGTCTCGGTCAGCCATTCCTGGGGATATTCGACCTGGACGATGCGGATTTGGCCGAGATTGCCCGCTTTCGCCATCTCGCGCGCGCGCCGGATGAGGGGGTAGCCGGTGTAGTTGTGGGTCAGCGCGAAGACGCGGCCGGACGCCTTCACCGCCGCTTCGATTCGGCGGGCCTCGGCGAGCGAGGTCGTCAGCGGCTTGTCGCAGATGACGTGAACGCCCGCTGCGAGAAAGGCGTATATCGGCCCGGCGTGCATGGCGTTGGGGGTGACGATGGCGACCGCCTCGATCCCGTCGGGGCGCTTCGCCTCGGCCTTCGCCATCGACTCGTAGTCGTCGTAAACGCGGTCGCTCGGCAGCCCGAGCGCCGCGCCCGAGCGGCGCGCGCGCTCGGGCGTCGAGGACAGCGCGCCGGCGACGAATTCGTAATGGTCGTCCATGCGCGCGGCGAGCCGGTGCACCGCGCCGATGAAGGCGCCCTCGCCGCCGCCGACCATGCCCAGCCTGATCCGGCGGCCCGGCGCCGCGTCGCTGCGTCCTTCTATGCTCATCGATGCTTCTCCTCGTCAGCGCTAGGCCGAGTGCGCGCTCGATCCGCTTCTCGTCGATCGCGGCGCCTGTTCGACGGACGGCCAAGTTAGTCGCGGGGCGAGGCGCGTCAACATCGGGGGGCCGCGCCGGATCGGCGTGAGGCAGGGCGAGGGTCGGCCCTGCGCCCCGTCGCCGAGGCGGCTTCGCTGCGCCTCAATCTCCGCGCAAGCCTTCCACTCCCGCCGGCGCGTCGGCGCCGTCGCGCACGTGCACTACCGCGAAGCCGTCGGCGTAGAGCCGCCGCCAGCCGGGTTCGCGGTCCATCAGCGCGACGACGCGCTCTTTCGGCGCGAAGATCGTCCAGGCGACGTCGTAGCGCTTCAGCGTCGCTTCGAGCGCGTTCGCGTCGCCGTCGACGATGCGGGCGTAGAGGCCGAGGAAGGCGTCGCCGTACATGTCGGCGCGGCCGTCGATGAATGGGCGCACATTCGAGGCGATGAGATAGCCGCCGAAGGCGTATTCGTTGAACACGGGCCGTTCGCGCAACGCGGCGGGAACGGCGCGCAACGCCGCGATCGGCGCCGTGGGCCCGTCCACGCGGGCGGTCGGCAGGGCGAGGCGCGCGGCGACCAGCAACAGCGCGACCGTCGCCACGGCCAGGAACGGCGCCCACGTCGGCCGCGGCGCGGACGCGGCCGGCGCGCCGAGCGCGCGGGCGATCGGCTCGGCGAGCAGCATAGGTGCGACCATCGCCAGCAGCATCTCGTGGCGCGCGTGCTGCAACGACAGGTGGACCAGCCCGACGAGCACCGCCGCGCGCACCAGGGGAACGGCGAGCGGCCGCGTCAGCGCCAGCGCGATCAGCGCCAGCAGCGCGATCTCCAGCGGGCCGGGATGGGCGAAATTCTCCGGCCGCCATTCCCCGATTTCGCCGAGGTGCGCGATGCCGAGCAGCTTGAAGGGGAACAGCAGCCCCGCGACGCCGAAAGGCGTCAGCGTCGCCGCGCCGACGCTCACCAGAGCGAAGGCGCCCCAGTCTCCGGCGACGGCGAGGCGGCGCTCATGCGGCGTCGCGAGCCACGCTTCGAGCGCGAAGGGCGCGATCAGCGCGAGGCCGAAGGCGAAGCCGCCGTGCAGATTGGCCCACAGCGTCATCAGCGGCAGGAGCCAAAGCGAGGGGGCGCGGCCGCGCTCGCGCGCCCGTAAGAGGCCGTCGCACCACAGCGCCAGCGCCGGCAGCGCGAGAATGTGCGGGCGCGCCAGCAGGCCCGGCGCGATGAGGCCGGCGCTCAGCGCCGCCACGGCGAGAAGGGGAATTCCGGCGAGATCGCGCGCCGCGCGTCTCGCCATGACGAAGGTCGCCAGGCCCGCCGCCGCCGCCGTCAGCAGCGTGGCGCCGCTCCATCCGGCGGCGCGAAAGGCGAGCGCCAGGAGAACCTCCGAGAGCCATTCGTGCGCCGTCCACGGCGCGCCGGCGAAGGTGAAGGAGAAGGGATCGGCGCGCGGGATCGCGCCGTGCTGGAAAATCCACTCGCCGGTCGCCAGGTGCAGCCAGGTGTCGCCGTCGTTGAGCACGGCCGGAGAAAATGCGGCGAGCGCGACGACCGCGACCGCGATGATCAGCGGCGCCGGCTCGGCCGGGCTCGCGGCGGCGCGCGCCGCGTCGGCGGGTTGGGAGGCGAGGCGAAGCGCGATCGACATGCGCTGAGCTTGGCAAAGGCGCGATAATTTCGGGTTAAGGAGCGGGGATGGGACGACCAGATTTGCAGTCGCCATAGCACCGCTTGCCCGACCGGCGCGCCAAAATTGCGCCAGATTTAAAGTGGGAATCTCTGCGATGGATGAGTTCGCGCGTTGGTCCCCGGCGGCGCGCGGAGAAGACGAGAGAGAATTTCTTGCGTCGGACGGTTCGGCCGCAGAACCGTCGAGCCAAATGGACGAGCGTGTTTCCCGCGGCGGTCCGTCCCGGCGCCTCCGCGGCAAGGTCGAAGGCTCAGCGTCAGGTCAAAGGATCTTCATGCACCCGTCACTCGCCGCCTATTGGCCCGACGACGTCGGCGCCTTACATCCCGTCGCCGTCCCGCCCTTTCGCATCGTTTGCCTGGTTCCCAGCATCACCGAACTGCTGTTCGATTTGGGCCTTGCGGAAAGTCTGGTGGGTCGCACCGGCTTTTGCGTTCGCCCGGCGCCGCAGGTGAAGCGCGTTCCCAAAGTGGGCGGAACCAAGGACGTCGATATTGAGAAAATCCGCGAACTGCGGCCCACCCATGCCGTGCTCAACGTGGACGAGAATCCAAGGTGGGTGGCCGAGGCCCTGTCGGAATTCGTCCCGCACATCATCGTCACCCATCCCTTGGACCCGGAGGGGAACATCAAACTGTATCGGCTGTTCGGAGGCATTTTCGGCCGGCAGCAACATGCCGAAACTTTGGAGGCGCGGTTTCTCGAAGCCTACCAGGCCGTGGCCCGGGAGACGGAGGCTCTTCCCCGCCAACGCGTCCTTTACGTGATCTGGCGAGACCCGTGGATGACGGTGTCCCGGGACACCTACATTTCGCGCACCTTGTCCCTCGTCGGTTGGGACACGACGCCGGCGCAAGGCGCAGTCCGCTATCCCGAACTGCCCGACATCGCCGAATGCCTCGATCAGGTCGACTGGGCGCTATTGAGCAGCGAACCCTATCATTTCCGGCAAAAGCATCTGGCCGAAGTCGGCCGCCTTCTGCCTGAGGGATCGCGCTGTCGGATCGCGCTGGTGGACGGCCAAATGGTCTCCTGGTACGGCAGTCGCGCCGTCCAGGGCCTCTCCTACCTTTCGCGGCTCAGACGCGACCTCGCCCAATCCGGCGGCGGCGATCCGAATTGAGACGAGCCGCCCGGCTCGACCGCCGATCGATTGTTTCTCGGCGGCCGACACCGTCATGCGGCGTGCCGGGGGCGAGCGTCGGCCGTCGCGAAAAGCGGTCCGCCTACTTGGGAATCCTGTCCGGCGGAACGAACGTTTCCAGCAAGCGACTCGCCAGCTCCTCGATCGTCAATTTGCCGCGCCGGTCATACCATTGCAGCGACCAGTTGATCGCACCGAGCATCGACAGTCTGAGAATGCGCAGGTCGCCTTGCACGAGCCCCTGCGCCGCGGCTTCGCGCAAGACCTCGTTCCAGACGTCGTCCACCTCGTCGCGCAGCTTGACCACCAGCCGCCTCGACTGCGGCGACAGTTGGCGCCACTCGGAGAGGACCACCGCGATTTCGGAGTTGTCCGGATTGAGCAGCGCCTTGAGGTGACCGAGGAAAAGTCCTCGCAATTTCTCCAGGGGGCTGCTCGCGTCGCGCAACGGCTGATTCACCGCCTCGGCGAATTGGCGCAGCCCCTCGCTCATCACGTCGACCAGGATATCTTCCTTGGTCTTGAAGTGGTAAAAGATGCTCCCCGATTGAAGACCGACCTTCTTGGCGATGTCGCGCACCGTGGCGCGGTCGTAGCCGACCTTCAGAAACAACTTGGCCGCCGCCACGCGCAACTCGTGCTTGCGGACGGATTCGTTCTTCTGGGGGACTTGCGATATTTCGGGCGCGGCGCGCGGTTTTCGATCTTTCGGCGGCTTTTGAAAATTCTGCGACACGCGTCTCGCCACTTCCGATTTGTCGATTTTGCAGACAATCCACTCGCCGAAGAAAAATCAGGCGGACGTCGTCGCTAAATACGGCATTATCCACAGATCATCAGACCATTCAACGGAAATTTCGGCTGCTTCTGTCACGGCCCCTGCGCCTGTTACTGGAAACCTGCGATCTGCTTGCAATCGAGCGCCGCGGCTCGGCGCCGACAGCTCAGCGCCCAAATACATCCCGCTGCTCGCAGTCGGGCGCGCTCCGACCGGCCGGCTCCCGCCGCCGAACGGCCATTCGATCGAATTCGAGCAAGAATTCGAGCAAGCGCTTGAATAAGGAGCGGAGCGTGCTATAGGATGCCGGCAACCGCCAAGGCGCTCGCGAACGCGAATGGCGGAACCGATAAGGAGTTCCGGATCGCGAGACCGACATGCAACGACGTGCCGGCGGAGTCGGAGGAACCGTGGGGTTTTTTGTCGAAGTGTTGCTGGCCGGACTGCTCGCCGGGGTCATGTATTCCCTGGTCGCGCTGTGCTTCGTGCTGATCTACAAGGCGTCCGGCGTCTTCAATTTCGCCCAGGGGGCGATGATGTTCTTCGCGGCGCTGTCCGTGGTCAATTTGATCGCCGCGGGGATGCCGTTCTGGGTCGCCTTCGTCGTTGTCCTGGCCGTCATGGTTCTCGCCGGGGTCGCCATCGAGCGGCTCATTCTTCGTCCGCTGACCAATCAGCCGTCGATGACGCTGTTCATGGCGATGATCGGACTTTCGATCATGATCGAAGGGCTGGGCCAGTTGGTGTGGGGCTCCAGGCCGTTCGGTCTCGAACTGGGGATCAAGGATATCCCGGTCGATGTCGGCGGCGTGCGATTGAGCCAGTTCGATTTGTTCGCCGCTTTGGTGGCGGGGGCGTTGGTCGCGCTTCTCGGCCTCTTCTTCAGCCGCACCGCCACCGGCCGCGCCTTGCGGGCCGTCGCCGACGATCATCAGGCGGCGATGTCGATCGGCATCCCGTTGCCCAGGATGTGGCGGATCGTCTGGGGCATCGCCGGCGCCGTGGCCCTGATCGCGGGGCTGCTGTGGGGCGCGCGCATGGGCGTGCAGTCCGGCCTGATCGTCGTCGCGCTGAAGGCGCTGCCGGTGCTCATTCTCGGCGGGTTCACCTCGGTGGCCGGGGCGATAGTCGGCGGCCTCATCGTCGGCGCGTCCGAGAAGCTCGCCGAGGTCTACCTCGGCGGGGTGATCGGGGGCGGAATCGAGAACTGGTTTCCCTATGTCTTAGCCATGCTGTTTCTGCTGGTGCGGCCGAACGGGCTGTTCGGCGAACCGCGGATCGAAAGGATTTAGCCATTCTCTACCGTGAAGCCAGCCAGTTCAAAACCGCGTATGCGGCGGACCAGCAGATATTCCCGATCCTTCAGGATCGGGTGGCGTTTCTGGCTCTGCTCGTGGCGGCGTTCGTGGCCATTCCGTTGGTGGGGAACGACTATCTCTTCAGCGGATTGCTGATTCCGTTCCTGATCCTGTCGCTGGCGGCCCTCGGCCTCAACCTGCTCACCGGCTACGCCGGCCAGATATCCCTGGGCTCGGCCGGATTCATGGGCGTTGGAGCGTTCGCCGCCTACAACTTCATCCTGCGCATCGAGGGACTTCCTATTCTCGCGGGTTTCGTGCTGGCGGCGCTGTGCGCTGCGATCGTGGGCGTTCTGTTCGGGCTGTGCTGCTACCGGATCAAGGATTTCTATCTCATCGTCGCCACGCTGGGCTCGCAGTTCACCACCGAATGGGTGCTGACGAAATTCGGATGGCTGACGAACTACAGCGACTCGGGCGTCATAACCGCGCAGAAAATCGTCATCCTGAACGTCGTCTTCGATACCCCGCTGCGCCGCTATCTGCTCGTTCTGGCCATCGTGACCCTGATGGCGCTGGCGGCGAAAAACATGATGCGCGGAGCGTTCGGCCGCAAGTGCATGGCGGTCCGCGACATGGACGTGGCGGCGAGCGTGATCGGCATAAACGTCTTCCGAACCAAGCTGATAGCGTTCGCAGTGAGCTCCTTCTACTGCGGCATGGCCGGCGCGTTGTGGGCGTACGCCTACGTCGGCACCGTCGAGCCGCAGGCCTTCGATCTCGACCGGTCGCTGCAGATCCTCTTCATGGTCATCATCGGCGGGATGGGGAGCATCCTGGGCAATTTCCTCGGCGCGGCGTTCATCATGATGCTGCCGATCCTGATGAGCGTGGCCGGTTCGCTGGTCGTCGGCCACGCGCTGGACGAGGGCGTGATCGCCAACGTCGAGCAGGTCGCGTTCGGCGCGCTGATCATCTGGCTGCTGATCGTCGAACCGCGCGGGCTGGCTCGCCTGTGGCAAACCGGAAAGGAAAAGCTGCGTCTGTGGCCGTTCCCCTGGTGAAGGGGGGCGGCGAACGCGCGATCCGCCGCGCCGGCGCGCGATGCGGGACGCGGGTGGATCAATTCGACCGGCCGCCCGTCGGCGGCGTAGCGACCCTCGTTTTCGGCGGACGCGCCACCGTCCGCCCACCAAGAAGAAGCCGCGACGGCAATGCGGACCTCGTACCGCCGGGAAGTCCGGCGCAAGGCCGTGCGGATCGATACGGACCGCGCGGATTAAGAAACCTGGGAGGAACTGATGAAGTGCATGGAATGGATGACGAGACGTTTCCTGGCGGCGGCCGCGCTCGCCTTCGTCGCGACGTTCGCAACCGCCGCCGGAGCCGCGCCCAACGAGCAATTCTTTCCACTGATCGGCTGGCGTACCGGTCCCCTCGCCGCGCTCGGCGTGAACGTCGCGGCTGGATGGATCGACTACATGGATCTTCTCAACAAGCGCGACGGCGGAATCAACGGCGTGAAGCTGACATGGGAAGAATGCGAGACGGCCTACAAGGTCGATCGCGGCGTGGAGTGCTATGAACGACTGAAGAAGAACGGGCCGACCGGCGCGTCGTCCTTCAATCCGATCAACACCGGGGTGATCTACGCGCTGCTCGACCGAGTCGCGGTCGACCACATCCCTTTGGTGACGATCGGCTCGGGACGCACCGACGCCTCCGACGGCCGGGTGTTCCCCTGGGTCTTTCCCCTGGGCACGAACTACCTCTCGATCAACAGCGTGAAGATACAGTTCATCGGCATGCAGGAAGGGGGGATGGATAAGCTCAAGGGCAAGAAGATCGTCAACATCCATATGGAATCGGCTGGCGGCAAGGAGACCATGCCGCTGCTGGACGCCGAGGCCAAGAAATACGGCTTCGAGCTCACCAACGTCAGCGTGGCGATGCCGGGCAGCGACCAGGAAGCGGCTTGGCTGGAAATCCGCAAGATCAACCCCGATTGGGTCATCTTGCGCGAGTGGGGGGTCGCTCCCGCTGTCGCCTTGAAGACGGCGCAGAAGGTCGGCTTTCCCGCGAACCGCATCGTCGCGGTGACCTGGGCGGGAACCGAGGACGATCTGATCCCGGCCGGCGATGCGGCCAAGGGCGTCTTCGTCGTCCACCCCTTCCCGACCGGGGCCGACTTCCCCGTGACCCAGGAGATCAAGAAGTACGTCTACGGCGGCGGCAATCGGGGCAACCTGGAAGATGCGAGCCGCATGGGACTGGTGTTCTACAATGTCGGCGTCACCTACGGCATCATCAACACGGAAGCCGTCCGCGTGGCGCAGGAAAAGTTCGGCAAGAGGCCGCTGACCGGCGAGGAGGTGCGATGGGGCCTGGAGCATCTCGATCTGAATGAAGCGCGCCTCAAGGCGCTCGGCGCCTGGGGGCTGGTGCAGACCATCAAGTCGAGCTGTCTCGATCACGAGGGCGGCGGCGCGGCCAAGGTGTACCAGTGGGATGGAGCGAAACTGGTGCAGGTCTCCGACTGGATCAAGGCCGACAGCTCGCTCACGCGCCCGTTGATCGAGGAATCAGCGGCCAAGTACGCCGCCGAAAAGGGCATCACGCCGCGCGACTGCTCAAAGGAAAACTGACGGCCGATCGTTGCGCAGTCGAAGGGGAGGAGCGCCTCGCGCGCTCCTCCCGTATCGCCGAGCCTCGCCGCGCGGCGTCGTCGGCAGGGTCGCAAAGGCGCCGGCTTCGGCGCGGCGGCATTCTGGGAACCGAGGGATCATGGAGATCGTCGACGTCGAAGCCGACGTGATTCAGCTGCGCACCGTCCGGCGCGGCTGGCCGTCATCGTGCAATGTCTATCTGGTGCGCGACGGCGAACGTTCGGTGATGGTGGACGCCGGTCTGGGCGTCGAACCGAGCCTGGGAGAACTGCTGACCAGCGTGGACGTCGCGCTCGCCCGATGGGGACAGACGCAGCGCGATTTACGCCGAATCCTTCTCACCCACACCCATACCGATCATGCGGGCGGCGCGATGCCCATCGCCCGCCGGACCGGCGCCCGCGTGTTCGTGCCTGCGCTCGGCTGGGCCCAGGCCGCCGATCCCCGGTGGCAGGCGCACCACATCCTGCCGCGCGAGGTGCGCCAGGAACTGACGAGGCATCGGGACATCGACGTCGTCGATCATTTCCGCGAGACGACGATGCCGGAGCTGTTCGCGTCGGGCGCCGACATCGACTGGACGCTCGTCGAGGACGGCAACGAGGCGCCGGTCGGACGATACCGGTTCAAGGCGTTCCACCTGCCGGGGCACGACATCGCCCATCTCGCGTGGGTCGATCTGCAATCGAGGTTGGGGTTCACCGGCGACCTGATGGCGGCGCGCGGCACCTCGCTGCCGTGGTACCCGCCCAACGCCGGAGGGGTCGACCGCTACCTCGCGTCCCTGCGACAGCTCAAGGACCTCGCGCTGCAAACCGCCTGTCCTGGGCACAACGCGGTCTGCCGGGGCGCAACCGCCATCGCCGATCTCTGCGAGGCGACCCGGCGGGCGATCTTGGATCGCGACAAGATGCTGCTCGGCGCCCTGCTTGCGGGCCCCAAGTCGTTCGGCGAACTGGACGACGTGATCTGCGACGACGCGGTGCGCGACGTCATCCCGTGGGCGTCGAGCGTGACAATGGCGCATCTCGCCCGCCTCGATCAGATCGGCGTCGCGTCTCGGCTGGACGACGGCCGATATTTCGCCGAGCCGATCGCCGCCGAACGCCATCTGCGCGAGATCGCAAAATGAGCCTCGAGCCTGCGCATCGACGCGGACGAGTCCGCGAAAAAATTCAAGCGAGCGCTTGCTTTGTTGCGAGGAGCGCTGGTAAGGTTCGAACGGGCGCCTGGGAATGATCGTGAACCAAGACATGTTCCGCACGCGGCGCAGCCGCACATGGCGGCTATCGAGAGAGGTCCGGCTTGTCGGATAATGCGCGGCCTACGACCGGATGGTTCGACGCTCTGCTCGCCGGGGGGAAGCCCCAGCTCGGCGAGGCGTTGACGCTGATCGAAGCCGGCGGCCAGCCTGCGCGCGACTTGCTGGGCCGGCTGCATGCGAAGGGCGGCCGGGCGCAGGTCGTCGGCGTCACCGGGCCGCCGGGGTCGGGAAAGTCGACGCTGGTGAACGAACTGGCGCTCCAATTCGCGTCGATGGGCCGCCGCGTCGGCGTCGTCGCAGTCGATCCCAGCAGTCCGTTCTCCGGCGGCGCCGTGCTCGGCGACCGCGTGCGCATGAGTCGCGCCGGCCGACATCCCCAGGTGTTCATCAGGAGCGCCGCGACGCGCGGATGCATTGGCGGCGTGGCGCGCACGACCTACGACTTCGTAAGGGTTCTCGACGCGGTCGGCTACGACCCGATCATCATCGAGACGGTGGGCATCGGCCAGTCCGAGATCGACATCTGGCGCGTTGCGCATACGCCGGTGGTCGTCGAAGCGCCCGGCTTGGGCGACGCGGTGCAGGCGATGAAGGCGGGCGTGCTCGAGATCGCGTCCATCCTGTGCATCAACAAGGCGGACATGCCCGGCGTCGATGCGAAAGTCATGCAGATGCTGGAGCTGTCCGAGCAGGCCAGCGTCCATACGCCGGGCTGGAAAATCCCGGTTGTGACCACCATCGCGCAATCGGGCGCGGGCGTTCCCGAACTCGTCGAGAAAATCGTGGCGCACCGGGAATATCTCGCCGCCACCGATCGCTTGCAGCGGCTCGAACACGAACGCGCCCTGGCGGAAATACGGGCGGGCCTGCAGGCCGAATTCGTGGAGGCGCCGCTCGCGAGGGCGGCTCGCGCCGGGGCGCTGGATCGTCTGGCCAACAAGGTGGCCGCGCTCGAAATGACCGCGAGCGACGCGGCGCGCGTCGTCGAATCGGAATTCATCGGCAAGGGAGCGCTTCGATGAGCGGGACGAACATGGCGGATGAAGAGCGCGCTCTCCTTACGCCCCTCCAACGCGTCGCGGTGGTCGGCGGCGGCGGTTTGATGGGACACGGCATCGTATTGGCTTGTCTGCACGGCTCGCCGCAAGCGCAGGTGCGATTGATCGCGCGCCGCCAGGAAACGCTCGAACACGGGATGCAACTGGTGCGAAGCGGCCCGTTCGGACTGGAAGGCGCGGTGCGCAAGGGAAAGCTGAGCGCCGAGTCGATGCAACAGATGCTGGCGCGCGTGCATCCGACGCTGAGCGTCGCCGACGGCGTCGCCGACGCGCAACTGATCTTCGAGACGGTTCCCGAGGTCGTGGCCCAGAAGCGCGACGTGCTGCGCGAAATCGAGGCGACGGCGCCGGCCGAAGCCATCATCGCCAGCAACACCTCGTCGATCATGATCGCCGAGTTGAGCGGAGTCCTCGAGAACAGGGGGCGAATGCTGGGCACGCACTGGTTCTACCCCTCCAATATCATGCCGCTGGTGGAGGTGACGCGCGCCGACCAGACGGCGGCTTGGGCGCTCGACGCCACGGTGGCTTTTCTGCGCGCAATCCGGAAGAAGCCGGTCGTCGTCAACGATTCCCCGGGCTTCTTCACCACGCGGTTCATCAATCTCTACATCGCCGAGGCGATGCAGGTCGTGCAGCAGGGGATATGCGGCATTCGCGAAATCGACGAGATGGTGAAGACCGGGCTCGGCTGGCCGATGGGCGTATTTGAGCTCTTGGATAAGACCGCGTCGTTCGACTCCTGGTACCACGCTCAGGAGTACCTCGAGGAAACGCTGGGGGAGCGTTACGCCGTCCCGCCGATCGCGCGCAAGGTGTTCGCCGCTGGCTATCGCGGCGCGCCCGCGCTCAAACCGGGAAGCCGGGGCGGCTGGTACGACTACTACGGTCTCGAACAATCTGGAGACAAGAAATGACGCGCGAAGTCGTGTTGGTGGCGGGCTGCCGCACCGCCCAGGGCAAATTCGGCGGCGCGCTGCGCGACATCCCCGCCCATCAACTCGCCATCGCGGCGATACTCGACGTGATCAAGCGCGCCGGCGTCGATGCGGGCGCCGTCAACACGGTGATCGCGGGGCAGGTCTATCAATCGTCCGAAGCCCTGAACATCGGGCGCTTCTGCGCCCTGGACGCCGGCTTGCCCTTCACCATCACCGGCGCGGGCGTGAACGTCGCCTGCTGCTCGTCCCTGGAGGCGGTCAACAGCGCGGCGCGCGACATCGCCTGCGGCGACTCCGACGTGGCGATCGCCGCCGGCGTCGAAAGCATGAGCACCGCGCCCTTCCGGGTGGTCGGGCATCGCTGGGGAACGCGCCGCGGCAACAGCGAAATCATCGACCAGTTCGACGAATCCACGTGGTCCGCCTCGACGTACCGTTACGGGCGCTTCAGCATGGGTATGGCGGCCGACCATGTGGCCAAGGTTTACGGCCTGTCGCGCACCGAGCAGGACGAGTACGCCCTGCGCTCCCACGCGCTCGCCGTCCAATCGATCGACAAGGGATTGTTCGCCGAGGAGATCGTCCCGTTCGCGGTGAAGCAGCGCAAAGGCGACGTCGTCTTCGCACAGGACGAGCTTCCCCGGCGCGACACGTCGCTCGCGTCGCTGGCCAAGCTGCCGCCGGTCTTCGTCGAGGACGGCGGAACGGTGACCGCCGGCAACTCGTCCGGGGTGAGCGACGGCGCTGCGGCCGTGCTGCTGATGTCCAGGGACAAGGCCGCCGAGCTCGGTCTCGAGCCGATCGCCAAGATACGCTCCACGGCGCGGGTCGGCGTCGATCCCCGCCTGATCTGCATGAGTCCGGGTCCGGCCGGAAAGGCCGCCGTGGAGCGCGCCGGTCTCAAGGTCGCCGACGTCGGATGGTGGGAGATCAACGAGGCGTTCTCGTCGGTCGTGCTGTCGTCCTGCAAGGAGCTCGGCATCGGTCTCGAACGGGTCAACCCGAGCGGGGGAGGCATCGCGATGGGGCATCCGGTCGGCTGCAGCGGCGTGCGCACGGTCGTCACGATGATGCATGCGATGCGCCGCACTGGCACGAAATACGGCGTCGCAACCATCGGCGGCGGCGGGGGGATCGGCACCGCCACGGCGATCGAGCTGTGCGAGTAGTCGGGAGTCCGAAATTCAGTCGAGGCGAGGCGAACGACCATGCGAGAGTCACCTACCGTTGAAGCCGCCGAAAAGGGCGCGGCGACTTCCGGCGCCGTTCCCCAGTTCACCCCGGAGTTTCTCGCGGCGACGCGCGATCTCGAGAAGGAATGGCGCAGCAAGTTCGACGCGATCGCGCAGAAGTTCGGCGTCGATCCGAAGACCTATGCGAAGCATACCGATTCGGGGCTGCCGCTGAAGCCGGCTTACTTTCCCCACGACATCGCGGACATGCCGTACGAGGCGCTGTCGGCGCCGGGCCAGTTCCCGTTCACGCGCGGCCTCTACGCCGCGCAATACCAGTTCATGCCATGGGCCAACCAGCCGGTGATCGGCTACGGGCTTCCCGAGGAGACGCGCAGGCGCATGGACTACCTGCAGAGCCAGGGCATGATCGGGTATTTCGGCAACGCATTCTACAATCTGGTTTACGACCTGGTTTCACACGAGGGAATCGACCCTGACCATCCTTCGGCCGAGGGACGCGTCGGTCAATGCGGCATGGCCGTGTACTCGCGCGAGGACAACGCCCGTCTCTTCGACGGGCTCGATCTCAGCAAGATGAACGTGGTGCATATCTCGTACTACGAGAACATGGCGGTGCTGGCCCATTACCTCGCCTACGCGCGAAGGCGCGGCGTGCCATGGGAGAAGCTCGGCGGCAATTCCATGAATTGGTACTACCAGAGCGCCTACACCGGCATGACGTGTTTTCCGCCGAAGGCCGGCATGCAGCTCGCGGCCGAGATGATCGCCTTCTGCACCAAGCGGATGCCGAAGTGGAACACGTTCAACATCTTCGGCTACGGCATGGAAGAGGCGGGCGCCGACGCGGTGCAGGAGGTGGCCTTCTCGGTGGCCGCCGGCGTCGATTATGCGCGCGAATGCGTCGCCAAAGGTCTGCGCCCGGACGAGTTCCTCGGCCGCTTCGGCTTTCAGATTTCCCAGGCCAACGACTTTTTCGAGGAGATTTGCAAGATCCGCGCGCTGCGCCGGATTTGGGCGCGCAAATGCCACGAGCTAGGCGCACGCGATCCGCGCAATATGCATGTGCGCATCCATACCCATACATCGGGCGCCGTGCTGACCGCGCAGCAACCGCTGAACAACCTGATTCGCACGACTCTCCATTCCTTCGGCGCCGCCCTGGCGGGGGTGCAGGCGATGGAGGTCAGCACCTATGACGAGGCGCTGGCGATACCCACCGAGCAATCGGCGACGATGGCGCTGAGGGTGCAGCAAGTCATCCAGGAGGAAAGCGGCATCACCCGCGTCGCCGATCCGCTGGGCGGCTCCTATTACGTCGAGGCGTTGACCAACCAGATCGAGGAGGCGGCGCTCAAGCTGTACGACGAAGTCGAAAAGCGCGGCCGCTACCACAACTGCCACGACTTCGTGCGCGCCAAGATCGAGGCGAGCGCCGTGCGCTGGCGCGATGAGGTCGACGCGAAAAAGCGCATCGTGGTCGGCGTGAACAAGTACGTCTCCGACGAAATCCAGGACATGGAAGTGTTCAAGGTCGATCCGGAATCCGAACGCACCGCCGTGGAGCGCGTCAGGGCGCTACGGGCGAATCGCGATCACGCCAAGTGGGAAGCGGCGATGGCCGAGGCGAACCGGGTGACGGAACGGTTCAAGGCGGGCGAGGTCGGCGGTCTCGTCCCGGCGATGGTCGAGGCGTCGGACGCCGATGCGACCACCGGCGAAATCATGGGCGTTCTCAAACAGCATCTGGGTTGGCGCTCGCCGCACTGAGCCAACCGATCCGACCCGGGGGCGCCGGCCCCGGGGCCGGAAGCGAAATAATCGGAATTGAGGACCGCGACGATGGACCAGCGCGTTATTCGTGTACTGCTCGGCAAGACGACCATGGACGCGCACGACCGCGGCGTTCGCTATCTCGCGACCAAGCTGCGCGAACACGGCATGGAAGTGATCTTCATGAATTTCTTCGAGCCTGCCGAGATTCTCGACGCCGCCACCCAGGAGGATGTCGACGTCATCGGGATTTCCAGCTCGGTCGAGGGGCATCTGCCGGTGGCGCGAGAAGTGACGCGAGGTCTGAAGCAGAACGGCAAAGAGGATGTGCTGGTGATGTTCGGCGGGGTGATCCCCGAGCGCGATATCGAGCCGATGAAGGAACTGGGCGTCAAGGGAGTCTTCGGCCCGGGTTCCTCGGCCGATTCGATCGTCGCGTTCGTGCGCGAGAACGTCAGGCGGCCGCGCGTCAGCTTCGAGTGAAGCCGGCGAACATAACGGGAGGAGAATCATAATGCCGTGCGAGCATATCGTCGCAGAGGCCGTCGGCGGGGTTCTACGCCTCGAAATTCGCCGCCCGGAAAAGAAGAACGCCCTGACCGTCCCGATGTACGCCGCGCTGACCGAGATGTTGGAATCGGCCGAGCGGAACGGCGAGATCAGGGTGGCGCTCGTGCACGGCCAGCCCGACGTATTCACCAGCGGCAACGACCTCACGGATTTCCTTCAGAACCCCGCGATCGCTTCCGATCATCCCGCCTACGCGTTCGTCCGCAAGATCAGCGCTTTCGAAAAACCGATCGTGGCCGCCGTCACCGGCTCCTGCATCGGCGTCGGCGCCACGATGCTGTTGCATTGCGATCTGGTCTATGCGGGCGAGAGCGCGATCTTCGCGCTGCCGTTCGTCAACCTCGGCCTGTGCCCGGAAGCCGCCTCCAGCCTGCTGCTGCCGCTGGCGGCCGGTCCGGCGCGCGCGGCCGAGATCCTGATGCTCGGCGAGCCGTTTGGAGCGAGGCGGGCGGCCGAATGCGGCATGTTGAGCGCGGTGCTGCCGGACGGCGAGGTCCTCGCCCACGCGACGGCGCAAGCGCGCAAGCTGGCGACAAAGCCGCCCGCCGCCCTGCGCCTGACGAAGCAACTCGCGCGGCGCGGCGTCCGCGACGCGGTGGCGGAGACCATCAAGGAGGAAACCGGCCATTTTCAACGACGGCTCGAGTCCTTGGAGGCGAAGGAAGCGTTCTCGGCCTTTCTCGAGAAGCGCAAGCCCGACTTCTCCAAGTTCGCGTAGGATGTCGTTGGCGCGGCTGCCTGAGAAGGACGCGACAAGTGCCCGATAGCTTTCCGCGGCGCCTGCTGCACAACGCACACGTGTGCGGCAAGGCTACGGCCATGCGGGAGAAGGATCTCGGCATCTGGCAGACCTGGACCTGGAGCCAGGTCGCCGACGAGGTGCGCGCGCTCGCTTGCGGGCTTGCAGCGCAGGGCTTCAAGCGCGGGATGCACTTGGCGATCATCGGCGACAATCGCCCGCGTCTCTATTGGTCGATCGCGGCGGCGCAATCGTTGGGCGGCGTTCCGGTTCCGATGTACCAGGACGCGCAGGCGTCGGAACTCGCCTATGTGCTCAACGACGCGGCCATCGTCTACGTGGTCGCCGAGGATCAGGAGCAGGTGGACAAGCTCATCGAGGCTTCGCCGCAGGTTCCGTCGATGAAATTCATCTACTTCGATAATCCGCGCGGGCTGAAGAAGTACGACGCCATCGTTTCCCTCGACGACTTGCGCGAAATCGGCCGCGAGTTCGACCGACAGAACCCGGAGTACTTCGCCGCGGAGGTCGCCAAGGGGCAATCCGACGACATCGCGATCATCCTGTACACCTCCGGCACGACAGGCGCTCCCAAAGGGGTATGCCTGACCCACGGCGGATTCATCATGGCCGCCGGCGGCGGCTGCGATTTCGACCGCCTGGGCGCGAGCGACAGGGTGCTTTCGTACCTGCCGATGGCCTGGGTAGGCGACCATCTGTTTTCATACGCCCAATGGATCCTGGCCGGATTTTCGATCAATTGCCCCGAATCCGGGGACACGGTGATGATCGACCTGCGCGAAATCGGACCGACCTATTACTTCGCTCCGCCGCGGGTGTTCGAGAATCTGCGGACCCAGGTGATGATCCGGATGGAGGACGCCGGCGCGCTGAAACGATGGATGTTCCGCAGCTGCATGGCGGTGGCCCAACGCTATGGCCCGGAAATCCTGGGCGGACGGCGCGTGCCGCTCGCCGATCGGATCAAGTACTGGTTCGGCAATATCCTCGTATACGCGCCCTTGCGGGACGTGCTCGGGCTGAGCTGCATCCGCGTCGCCTACACCGCGGGGGCCGCGATCGGACCGGATCTCTTTCGTTTTTATCGCTCGATCGGCGTCAATCTCAAGCAGCTCTACGCCTCGACCGAGACCTGCGCCTATATCTGCCTCCAGCACGACGACGACGTGCGGTTCGATACGGTCGGCAAGCCGGCGCCGGGCGTCGATCTCAAGATCGACGAGAATTCCGAGGTCGTGGTGGGCGGTCCGATGTTGATGAAGGGGTATTACAAGCGCCCCGACGCGACCGCCGAATCGATCGACCGCGACGGCTACTTTCATACCGGCGACGCCGGCATCCTGGATCACGACGGCCATCTCAAGATCATCGATCGCGCCAAGGACGTCGGCAAGCTGGCCGACGGATCGCTGTTCGCGCCGAACTACGTCGAGAACAAGCTGAAGTTCTTTCCCCACATCAAGGAGGCGGT
>Ga0181524_10001915_pt1 | contig 22714 bp, 19 predicted proteins | sample PEATcosm2014_Bin_34_FD_119761 | JGI IMG/M metagenome (GOLD analysis project Ga0181524, IMG submission 119761) | Peatland microbial communities from MTU Mesocosm Facility, Houghton, MI, USA - PEATcosm2014_Bin05_60_metaG | ecosystem: Environmental > Terrestrial > Soil > Wetlands > Peat | place... | reverse complement strand
GGCGGGCATGGGCGTGTCCACGCTGCACCATCATTTCCGGGTGCTGACCGCCATGAGTCCTCTTCAGTATCAGAAACAGCTTCGGTTGCAGGCCGCGCGGGGACGCATGCTCATGGATGGTCTGGACGCCGCAAGTGCGGCCTTTGAGGTCGGATACGAAAGCGCCAGCCAATTCAATCGCGAATACAGTCGCTTCTTCGGCCAGCCACCCATGCGGGATATTCGGACTCTTCGCTCGCCAAGCGCTCCGCCGTTGGAGTCGGTTAGTAATCGGTAAAAACGGGTATCGATCGTCTGTTCCGGGTGAGTCGGCTACTCGGAACTTATCGTTGGACACGGCTAAGTCCCGGTAAGTCGCCTACACGTAGAGGTGCCCACGCCCGTGCAGGATCGCAGTAGAAAAATCTGTTATCGGCGGCGAATCCGAAACGCCTACAGATTGAGCGGGGCGAGCAACTCCTCGACGTTGCCTTCATCCACGAACACATTTAACCAATCGTCGCGCAGGCAATCACTCTCGTCGAAGGCGCGAAACAAGCGCATCTTGGCGACCGCGTACATTTCGTTGGAATCCAGATCGCGGCCGTGAGCCTGCCGCCAGGCCTCCAGCGCGCGTTCAGAAATAAACACCCGCAGGATAAAGGGCGGCCTTTGATCCGGCGTGATGACGAAAATGTAATCGCTACCCGCGCCCTGCCCTTCCGGGCGTTTTACCCGCTGGCTGCCCCCGAAGAAGTACTGATACGCCGTGCCGGTTTCCGCCGCGTAAAGCTTGTAACGACGCGCCATAGGTGATCGGTAGGCAGTAAGCAGAAGGCAATAGGCAGTGGGGGGGCGGCAGCAATAAGCGTGCAACAAAAAGGGCTGTTCTATTTGCAGAGTGCGAAGGTTTGAATTACCCACTGCCGTGAAAAACGGATGTTCCGAAATCTGCCCACTGCCTTTTGCTTACTGCGTACTGCCTACTGCTTACTGCCTTCTGGTTTCTGCCCACTGCCTACTGCTTACTGCCTTCTGCCGCCCCGCAAGAACGTGACTTGGCCCGAACCCAGCACAATCTGCGTGACGTGATCGGGATACGCCAGAGGTTTGCTCATGTCGAAATTGTAGCGCGGCTGCAAGAACTTCTGGATCATTAAATCCACCAGCCAGCTTGGCACCGTCATGCTTCCTACCACCACGCTTTCAATCTGCACCAGGACACCGGCGTTGGCGGATTGGATTTTGGCCGTTACCGTCACGTGTTGTGTCCCATGAAACATCGCCGCCAGGATCTTCGGTCCCCAATCATTGGGATTGGGGTAGGAGCGGCTCAGCTCATCGAAGTCTACATCCGCAGAGGCCGTCACGTGCTCCGGTTGGACGCTCAGCGAGGGTGTGTGCACCCCCGGGGGAAGAAATTCGCCGGAATGAACTTTGAGATAGGAGTTCGCTTCGTACGTGGTAATGATCACTGCCGGGTAGGACACGGAGGGCTGCGTATCGTTGCTCTCCAGGATTTGCAACTTCGCTTCCAGGGACTTGGATGCCGCCAGGGTAGCTTGGTCAAATGTAGCGCCTCTGCCCTCGCGCGCGGCGCCGAGGAGGACGAGGAGCGCGGCCAGCGCGGCTGCCGCAAGGGCGCGGGCAAAGGGCTGGGTGGTCCGGCTCGAAATAGGGCGGGCGTTAGCAGAAATTACTCTGGCGGCTTTTCTCAAAGTGTTCTCCCGTTATGGTGCGTAAGCTTACAGGGCCGCCTCAAATAGTCTTCGTCGGGGTGCCCTTCAGGGCACCAGTTCTTTCTGCCCGCCTAAAGGCAACACCGTTCATTTAGTTGGCCTCACGGATTAGAGACCCTAATTGCGGGCGAAGCCCGCCTTGGACTGCGGTAGCAGCAGCTACCGCCTTTTCCCCTCCGTCCCTTGCGCCTTTGCCGTGTGAACCGAAGGCGGAAGGCGGTAGCTGCTGCTACCGCAGTCCAAGACGCTTTGCACAAGCGCATATGAAAACGTGCGCAAAGCGAACAGTATTGCGCCTAAAGGCGGCCTCTACAAAATGCCCGGCTCCTGCTTTCTGCCTACTGCCTCCCTCTCACGCTCGCGACTCCTTCCTGCGGATTCACCACGAGATGGTCAATCGGCCCGCCCAGGCGAACCTCTGCGGGGCGCGCCGTGGGTTGGGGATCCTCGATGCGCACAAGCCAGCGGCGGCGAAGGCGCCGCAAGTCAGCGCGCACATTCAGGTTCAGCGCTCCGGCCCAGGCGTATGCGCCGTTGAATTGCAAGCCCGCTCCACTCAGGTCAAGCGCCATGGATTTCAGGATGAAGCGGCGATCGCGAACCTCCATTTTCAGCGTTGCCGGCGTGACCGTTCCCGGGCCGCGCGCGGGTTCGAGTTTCCCCCAATGCGCCTGCTGCGCCAAGGTTCCAAGGGGATCGAAATCCCCAAAGGAAATATCCCTTACGTGCAATTCCATCCGACCGACCAGGTTTTCCGCCAGCTCTTCGCGCGCCAGGCCGCGAGTCTGGAAGCTCCCGGTCACGTTCACGGAACCGCGCAGATCACGCACCGGGCCGGGGAGGCGAGCCGTCAAGGACTGCACGGAGACTCCCACCAACGAAGCCTTGGCGGAAAGAAGAGGACGCGGAGTGGTAAAATCCACGGCGCCTTCCGCCTCGCCGCGACCGCCATCGGCGCGGAACTTCGCCGTCGTCATCCGAATCGTGCGGCCCGCGACTTCAAAGGTCCCCTGGAAATCCTTCAGCGTTACGCCGCGATAGCTCAAGGCCGGAGTGGCAAATCGCCCTTCGGCCTTCAGGCTGCCAAAGATTTGCGACGCTGCTACGCGCCGCGCCGCGAAGGAGGACATGCCCGGAAGGCGTTCCAGCAGGGGCAGCGGCCGGCGCAGGCCCAGCGCATCGAACCAAAGCGCGCCCTGTTCCAGCTTCAGGCTGTTCGCCTGTAGGTCAAACTTCCAGGGATTGATCCACGCGCCGTGATGCGCGAGCTTGGCGTTGAAAACACTGGTCCCCAGAACCGCGACCACCGGGTCCGCGTTGATTTGATCGCCGTCGATTTGCAAGCTGGCGCGAGGAAGGTTAAGCGGTTCGGTCAGCCCCGGGATCAACAGACGCGCGGCCCGCATTTCCGCGCGGGCAGTCAGGACCGGACGCGCCAGCGGCCAAGCAGCGCCGGCCAGATGAATGGAGGCGGTGGCGGAGCCCGTAGCGTCAATGTCTTGGAAAGCGTGAATGCCCAGCCCGCGCCCGAATAACACAGCTTCGTGCAACGGGACGCCCTTGGCCGCAAGCTGCACTTCATACCGAGGTCCAAGATTGGTGCGATCAATGGTGCCCAGCGCCGACAGGGTGACACGGGGAGCCAGGAGGATATGCAGCGGCTCCAGAATCGCCCCGTGGTTGTTGATGCGCACGGCAATCTCAGAAAGGGGAAACGAACCGGAAGGCGTCTCCAGGCTGACCTGCCGCGCGCCCACAAATCCGCCGTAACGCCGCTCCTTCCAGGAGCCCTGGATGGCCAGCATCGCGTCGATCCTGCCCTTCAAGTTCCAGGAACCGGCGTTGGGCCATAAGCGGCGAACGGTCGCCAGCACATCCTCCAGACGCGAGCGCTCCAGCGACATCACGAAGTCCAGTTGCGGGGCGGATGGTAAGTTGTCCACCGAACCGGAAAAGTGCAAGTGCGAATCCGCAAAAAAAGCTTCCAGGCTTTCCACCAGCACACGTTCACGTCCTCGCAACACCCGGCCGCGAAAACGGATGGTCCACGGCATGGGATCAGACGGCGGGAGCTCCTCCCACCGATGAAGTTGCGTAAGGTGAGTTTCTCCCTCCACGATAAGATCGGGGATGGATCCGGTCAGGCGGACGTCGGAATCGATCACGCCATAAACTTGGGGATTTTCGCCGGTGACGACAGGGATCCAGTCATAAAGCAAGGCGCCTCGTATACTCAGCCGAGCATCGATGGGGCCGCCCAAATTAGCTCCGGGCGTCCAGGTGCCATCGGCCTCGACCGGACCGGGGGTGGGAATCGTGAGGTCCGAGCGCACCGGGCTGGCGGTGATTCGGAATTGCACGCGACGCTGAGCGGGATTAACTTGCAAGCGCGCCTGGACATCCGTCAGGGCAAAAGGCTTTTTGTTGGGACCGACTTGAAAGTTGATGCGGGCGTCATCCACTCTCAGATCTAATTGCTCCCCCGCCACGGAAGGTTCCCCCTCCGCCACCGTGCCGATGGGCGCGGTCACACCACTTTGCAGCAACAGCTTTTCCACGTTCCACTCCCCGCGGGAGTTTAAAACGATGTTGAAGCTGGGATGGTAGAGGTGGAGGTGGGCAAAATCCATGCGCGAGCGCCAGAGGCTGTGCCAGCGAAGGTCGCAATCAATATTGTCGACGCGGGCAAAAGGCTCCGAACCGAAATCGGAATCCTCATCAACTTCCACGTATTCAATGGAGAATCCCGGGCGCGGCAACAAACGGAATGACAGGGCCCCAAACTTGACCGGCCGGTGCAACGCTTGCTCCAGCCCGGCCTGGAGGCGGCGGCGGTAGCGTTCGGCGCTGAAGTAGGAGGGAACGATCCACGCCGCCAATCCCAAGAGCAGAAGGGCGATCGTAAAATTACGAACGCGTCGGCGGTTGCGGGAAAGCATTAGCGTACAAAGTTGAGAGTGCGCCGCCAGCGGGTCTTGGTCGGGAAATGGATAATCAGGTCCACGACCTGCCCGATGCGGTCGCTGAGAGAGTTATGAAGGTATTCATCGCGAGCCGTTTCAAAAGACCAGTAGATCAAGACGGGGCGGCCAATAATCACGCTGCGCGAAACGAAACCCCAAAAGCGGCTGTCCCAGCTCTGCTCGCGGTTGTCCCCCATCACGAAGTATTTTTCCGGGGGCACAATGAGTTCACCATTCTTGACCGCGCTGGCAATTTCCGCGTCCCAGGTGGAGGTAGCTCCGGCCAAATACTCCGTATCCGGTGGAGGGAAATCGTCGCCGGGGCGAAGCTCGTCGACATAGGCGGGGTCATGGCGAACGTACGGTTCATTCTGGGGGTTCCCATTTACAAAGACCTGCCGGTGGAAGATTCGAATATGGTCACCCGGGACGCCAATCACGCGCTTCACAAAGTGCTCGCCGGGTTCCGTCTGTTCGTCGGTAGGCGTGAATTTGAACACCACCACGTCGCCCCGGCGCAGATCACGGTAAGGCAGCAGGCGTGCGAGCGCTCCACCCTGGGGGGCGAAAATGAATTTGTTCACCAGCAGGTGGTCTCCGATCAGAAGCGTATCCTCCATCGAGCCGGTGGGAATCTTAAACGCCTGGAGGACGAAGGTGGTGCCGAAGATGGCCAGGATGACGGTGACGACCAGGGATTCAAAGGTGTCGCGGGTTGACGACTTCTTGGTAATTTCATCCATGCGTTTCGGGCTTCCTCCCCAACTTTTCCAGAATCAATCGGGCCGCTTCCTGCTCCGCGGCTTTCTTGCTGGCACCGCGCCCGCGGGCCATAAGATTGTCGCCTGCCAGGGCCTCCACCGTAAAGGTCTTTTGATGCTCAGGGCCGGATTCCTCCACTACCCGATATTCGGCAGGAGGGGTTCTCTCCGCCTGCAAATGCTCTTGCAGGGCCGATTTGTAATCGATCGAGAACAGTTCGTCGGCAGCGGCTCCCAGATCCTGAGGCACGATGAAGGCGGCAATGAAATTGCGCGCCGCCTCGATGCCCCCGTCACGATAGAGCGCGGCCACCACCGCTTCCAGGGCATTCACCAGCAGCGCGGGTTTATCGCGCCCGCCGGTTTTCTCCTCCCCCCGCCCCAGGCGCAAGTACTGGCCCAAATTCAAGCGGTTGGCCACGGAGTACAAGTGCGGCGCGGCCACCAGGTGCGCGCGCGCGCGCGTCAGCTTGCCTTCCTCCCAATCCGGAAAGGCATCCGCCAGCATCACGCTGACCACAAACGTCAGCACGGCGTCGCCCAGGAACTCCATTTGCTCATTATCTCGCGGCCGGTTGGCCGACTCTTGTGCAAACGAGGAGTGCGTGAGAGCTTCCAACAGGAATTGAGGATTACGAAATTGGTAGCCAACCGTGCTCTCAAATCGGTCGGGGTAGTTTTCCGCCATGCTTTTTGGGTGCCGATTCCTCTCGTTGCGGGCAAGGCGATGCTCCAACCCCGCCCGGCAGGTCACACGGGGCAACGCCCCTGACCGGGAAGCCTAGCGGCCTTCTTCCCTCCACCCGTCTAGGGCTTGGCGGGAGCCCCGGCCTGTGCCTTCATCTTTTTCAGCATATCGATTTGCTGATCGGCGTATTGTTTCACCGCCCCCTGACCGAGCTCGCTGGCTTTGGTGAAAGCCGCGATGGCGTCATCTATCTTGCCTTGCAGCCGGCAGGATTCACCCATGCGATAGTAGGCACTAGGATCGGGGTGATCGACGCCGGTAACCGCCAGCCGGTATTCCTTTTCCGCCTTGGCCAGTTCTTCCTTATCCAGTCCCTCCAAGCCTTCCTGCGCGCGGTCCAAATGGATCAACCCCAGATCGGCGTGGACGTCGGCGATGTAAGTGGCTTTGCGGCTGGCAAAATCCGCGTCCGGCAAGTTGGCCGGCTTTTTAAGATCGTTCATTGCCTGGATAGCCTCCTGGGCATAGTTCTCGGCTTTGGTGAGCTGAGCATCCTCATCCGCCCCGTGCAGCTTGAGGAACTGCGGCGTGGGGATGGCGAAAGCGAGCTGCCCTAAGCTCATCACGTTGTCTTTCTTCAGCGCCACGCTCTTCTCGGCACATTCCACCAGCTTGGCGACGTCGCCCTTCATCTGATAAGCATTGGCTTCATACGCATAGACGTTAGTGAGAGCCTGGCTCTGGGGATGCTTCTTCACAAATGCTTCCGCGGCGGCGACCGCCTTGTCCGGGTCAAGTTCGGTTTGCAGCGCGTTGAATTCTGTGTACTCATCCGGCGGAAGCACTACCCCGCCGCTGGCCAGGGTCGCCGCTTTGGCGGCCGCCGCCCTTTCCTTCGGGCCGGCGGCAGTAACGGCTTTCACCACCTCGTCTGTCGCTTTGGCTTTGCGCAGTCTTTTCTCGACATCGGCATCCATTTCAAATGCCACGCCGCGCCTGTCGAGATCTTTCAGGAGCTGATCCGCCCCGTCTTTCTTGAGTTCGGTGATGACTTCCTTCTCGCTCATCGGAGCCGGCGCCGCCGTCGGCCCCATCGTCGGGGCGCCCGGCGCCTGAGCAAAAAGAGCGCTCGCCAAAAACAACGCTGGCCCCAGTAAGAATACGGATTTAATTTTCATGTCCTTTGTCGCTCTCCTCAATAAGTTCAATTCGTTCGTTCGGGGTGAAATGTTGAGCGTACAAGATAAAGGATGCGGCTGTCAATCAGACCGCTTTCGATCGGCCATCGGCTCATCGGGCCATTGGATGATTTTGGATTTGCGATTTGTGATTTGTGATTTGCAATTGTCGGACGCGGCCCTGTCCGGATTTGCGCCGTTGGACTTCGCCTTTTTCTTGTCACTCGCCACTCGTCAGCGGTAAAGTCAGAGAGGCTTGCCCTTTTTGTTCTTGATTTCGGCCTTAGTCTCGGTTGGTTTTGGTTTCGGTGTGGTCCCGCCCTTTTTCTGGGTATTCGTGGGCGCAGTCGATTCCCCGCTGCATGGCGTGAGCGGCGTGGTGTCGGGCGTGACGGTGACACTGGGCTGTGCCCAGTCGGACGTGTAAGTCGTGTTCAGCGGGGCGAGGATCGCGGACTCGGTGACAATGATCCCGCACTCGCGGTTCTTCGTCAGAGAGACGCAGGAGAAGTTTTCCGAGCCGATATAGGCCCGCGCATTCGACATCCCGTAATCGGCCAGGACCATCTTGGCGTGGATATAGAGGAACGTTTTGCAGACAGCATTCACTCCTCCGTTTTGCAGGGTGGTGACGCCGCGCGCGTTGCCGTTGATCTTGCCTTCCCCGCTGAGCACGGCGGCAATAAAGCGTACCTTCACGCCCCGTTTGGCTGCTGCTACCATCGCCCCCACCGTCCCGGGATCATCGACTTCTTCGCAGTAGATATCGAGAGTCTTTTTGGCGCTGTTGATCAGCGACGTTAACCTGGCGCTCGAGTTGACCGGACTCCACACCAGCGAGGCCACCTTCGGCGTAACCGCGGTGCCAGACCAATCGGCCTGGAACACGGCTTCGATCTCCGCCACCTCCGCCGGCACGGTAGTGACGATTCCGAAGTCGCGCGTGGAGCCGAAGTAATCGGCGGTAAGGTTGAAGCTCATCACGATCGCGGTGGCGCCGTCGATGACGAAGGCCTTCTCATGCGTCACCTCGAAGGTGCGCGGCGCCGGCTTACACTGGATCCCCGCCTTGGTTAGTTGCTGAATCGAGGGGGTGATGTCCGTCTGCTGCATCCGGGGGGTGAAAGAGTACCAGTTGTAGAGGACGCGCACCGCGACTTTCCGCGCCTGGGCCGACTCGAGGGCCGACATGATCTGCGGATCGCTGAGCTCGTAGATGGTAAGGTCGATGCTCTTCGTCGCCGTGTTTAAGGCCTGGAGTACCAGGGTGCGGCTGTCATCGGGCTCGACAATCAAGGTATGAGCAGAAGCCATGATATTCCCCCTTCTCTCAGGCATGGGCTGGCCTATTGCTTGTCCCGCTTCTCTCCCGGTGGCGAGCCGAACTGTGTCTCCATTCCGCTTTGGGCGGCGCGGAGGGCCATGGGGTAGGCAGCAGCGGTCAGCAAAGCGGCGTGATATTGGGCCAGGGCGGCATCGCGCTTGCCGTTCAAGTCATCGAGCCGTCCCAGGTAGATATGCGACCAGGTCACGATGCGCAGGTCGTGGGCAGTCGAGAGGGCTTTCTGAAAGTACTCTTCCGCCAAGTCGGGTTTTCGCGTGTTGGCGTAGACTACCGCCAGGCCATAGATGGCGCGTTCGCTATTGGGATTATCCTTTTCCAACACCGCGTGGTACGAGGCCTTCGCGTCCAGATATTTTCCCTGGAAAAACTGGTTGTCGCCCTGGTCGAGGAGCCGCTCTTCCTCCGACTGCGCCGGCGCCGCCTTGGTGACGGGGGCGGGTGGACGAGTGGCAAAGTGGACCGGGAACAGCCGCCGCTCCTCCACTTTGGGATCGATCGCGAGGATCATCGGCTTGTAGTAAGCCGTCATGGAAGCGTCCTGGTGTTCGAAAACCAGAAGCGAGTCGTAAAAGTAGTGAATCAGGATGAGACCCTGCGAGGTCATCTCATCCAATTTCTTTTGCGCCTCCGCCGCAGGGACTTTATCCATGCGCAGTTCCAGGGCGCGAATCAGGCATTCCGTGACCAGCAGACCAAAATCGTCCTTGAAATCCAATCCCAGCATGGGCGCCTGGTGAGCGTAACTGCTGAGCATGACCTTCTGATTGATCTCCGCGCCATACTTGGCGGCCAGCGGATCGAGGAGGAAGTGCATGTATTGAAAGCGAATCTCGCTGAGCTTCAGGTCCCGGGAAGGCGTTACCACCAGGAAGTAGTTCAGACCGTAAATCCGCGCATGCACCTGCTCCGGCGCGCCCATCAGGTCAATGTAAATGGCGTAAGTCCGGCCCAAATAGCCGCCGGCGGGAAACCGCATGTAGGCTTCCGTCAGCACAAAGCTTTGGCGGACCTCCTCCGTATAGCGGGCCACGGCCGCGTCGTACTGCTTCTGGATCTGCGACCAGAGAATCAGCATTTTGGCCTGGGCGTAAAAGGTCCGGAGGAGGGGAAGAAAACCCACCACATCACGCGCGTCGGGGGGAATTTCTTCTTCGGGAACCGTGAGCTTGAAACCCGGCGGCGAACCCACCAGCAGAGCGAGGGAAATGTATTGTCCCAGTTCCCTGCTGGGATCATCTTTCACCCGGTGCTGGTCGTAAAACTTTTTGAGTTCCGGCAGGACGGGAGCGTTCTGCGCCTGAAGGTATTCACGCACCATTCGCCGCGTGTCGCCGGCGCCGCTGGAGCCCATGCCGGCGTCGTACCCCGCGGCATTCAATGCTGCCAGCACGCAGAAGAGCTGCTCGTTCGATTCCAGCAGGACGTTCCCGGCCGACTGCGGGCGCGCGCGAGTGGGCGCCATCAGCACGGCCAGAAACGCCGCGATGAGACACCAACGAACCGACTCAGGATGACAGCGCGAAGGGCTCGGGATGACAGCGAAGGGCCCAGACTGATGATCCCGCTGAGGTCGGAGATGCAAAGGAAAGATTGGAGTCAAAGGCAAACGGACTACCCTCGGACCGTGATTCGCCGCAGGGACAGAACCACTTCCCCATCCGTGGGCTTGCCGAACATGGTGGCCGGTTGGTAAATGCTGAAGTAAATCATCCGGTCCAGGCGCTGCATGAGCTCCGGCGAACCCTGGCCGGAAAGAACGCGATACCCTTTCGCGCGGCCCGCGGCGTTAATTTGGGTCACCAGCACCAAACCGGTATCGACGGTGTTGAAATCCATGGGCGCCAGTTCCTGCACGCGCGCCGGCGTAACTACCTGCACCGTAACGTCGGGAGTGTCCGTGATTGGAACCACGTGCGACCCCATGAACAAGCAAAAACAGATCACCGCCGTCAGCACCCCACCGGTGGCCGGTATCAGCAATGGCTTGAGGGCATTCTCCAGACGCACCCAGAGATCAGAGAGCGGACGCTTGTTGAGCCGGTGTGACATTTGCACGCGCAAACGCAACGCCATCTCGGGGGGAACTTGCCGGCGCGGGAGCGCCCGCAACTGCTCCCGGACCGACTGCCATTCCTCGAGCTGCTCCTGGCAAACGTCACAGAAGGACAAGTGATAGCGGATGGATTGCCTGGCTTCCTGCGTACACAGGTCGTCAAGATAATCCGAGAAATGATGGCGAATTTCCACGCAGCTCTCAAACATGTTGCTTGCCCACATAGCTCGCCAACTTTCGGCGGAGCAGTTCCCGCCCGCGCAACAGACGGGATTTGACGGTCCCCTCAGCCAAACCCAGCACCTGCGCGATTTCTTCGTAAGGCAACCCCTCGATTTCGCGCAAGACCACCACGGTCCGGTACGGCGGCGCCAGGCTCGCCAGAGCTTGCTTCACCACCACTTCCCTCTCCGCCTGCTCGAAAACCTGATAAGGGCTACGCTCATTCGAGGCAGCTTCCGCAGCCGCGGCGGCCGAGGGAGATTCGGTGTCATCCACGGAAATCGGCTCGCGCCCATGACGCCGAATCCAGCTCCGACGATGGTTCGATGCTTCGTGAACGGCAATGCGGTAAATCCAGGTCCTCAAACTGCTGTCGCCGTTAAAACCCTTGATCCCCTTGAAGACTTTCACAAAAACGTCTTGCAGGACGTCCGAGGCGTCGGCGGCGTTCTCGACAATGTGCCAGACCAGATTGAAAACCGGATTCTGATAAACCGTCAACAGGTAGGCAAACGCGTCCTGAGAGCCCGCTCGCAGTTCCGCTACGAATGCCGCTTCCTCGTTCACTGCCGGCAACGTTTCCTCGAGCGTGATGCCTACCGACCGGGCGATACCCATGACGCCCTCAAGATAGCAGTTCCAAGCCCGAACTTCAATACCGCGCCTGCGTGCATCCCTCTCTTTCTACTTAGAGTGACACCACAGGCTAAAGGTTTGTTCCAAAAAGTGTGCGGGACAGTTAAACAAGTTGTCTGGGGAAAAGGGGAGGAGTACCGGGCTTCAGGCCCCCGGCGGCATGGGCGGTGACATTTTGACTCCCATCGACATTGACAGCCCTGCAAGCCTGTGTTACAAATGAAAGGTTGGCGATTTTCGACAGGGGCCTGTGGCGCAGTTGGGAGCGCGCATGACTGGCAGTCATGAGGTCGAGAGTTCGAACCTCTCCAGGTCCACCAATCTTTGCAAAGGGTTAGCGGTCAAAGGTAATTCCGAAAAGTACAAACTGGTACAATCACATCTTCCACAAAGCCTGTGCCACCTTAGAAGCTGCTTCCCGCTTCTCTTCCGACACGGCATGGGTGTAAACATCCAACGTGGTTCGAATGTCGGCATGGCGTAGCAGTTCCTTTTGGACGGCTGGAGTTGCTCCAAATGAGTGCAAGAGCGTCGAGTAGGTGTACCTGAAGGTGCGCCAGCCGATGTTACCGATTCCCGCTTTGGTTGCGGCGGGTTTCAGGCGATCGGCAAGGACCCCGTCCTTCCACGGTGGTTTGCCGGTTGCCCCGGCGAACACGTAATCCGAGTCTCCCGAGTAAACGACCCGTGCCCTGTGCCGGAGAAACGCCTCTGCTAAGTCAGGGTCGAGAGGCAGGGCGCTCTCCGAGACTTCAGTTTTTGTGGGATTAACATCTCCCCCGACAACGCTCCGCTGACTCTTGACTGTCAAGTCATTGAAATCAATATTGTTCATGACAGCCGCCCTGTACCCCACGATTGCTGTGGATCCTTAGCACCAGTTCTCAGATTATACAGCCAGACATGTGCTGCAACAGCGAGGTTTAGTGCGTCCAGTCCCGCTATCATTGATTTACTGACGGGGCTTCAGTACTTATCCCAGTGCAGAACGTCTGATAGGGGCCGCTTGCTCTTTTCCGGGCTCTCCGCCGAATAACCAATGGGAATCAGGCTGACCAACTTGTAACCTTGCGGCGCTCCCACCAAGCGGCAGATTTCCACAGCATAGGACTTCTTATCCCCGGCGACCCAGCATGAGCCCAAGCCGTGGGCGCGGGCGGCCAGCAGAATATTCTCCGTGGCGGCACTCCCGTCTTCGAGGTAATACTTCGTGTCCCTGCAAAGGACGAGCACACAGACCGGGGCGTCCGCAATGAACTTCCCATAGTCGGTGGTATTGGCAATCCTGTGCAGCACCTCGGGATCCGTCACAGCAACGAATTCCCACGGTTGTATGTTGACGGCCGTGGCTGCCAGCCGTCCGCAATCGACGATGTCCTCGATGATCTTTCTTGGCACCGGTTCGCCCTTATACGTGCGGACAGAGCGGCGTGTTTTCAACACCTCAATCGCGTCCATGGCTGCGTTACCTTTCCGGCTGTCACCCAATCCCCTCACACATACAGGGTTGCGACTTACCGCGGCGCCCTTCTGGGGGGCGATAGCTCCACGGAGATCTGTTCACGACCAAGGAATACCGCTGCGCCAGGTGTTTGTCAATGTGTCAAGATGTCGCACAGTGGTAGCCATGGCAAATCGGCTTTCCGGATTTGGCGTGGGTTCATCGCCGCGCTACCCCACGCATTACCGTCCCATTCACAAATATGCCACCCGGCCAGACTGGTCATCCCGGCGATAGTACTGTATCCTCGCGTTGTGTCGCGGCCGCACCGTTTATTTCTCGCACGGGCATAGCCACATGCCGTGGATGCGTGTTGGTCTGCCCGACGCGGGCGGCAAGCGCTCCGGCTGCGAAGATATTTGCTAGTTTGTGGCATTATTTTCCAACTCATGACGGGATTGTGATGAATCGGATAATCCTCACGGCTTTGGTTCTTGTTCTTTCGGCTGCTAGTGTCGCGACAGCGGAGACCCATCGGCTGGTCTTTGAAGGCGTCAGATCGGAGCACAAGCTGGCTTTGCAGGATCTGGGCCCAGATACTCCTTCGGAGTGGTCGTCTTTCAACTACCTGGTTGTGGAGTTCCGGACTTCTTCGCCGCAACGGTTCGATCTCTATGTTGATACCCAGGACGGGCCTCGGCGCATTCGAATACAGCCATTCGGACAAAGGGTGTGGATTCGGGCGGCCGTGCCCCTGCGCTTTTTGCTTCACAAGGACCAGAAGGGCTACGACTTGGCTTCAATCACGAACAAACCGACACACTCGTTTTGGATGGGTGTGATTGGGCCATTTGGGCCGTTGAGCGCAGTCCGCGGATTGCGGATTGTAATGGACTACCCTTTGAACACGCCTGTGATCGAGATCCGTTCATTGAAGCTGAGCAAGGAAGATCCGGGTTCTGATATATTGGACGAGCGACCCTTGATCGACGAGTACGGGCAATGGGCGCGGGCAGACTGGCCACGTAAGATCAAAAGCTTGGAACAACTGAAACATGACTGGACCGAGGAGGAGAAGACGTTCATTCCCGATGGTTTTGATTACGATCAGTACGGCGGCTATCTCGGGACAAAAGCGAAAGCGACCGGCTTCTTTCGCGTCGAGCAGATCGCAGGGAAATGGTGGTTTATCGATCCTGACGGCCATTATTTCTTATCGATGGCGGTTCCCGGCATGGGTGCATTCGGGACCGGCACCCCAGTGGACGGTCGCGAGGACTACTACGCTGCGCTACCCCCTCCCGGCCTTATGCCATCCCAGCCCCCTCGAACTTCTGCCGCGTCGGACACAGCAGCTAAGCGGGCCTCTTTTCGCTCCTGGAACCTGTTTCGTCGCTATGGTCCCGAGTGGCCTGTCAAAGCGAACGAAATGGAAGTCCGGCGTGTAAAGGGCTGGGGCCTGAACACGGTCTCACACTATGGGCGTGCTTCCGAAGCCTCGCCATCCGGAGCGCAACGAACGCCTTTCCTTGTGACGTTAGGCGATTGGCAAATGGAGCCGGCCAATTTAGGCATGCCGGATGTTTACTCGGAGGGTTTTGCCCGCCAGGTTGACGCGATTGCGGCGGCGCGATGTGAGCCTGTAAAGAACGATCCCTATCTCATCGGTTATTTCGTTGGCAACGAGCCACCGTGGCCGGGCCGGGAATCCGAACTCGTGGACATGTTCCTTTCCGGGCCGCCCAACGCCACGCAGCGAGTACTCCATGAATTTCTGGCCCAGGGTGATACTCCAGAACGCCGTCGTGAGTTCGTTCTTTCTACTTTCCAGAAGTATCTTGAAATCATCGGCGCAACGGTTAAGAGACACGACCCGAATCATCTGAATCTGGGCATCCGATTCGGCGGAATGCCCCCGGACTACGTTATTAGGATGGCGCGGGTATTCGATGTGTTCAGCGTCAATATCTATGAGTACTCGCCTGCCGATCTTTTAAAGATGTTTTACCGACTCGCCGATCGTCCCATCATCATCGGCGAGTTCCATTTTGGAGTTCCGGCAGATGGTCTAGGCGCCGGACTTGTGCAGGTTAGTAGCCAGCATGAGCGCGGCGTCGCGTATCGCTATTTCGTGGAACAAGCGGCTGCGAACCCTGCTTTTGTAGGGGCCGCCTTTTTCATCGGAGTTGATGAACCGGTTACGGGGCGGATGGACGGCGAGAACTACAATATCGGATTTCTTGACGTTACCGATCGCGCCTACCCCGAACTCGTAGAAGCCGCCAAAACAACCCTCAAACAGCTCATGGAGGTTCACTTGGGCAAGGTGAAACCGTTCGACCAGAGACCCAAAGCATCTGAGGCGGGAACGTCACCTACCCCTTGGGCGGACGAGCAGCATGTTAAGGCATTGAAGAACGGCATGACGTTTTGAGCTTCGCGACTTGGAGGATACCTGCACAATCCCGAAAATATTTGCAAGCCCCTTTTGCGATAAACTCAGAGACGCGGAGGCAAGCAGGTTTGTGAGCACACCAAAGGAAGCAGCCCCTTTGAAAAAATTCATTGCGGAGCCGTCATCAGAATGAACCGAAAAGAGCAGCTTGAGGTCGTGAGCCGCCGGCCCGAGGTGTCGGCCCTGATTATCGGGGGTGGCATCAATGGCATCGGGCTCCTTCGCGAATTGGCTCTTCAAGGGGTGGATGCCCTGCTGGTGGAAAAATCTGATTTCTGTTCCGGTACCAGTTCTGCCTCCACCCGCATCATCCACGGTGGGCTCCGTTACCTCGAGAACGCGGAATTCCGCCTGGTCAAAGAAGCGCTGCAGGAGCGAAACCGCCTGCTGAAGAACGCTCCGCATTACGTGCGGCCTCTCCCCACCACCATCCCTATTTTCAACTGGACCGCTGGCCTGCTTTCCGCCTTGGGAAAGTTTCTCGGTTTCAGGGTGTCACCCCATGACCGGGGGGCCTTGCCATTCAAAATAGGATTGTCCATGTACGACCAGTTTGCCGGTCGCCAAAATCCGCTGCCGAGGCACAGCTTCAGTTCGCGTCGGGCTTCTCTGGCCTTGCGGCCTCAGCTCCATGAGGGGATTGTCTGCACCGCGACCTATTACGACGCGTACATCAGCTATCCCGAGCGGCTCACCTTGGAGCTTGTTCTGGACGCGGAGCAACAGTGTTCGGGCGTTCATGCGCTGAACTATATTCGTGCCAAGGGCGCGAATGGAGATACCGTTGTTCTAGAAGATGAAGTTTCTGGTCAGTCGTTTGAAATCAAACCCCAAATTGTAATCAATGCGAGCGGAGCTTGGATCGATTTCACCAATCACGCTTTGCAGCGCGAGACTCAATATATTGGCAGCACAAAAGGATCGCACATTGTGATCGACCATCCGGGCCTCCTGCTCGCCACGCAGGGCCAAATGCTTTATTTCGACAATGCGGACGGACGCATCTGCATCTTCTATCCCGTTTACGGGAAGGTCATCGCCGGCTCAACAGACATTCCCGTGTCTGATCCCGAAACCGCGATTTGCGGTGAGGATGAGGTCGATTACATTCTGGAATCCATCCGGCGAGTTTTTCCTGCCATCCGATTGGACCGATCCCACATTGTCTACAGGTTCTGCGGAGTACGCCCACTGCCCCGCAGCGACTCCTCGACACCAGGAGAGATTAGCCGGGACCATATTTGCGCGATTCTTCCGGCGGGAAATGGAATCAAATTCCCGGTTTATTCCCTGATTGGTGGGAAGTGGACCACCTTCCGCGCGTTTGGTGAACAGGTAGCTGACAGAATTCTGAAAGACTTGGGCAGGCCTCGTCTCGAGAGTTCAACGGACTTGCCCATTGGCGGCGGCAGGAACTTCCCGCCAAGCGCTACAGACAAAACAAAATGGCTGGCTTCCCTCAAAGAAACCTATGGGCTGCCGATGGAGCGGTTGGGGATATTGCTGGATCGTTACGGGACTCGGGCGAGGGACGTTGCCGAATTCATAGGCATTGCACCTGATGAGCCCCTCCGGTGGCTACCCGCGTACAGTCGGCGAGAAATTCTGTTCATGGCCCAGAGGGAGAAAATCGTCCATCTGGATGACCTGATCTTGAGAAGGACTATCATGGCACTATTGGGGCAGTTGAGTTTTGAACTGCTGGTAGAATTAGCAAGTGTCCTGGCGCCGCCGCTGGAATGGTCGGAGCAGAGAACGCAAGAGGAAATCGAACGTACGGTGAGGCTCATGGAAAAAGTCCACGGCGTGAAACTTGCAAAATGACTACGTGAATCAATGACGCTCTTAGCCCATCAACTGGCCGCCACTCACATTAAGCACCGCACCGGTAATATAACTGGCGTCCTCCGAGGCCAGGAACGCAATGGGCCCAGCCACCTCTTCCGGCCGGCCGAAACGCTGGAGGGGAGTTTGGCGAATCCATTCCTCCTCGCGCCCTGCCATGCTGTCTAATAGCATGTCAGTGAGGATTCGCCCCGGCGCCACCACGTTTACCGTGATCCCATACGCGCCCAGTTCCTTCGCCAGGGAAAATGTCAATCCCAGTAGCCCCGATTTTGCCGCGGCGTAGTGGGCATGATTACTTGATCCCGTATAGGCCGCCTGCGATGAAACATTGATGATACGACCCCAACGGCGCTCCGTCATGGAGGGAATGCACTCACGCGCATATCGAAAAGCTGACCCCAGGTTGACAGTGAGCGATCGCACCCACTCTTCGTCTTTCGTTTCGGCGATCAGCCCGTCGGTCATTGCCCCGAGGTTGTTCACCAGAACGTCAATCACGCCAAGCCCGGAGACGGCTTCCTGGACGGATCGTTTGATCGCGCCTGGTTCGAGCACATCGGCTTGGATGGCCAGAGCGCGCTCACCCCCGGCATGAATCTGCTGAACCACCTCCTCCGCCTGGTCGAAGCGGCTCCGGCATAACACCGCGACGGCTGCGCCCCTTGCTGCCAGGGCCAGGCATGTGGCGCGCCCAATGCCCCGCGATCCTCCTGTAACCAGAGCTACGCGGCCTGCAAGGTTTTTGATCATGGAAATACCTCCAGAATTAATGCGACTAACCTGCATTTCTCTCCACGGGCATACGAACCGAACTTTTGGAGTGCGGCGACTCGTCGCCGCTTTCCCTCGCCGCAACTCGTTGCGGCGATACCACAACCGCTGACAAGTCAGCGGCAGAAAAAGCGGGAGCGAGCTCCCGCACTCCGAGATTTGGCTTCGTGCGCCCCCCCCGGGCGTCCACATCTCCTACAATGCCAAAGCTGATAACTCGTCGAAATCGATCCTCAGGTGCTCGTAAAGTCTGCGAAAGACCCTGTATATGTCCTGGTACCTCGAATGATTTTCCATGTTCGGTTCATACCGCGTTTCGAGCCTAACCATGTCGCGTAACGCACCGCCGAAATCAGGATAAAGGCCCAAACCCAAGCCGGCCAGGACTGCGTCGCCCAATGCGGCTCCTACGGGCGCCCGGGGCAACTGAACGGGCATGCCGAGGACGTCAGACTTGATTTGATTCCACAGGGAACTGCGAGTACCGCCGCCGACCGAGCGAATTTCACTGAGTTGAATTCCTGCTCGCCTCGCCACTTCCACGTTATGCCACAAAGCAAACACCGTGCCCTCCAGGATCGCCCTAATCAAGGCGGCCTTGGGTGTGGCGAGCGAGAGCCCGAAAAACACGCCTTTGGCCTGAGTATGCCAAAGGGGCGAGCGCTCTCCCGCCATGTAAGGCAAGAAAATCACGCCGCGGCTCCCCACGGAAACCTTCGCCGCTTGCTCGGTGAGGAGATCAAAAGGATCGGCGTTCTGCTCCGCGCCCCTCCGAACTTCCTCCTCTCCCAGCTCATCGCGAAACCACCGCAGGCTGGCGCCGGTAGCGACCATGGCTCCCAAAAGAAGATGGACTGCCGGGATGGCGTGCCGCATGGCGATGAAGGCTGGCTCGGTAAGACCTTCGCGGTTGGGCATGATAAGGACTGTCGACGTCCCGGTCATCTCGGCGGCCACACCCGGTTCCGCCGCTCCCACCTCCAGCGCCGCCGCCGCACTATCGACGGTACCTACCATCACCGGGGTTCCGGGCCTCAGTCCCGTGGCCGCGGCTGCCCTGGGGGTAACCACTCCACAAGGGTGGTGGCCGGTTTTTACCTCAGGGAATTGCGCCGGCTCAATCCCGCAGACATCGCAAATCGGCTTGTACCATTCTTCCGTGGAAGTATCACGGAGCTGCAACAGCGACGCGTGTGCCGAATCAAGACTGAACTCACCCGTCAGGCGATAGTTGATATAACCATTGACCTGAACAAACTTGAAAGTTTGTTCCAAGAGGTGAGGCTCATGGGTCTTGAACCAAAGCAACTTCGGCGCGACGTAGAAGGCGTCCGGACGGTTGCCGGTCACCCGGTAAATCGTTCCTTCCCCGAGGATCTCATCGAGTTGTTTTACTTCTGCTTCGGCCCGCCGGTCCATCCAGATCATTGCGGGTCGTAGGGGAACACCCGTGCGGCTGAGGGGAAGCAGAGCGGGAGCCTGTGAACTAACTGCCAAGCCAAGCACACTGTCCGCACCATTAGGGATGGCGCCGAGCGCCTGTCGCGTAGCCAAACAGACAGCCTGCCACCAGTCTTCGGGGCTCTGCTCCACCCATCCCGGTCGAAGGTGATGAAGCCCATATTCGGATCGACCTAGGGCCCGGAGCCGCCCATCGGGGCTGACGAGAGCAGCCTTCGCCCCCGTGGTTCCGACGTCGATCCCCAAGAGCATTTCGTCCATAGAAACCTCCCTCCAGGAGATGACCGAGGACTCGTCGTGGAGTAACCATCCTGGGATGGAACAGCTCATTCGTGACCGCCACTGAGAAGCTCACAAACGCGACACTCTTTGATGTCGATCGGCGGCCCGCTCGGGTTGATGCGCACCGCGGCATAGTTTAACCCGAATTCCGAAGACGCACGGCGGTTTTGGTCCCCTAAACGGCACGCAGGCGTCTGGAGGGCAGAATTGCAATTGCGAACGAGCCGGTGGGTGTAAACTGCTGTGGCTCAGGATGCCAAAATGGAAATCCTGGCTTAAATCTTCGGAGAAAGGCGCAGCCACGATGTACATACCCACCCTTTATGCGGTGGCCCTTTCGATGCTCATCCTCAGCATGATCGCCTGGGGCAGTTGGTCGAACACCCAGAAGATCTGCAAGGGCTGGCGGTTTGAACTCTTTTATTGGGATTACGTTTGGGGCATCCTAATCATGGCGTTAATCCTGGGCTTTACCCTGGGGCGCACTGATTCAGCCAGCCCCGACAGCTTTCTCCAAAACCTCCATGCGGCGGATGGCCATCATATGCTGTTGGCCTTCCTGGGCGGGATTGTTTACAACCTCGCTAACGTTCTGATCGTTGCGGCAATCGCGATTGCCGGGCTGGCCGTGGCTTTTCCGATTGGCATCGGGCTGGCCCTCGTGATCGGCTCGATCTTGAACTACATCATCACTCCGAAGGGTAATCCCTGGCTGCTCTTCGGAGGCATCGCTCTGGTGTGCGCGGCGATTGTTCTGGATGCGCTGGCATACCGGCGCCACGCGAGCGACCAGTCCGTGAGCAAAAAGGGGATTATCATCAGCATTCTCGGCGGAGTGCTGATGGGGTTGTTCTACCCCTTCATCGCCAAGGCCATCAAGGGGGAGAACCACCTTGGGCCTTACACCGTTGCCTTCGTTTTCGCCATCGGGGTGCTGGCTTGCGCATTCCCGGTGAATTACCTCTTTATGCGCAAACCCGTTTCGGGGCCGCCGGTGGCGGTCCGGGATTACTTTCACGGGACCGCGGCGTGGCACTCCTGGGGCCTCGTCGGTGGCATGTTCTGGATGCTGGGCACCACCTCAAACATCGTCGCTTCCTATGCACAAATGGTGGGTCCGGCAGCCTCCTATGCGCTTGGCCAGGGATCGACGATGGTGGCGACGATTTGGGGTGTGTTTGTGTGGAGGGAGTTCAAGGGCGCCGATGCGGCGACCCAGCGGCTGCTGGCGTTGATGTTCGCCCTCTTCATCGTCGGTCTTGTATGCGTGGCACTCGCGCCGGTGGTGAAATGGTGAAGGCGGGAGGCGCCGGTTATTACAAGTTTGCCGGAACGCGCGTCTTAGTGCCATAGGGAGCGGCTCTCACGAACTGTACGGGCCAGGGGACGGGATACCCCCGGTCGTGTGCCGATTATCGCATTCTCGACTTCAGCTTGATCACCTTGCCATCCACAGCGAACCTGCCGTATCCGTGATGGTGGATAGTCTTCGGATCCTTTTGCTCAGGATCGGTCCAGGCCTTGAGCACTTCCAGGACGAAGATATTGTACTTGTTGACGAAACGGGTATCGGCCACTTTGCATTCGAGATTGGCGAAACACTCAGCTACTAGAGGCGGAGCCACGCGCTCGGCGGGCGCCGGCGTCAGGCCGAATCTCTCGAACTTATCCACGTTCCGGCCCGAGCAGTTGCCGACTTCCACAACTTTGGGGGCCAGTTCCAGCGCCGGGATGGCGACCACGCACTCTTTCGTCGCCCGCAATGCGGCAAAGCTGTGATTTCTGTTGCTGACGACACAGGCAATCAGCGGTGGTTCAAACTCGACCATCATATGCCAGGACAAGGTCATGATGTTGGCGCGGCCCTTGCGGGCGGTCGTCAGCAGGACCACCGGACCCGGTTCGAGCAACTGGTAAACTTTTGACAAAGGTTGATTTTTCATCACGGTCGCACCTCCTGGACCCGGTTTGCAACGCTTACTTTCTAATAGGTGGCAAGAGAGACGCGCAGCACCACGGGCTCCGCGCCAAAGTTGAGGCCCCAGTCCGTCTCGTCACCATTCCAGATGCGAAGGAACTTGAAGACGCCGTTCTCGTAGGTTCCCTCTTCGACACGCAGGAACTGCCGGTGTTGCCATTTACCGTCGATCATGGCGGAGGGAATCTGTCCGGTTCCCTCTTCGACAGGCCGGTGTTGCTCGGCGCCGGCCGGCCGGAAGTCGACGCGGCAAGAGAATCCGGCCACCAGAAACTGGTTGTCTTTGAGCTGGGCAACCAGAACGCGCCCCGTCGGCTCCGGATTCCCCACGGCGCGATTGTTACGGGTCGCTCCATACCACACCACCGCGTCCCACGGTCCGAACGGCAGGGTCTCCGTGACCTTGCCCTTTACCTCGGCTACGGCCTGGAGCTTACCTTCGAAATTGAGGCGGGCGATCTCCCGCTGCATCGGGCCGATCAAACGGTAATTCATTGCCCAGGGAGTCAGGAACTCCTCTCGGGGTTTGGAACCCCCGGCAGCGTCGCTCCGGTCGCGGGTGTAATCCATCCCGAACGGCGAGAATCCTATGGCCTGAAGGCCGAGCGCCGAGAAGAAGAAACGGGCATTGCCGGCGCCACCGGTCTCGGGCACGAAGAGGGGATTGTCGTCGCGATGATAGAGTTCGAGCACCTTTAAATACGCGGCGGGGTCGTTCTGGTAAATGTCGGGCGCCAGAATATCCAGCGCCGGCGCCGCGACTTTCCAGATGGCAAGCACATTGTCCGTGGGGCCGCCGCTCTCATAACTGCCGGGAGCGCCCGGCTTAAGCGGGTCGCGCAAAGCCGCGTTGGCGTAAAGCGGCAGCGGATAAACGGCCTTCCCCGCGGCGGCGACTTGCCCGACATATCTCG
>Ga0181524_10001910_pt1 | contig 22745 bp, 15 predicted proteins | sample PEATcosm2014_Bin_34_FD_119761 | JGI IMG/M metagenome (GOLD analysis project Ga0181524, IMG submission 119761) | Peatland microbial communities from MTU Mesocosm Facility, Houghton, MI, USA - PEATcosm2014_Bin05_60_metaG | ecosystem: Environmental > Terrestrial > Soil > Wetlands > Peat | place... | reverse complement strand
TGCCGCCGGCGGTGACGTGGTGTTCCTGCATCGCCTCGAGGAGCGCGGCCTGGGTCTTCGGCGGGGTGCGGTTGACCTCGTCGGCGAGGATGACGTTGGCGAAAAGCGGGCCCTTGACGAAGGCGAACTCGCGGTGGCCCGTGGCGCGGTCTTCGCGGAGGATCTCGGTCCCGATGATGTCGGCGGGCATCAGGTCGGGCGTGAACTGGATGCGGTGGAACTGGAGCGAGAGCGCTTCGGAGAGGGTGCGCACGAGCAGCGTCTTGGCCAGGCCGGGCACGCCTTCGAGCAGGCAGTGCCCGCGCGAGAACATGGCGATGAGCACATCCTCGATGACCTGGTCCTGCCCGACGATGACGTGCTGCAGTTCTTTGACGAGACGGGCGCAGGAGTCTCGAAACCGTTCGATCTCCTCGACGTCATGATCCGGCATGCTCGGTGCGGTCTTGGCCATGAGAATGCTCCTCAAAAAAAGCGATCCGGTATCAAGTCCGCTAGGGCGCGCCGCGGCGGAAGCGAATCGAACGGAGCGCGTCGCGCTGGAGGGAAACCGCGCCGAACAGGTCCGACTGCCCGGTGAGCCGGTCGCCGGCCAGCACGCAGGAATGCAGCGTGAAATTGCCCTGCGTCGTCTGCACGGTGGCTTCCGCCGGCTGCGCGGGCGGCGCCGCGGCCCGGCGAGGGAAGCGGACCAATTGCACTCGTTTCAGCTCCGGCTCGATGTTGCCGAAGTCGGTGACGATGGTGAACTTGCCTTCCGCGAAGGTCACCGCCTTGGCCGAGATCGTGTCGCCGTTGAGCAGCATGACCTGGACGGAATCCATCTCGGCAGGCAGCGTCTTGCGCGGCGACACGAAGCCGGGCTCCACGCGAAGATGTCGCACGGCCAGGGGCGTGTTCGCGACGAACAGCACGTATCGCCCGGTCCTCGGGCCGGCGGTGAACCGGTACTGGCCCGCGAGCGTGTCGCCCAGATTCGGCACGTCGCTCACCCACGGCTGAATCGTGCCCTCCTTCGGATCGTATTGCAACTGAAACTGAATGCGGGACTTCGACACCAATTGGTTGCCGGTCCCCCAACTGCCCAGGTTCTGGACGCCCGCTTCGGGCGTCACAACGGCGCAGCCGCTGTCGTTGCCCTTCAAATGAAAGAAGACGCCGTTGTGCAACTGAAGGTCCGGCCGGTCGCCGTATACGAATATCTCGCAGTCAATCCACGCCCCCGCCTGCGGCAATTCGACGTCCGCGAAGAAGGTCACCGGGCCGCTCTGATCCAGCGGGACCGAGAGCACGCCGGGCACGTTTTGTCCCTGCGGAGCGGCCGAGCAGACGGCCTTTCCGTCGGCGAGGGTCCAGTTGCCCTGGACGGCCATCCAGGGCTCCAGGGTGCCCCATTCGAACCCCGTGTCCACGAAGTTGGCCGTGGTGCTGTCCATCAGGATCTCCGTCAGCGACGAAGTGGGCGTCGTCAGCGTCCCGATCTCCGGGTTCGCGATGACGGTCTGCTCCGCGGTGATGGACTGGACCTGTCCGAGGACGTAGTCGCCGTTGTTCAGGACGATCCTGGGGCCGGCTTTCTCTTCCCGGGCCGGCGCGAACTCAACGTGCGAGACCACGGAGGTGGCCAGGCTCACGTCGCCGCCGAACTCGGGTCCGTTGAGGTGCAGCCAGCCGTCCGCGCCGATTCCGAGCACGGCGCCGGTGAAGCGATCTCCCTGAAGGGTTGACACCATGTCGCGCCATTCCTCGACGGCGAGCGAATACGTGCGCATCGCCGGCGGCGGCGCGCCGGCCAGCTTGAAGACGCCGAACGCGGCGGAGTCATGGTCGAAACCGTCCGTCTGCGGCGTCCAGGTGTAATTGACCGGTTTGGCCGGCGGGTCCGCCCAGCGGACGCGGCCGATATTGCCGACGAAGACGACGCCTTCGTGCGGGTCGAGCTTCAGCGCGGCCAGCGGCAGGGCCATCTCCAATTCCCACAAGGCCTTGCCGCGGCGGCAGGCGGAAATCCATTGGCCGCCCTTGCTGATCGCCTGCGTCGCCGTTTCCTTCTTCGCCTGGTAAGACAGGTCTATTTTCTTGTTGAGCGAATTGACGGCGAACTGGGCATAGTCGTCGCGCTGCTTCTCGGGGGCGAGGAATATCTCGACGTGATCGTCGTGGAGCAGGTCCTTGCTGCCGTCGTCCGCCTTCGCGACCAGGCGATCCATCGCCGAGTCGGTGCAGCGGACGGCCACGTAAAGGGAGGCGTCGTCCCAGACCATCGCGAACTGCGTCTGCGCCGCCTCGCCGACCTCGCCGCCGCCGAGCAGCGTGAAGCCCGTCTGCCAGGGCACGGCGCGCCAGCATTCGTCGTCCAGGCGGCCATCAATCTTCGGCGGAGTCTGCGCGCGATAGACCGTGTACGTCCGCGGCTCCGCCGAGGCGGCGGCCGCCAGGATCGTCGAGCAGAGGATCGCCAGCAATAGGGGTGGAATCCGGTTACTCATCGGCTGGCGCTCCCTACGAGGCTCGACCACGCTCGCGGCCCTGAACTGCGTCGCAGGGCGCGCGACCGCATGCCGTCCAGAGCGCCGTGCGCGCCGGCGGCCGGCGTTGCGCGGAAAACAATTCATGTTATTCTTTTTCACGAGACGCTGTCAACTATTCTTTTATTGGACGCGTGCGCGGAGAATCGGTTCCGGCCGGCCCCGGTCCGCGCGGCCTCCGGCGCTTTTCTCCGGGGGGAAATTAATGTTACTCTTTCCAGCGGAGCGGTCAGTCTCTTGAAGGCGCCGACGATGGACGACCGACGGTGGACGGCCGACGATGGACGATGGACGATGGACGATCGCCAGTCGTCCACTGTCGTCCATCGTCCATCGTCCATCGTCCTGTGGTCCATCGTCCTCCTCGGCGCGCTTGTGTTGCCGGCGAAGCCGGGCTTCGGCGGCGAGGAGCCGATGCCGGGGCTGGACCTTTCGACGAAGAAGGACGCGCTCCGCGCCGTGGACCAGGGCATTCAATGGCTGAAGGCCCGCCAAAACGCCGACGGCTCGTGGGTGCCGTCATGGCAGCCGATCGCAGCCGTCTTTGCGACGCGCGCGATCCTTCGGGACCCCGCGCGTGAGCGAGGGAAGCTGGACGCGAGCGCGGCCAGAGGGCTGGAGTTCATCGCCTCCTGCGCGCAGAAGGACGGAGGCTTTTACCGCGCGACGCGCCTCGTCGGAGCGTCGCGCAACTACAACACAGCCGCGTCGGTGCTCGCGTTGGCCGGCGCGCACCAGGACCGCTACGAGCCGCTGATCCTGGCCGGCCGCCGCTTCCTGGTGCGCCTCCAGAACCGGGACGAGAATTCCGAGTCGTTCGGCGGATGGGGGTACGGCGATTCGCCCGGCGACTTGATGATGACCGCCTTCGCGATCGAGGCGCTGGCGGCGACCCAGCGCATCTCGACCGCCGATGCCGAGAAGAACCACACCGCGCCCGCCGATCCGGACTGGACCGCGGCCGTCGCCTTCGTTTCGCGCTGCCAGAACCCGGCGGCCGGCGACGGCGGCTTTTTCAGCGATCCCGGCCAGGGCTCGGCCGCCGGCGAATCGGACGAGGACGATCGCCCGCCGCGGCATTCCGAAGGCAGCGCGACGGCGCTCGGGCTGGCCGCACTGCTCGAATCCAACGTCGCCCGCACGGATCCGCGCGTCCTCGGCGCGATCAACTGGCTCCGCTCCAGCTACACCCTCGACGCGCCGCCCGGCGGCGGAGGCAGGCAGGGACTTTACTTCTATTATTACGCCCTCGCCCGCGCGCTCAGCCTCTACGGCGAAGAGCCGCTCCTGCGCCCCGGAAAGCCCGCCGCCGACTGGCGCCGCGAGCTGACGATCCGAGTGATCTCCCTGCAGCGCGCCGACCCGCAGGGAATCGGTTATTGGGTGGGTTACCGGGCCCAAAGCGCCGAGAGAGACCCCGTCATCGCCACGGCCTATTGTGTCCTGACCCTCGAAACTCTGGCGGACGAGCCGCAGTATTGAGGAGTCCGCCCGGCATCGGAGTGGGGATCGAATGAGAACCTTTCGCGCCTTAGCGCTCGTCGTGCAGATCGCTCTCCTGTTCGGCTTCACCTCGCGGTGTTCGGCGGGGCTCGGACCGGAGAATGTGGCGGTCATCATCAACGAGGACAGTTGGGCCTCCAAGGCGATCGCCAACGAATTCATCGGCCTTTACGGCATTCCGCCGGCGAACGTGATCTACATCAAGCGCCTGCCGGATTTCGAGCAAACGGACATCGCGTTCCTGCGCGAGCAACTGATCAAGCCGGTCATCAAGATGCTCGAAGAGCGCAAGCTGGCCGCGCAGATTGACTGCGTCGCCTGGTCCTCCGACATTCCGTACATCGTGGACATCACGAAGGACTTCACCTCCGCGCCCGCGGCCGCCGTCGGAGGCGCCGGCTCCATCACCGGGCTGACGTATCTCTACCAGTTCGTCTTCGCGGACGCGGCCTACGCGCCGCCGGGCAGCTACGCGCTGCCGGGTAACAACCGTTATTTCCGCCGCACCCTCGCTCCCAGGAAAGGCCCCGAGCCGACCGACGCGCAGCAGAGCCGGCTGAGGGAGGCCGCTCTGCTGATCCACAGCGAGTCATGGACGGACGCCGAAGCCACGCTTCGGCCGCTCGTGCAGGAATGCCCCGACAGCGCCGAGGCCCATTATTGTCTCGCGGTGTGCCTGGTCCATCGCGGCGACATGGACGCGGCCGCCCAATCGCTCCAGCGCGCGGCCGAGTGCGGCTGGGGCAACTGGCGCGCATGGGAGGAGAACGAAGCTTTCGCGCCGCTGCGGGACCGGAAGGAGTTCAAGGAGGCCGTCGAGAAATCCAAGGCGGTCATCGAGGACGTCGCGCCCTCGCTGGGGTTCCGCAACACCTACGGCTGGAACGCCCGGGGCGAACGGACCGCGTCGGACAAGGATTTGCGATACCTGCTCTCCGTCATGCTGGCCGTCACGAGCGGGCGAGGCAACTCGGTGCCGGAGGCGCTCGACGCGCTCCGCGCCGCCGCCGGCGCCAGCGGCACGCGCCCGAAAAGCGCTTTCTATTTCATGCGCAACGACAACATCCGCTCGACCGTCCGCGACTGGCTTTTCCCTTCCGTCGTCGAGAAGCTGCGCGCGATGGGCCTGACTGCCGAACTGGAGGACGGCATCGTGCCCATGGGCAAACCGGACGTGATGGGCGCGGTCCTTGGCGCGGGCGAGTACGATTGGAAAGGCTCCGGCAGCAGAATCCTGCCGGGCGCCATCTGCGAGGATTTCACCAGCGCAGGCGGCATCCTGACCGTGGGCGGCGGCCAGACGCCGCTCACCAGCCTGATCGCCTGCGGCGCGGCCGCCTCCAGCGGCACCGTGACCGAGCCGATCGCCATCGAGGAGAAATTCCCCTCGCCGTTTATCCACGTCCATTACGCGCGCGGCTGCACGCTGGCCGAGGCGTTCTATCAATCCGTCGCGACGCCGTACCAGCTCCTCATCGTCGGCGACCCGCTCTGCGCGCCCTGGCGGGACCAGCCGGACGTGGTCATCGAGGGTTTCGCCGCCGGCCAGACGGTCACCGGCGTGTTTTCCCTGAAGCCTTCCGCCGCGCCGCTCAGCACCGTGCCCGTGCAGAGGTTCGAGTTTTACGTGGACGGCCGGTTCCGCGGCCGCCTTACGCCCGGCCAGAGCGCCGGAGGCGACGCGAAGCTGATGCTCGAAGGCTATCACGAAGTGCGCGTTGTCGCGGTCGCCGGCGGGCCGCTCGAGGAGCGTACCACGGAAGTCCTTCCGTTCACCGTGCGCACATCCGGCCGGCAACTGGCGATCTCCGGCCCGGAGAAGGGCGACGCGCCCTGGGACCGGCCGGTGCGCGTGCAGGCCGAATGCGCCGGCGCGGCGGAGATTCAATTCTTCCACAACCTGCGCCTGGTCGGCGCCGTCCATGGAGAGAAAGGCGCCGTCGAGATTGACCCGCAATTCCTCGGGCAGGGCCCCTGCCGCATCCAGTGCGTGGCCGTGGACGCCGCGAAGAAGCCGATGGCGGTGAGCGCGTTCATCGAGCTGCGCGTCGTCCCGCCCGCGCCCGCGCCGGCCATCGCCCCGCCCGAAGGGGGACTGTCGGAGCCAGGGCTGCTGCTGACGGCGGAAGGCGGCGCTCCGGTCGCCGTCGCCGACACCGGTAAGAAGAACTGGCTCGGCGGCGCCGGCGTCAAGGAAGGGCAGTCGTTCACGCTCGAAGGGTTCTTCGACGCGCCTGAGGAGACGGTCTATCAATTCCAGATCCGCGGCAACGTCGGCCCGGTCGTCGAGGTGGACGGCCGGACGATAGAAAGTCCGAAATCGGACCTTCAGCCGGCGAACGAAGGGCCCGAGCTGGTCGCCGCCGTCCAGCCGGCCGGTGGCGCCGCGTGGACCTTCCTGCCCGTCTCGCTCGCGAAGGGCCTGCATCGCCTGCGCATAACCGGCGTCGCCGTAAGAGGCTCGACCCTCGACATCCGCTTCGGCGGCCGCGGAACGCAGTCCATCGGAGCGAACTTCAAACATGCCAAGGGTCGGTTGTAAGAACTTGCGATAACCGGCTCCGCCAAAGTCCCGGTTGCCTTTAGATAGTTCCGCGCTTCCCTTGTCGAGCGTTTATGCCCTCGGACAGGCCATGGGAACATGAAAGCCGTCGCCGCGATTGTGAAACGCCATCCCGGCAAAACACTTAGCCAGGCAAGCCAATCCCGCCGCGTTGCCGAATACCCATACGCTGCCGTTTTTCATATCCAACGAACTTAGAGTCTTGCCCTCTTCTGCTTATTCGGCAATGGGTCCGAACGTGGCTTCAGCTTGGTCGGCAGAGGTGTTGTGAAAGAGGAATGAGAAGAGAGGAACAGGGTCTGTCTATTGAGTGGTGTGCGCCGGCATGCGAGATGGGAGATGTGTCGTGCGCGGCCGGAATATCCGGCTTGCGATCACTTGGACTTGCCCCGCGTCGGTTGGGCGGGCGGCACCCAGGCATTTTTGCCGCACTTCGGGCACTTGTAATCGCGTAAAACGTTCTGCATCGCTGTCGCTATTTCCTGCATCCCCATCCGAGGGTTTATTTTTTTCCCGGGTTCACGCTGCGGCATGAGCGCGGCGGGAAGCTCCGGCATGGGAATGGGCTGGCCGCACGACGCGCACCTCATGATGTTCACCATCGTGTATTCGCCGGTCTTGGGGTTTTTGAAGCGACCGGTCTCGTCCGCCTTATATATGGTCGTCCAGTCGTTACCCGTTTCCGAAAAGATTTCAAGAGACTTCATGTCAATCTTCTCGAACTTGAATTCCGCGCCAACCGACGGCCCCTTTATTTCGTTCCAGACCCGCAACCCGGCGAACGCCCCTGCGGCGGCGATGACAGCGATAAGCAACGCGACGAGCACGGTCTGCCTGCGGGTCATGGTTCGTTTCTTTCCACAAATTTCCGCGGAATCCGGGCACACGACCTGTTGGTCATCCGTTCTCTAGAACTTCACACGAGGTGAAAACGCCATTTTAACTGCGGCCAAAGGCATTGTCAAGTAAGATAAAAACGGGACGCTGTGGGACTGTCCATTAGGTTTACAGAGAAAAAGGGCAGCCGCGCTTCAGATTCGCCATGCTTTGCGACTTTGGGGCCGTCGCAAATGCCAATCTTTAGTAATAAGGCGAATACGCTCGCATAGCAGACGGCAATTGTGTCGTGCGCGTCCGGAATGCCGTGCTTGCGGTCACTGAGTCTTGGGCGGTGTCAGCACCCATGCGTTCTTTCCGCACCTTGGGCACTTGTACTTGGTTAGAACTTCCTCCACCGCCGCCGCCCTCGCCAGCAGCACGTCTTCGCGGGTTAATTGCTTACCGGGGTCAGGCCTCGTTGGGGGTTCGCCGGGGATGTTCGGCGCGGGAATGAGGCGGCCGCACGACGCACACTTCATTGGGCGCACCATCGTGTATTCGCCCGTGTCGGGGTTCTTGAAGCGACCGGATGCGTCGGGAGCATATTTGCCCGCCCAGTCCGCCTTCGTCTCCGAAAAAACTTCAAAAGACCTGACGTCAATCTTCTGGACCTTCTGGTCCACGTAGAACGTCGGCTCGCCGTGGATCCGCGTCACGGTGAAGGCCGCCGCGGCGCTGATGACGGCGACCAGCAACGCGATGACCGCGATCTTCTTGAGGTTCACGCTTCACTTCCTTCCATAAGCTCCCGCGCAGCGCGGGCACGCGGCCTGTTTTGTCAGCCGGCCTCTGGAACTTCGCCCCTATTGGCAGAAGCCACTCTAACCGCAGGCTGTAAAATTGTCAAGAAAAACGGGAAAGGGGCAATGTGCGGCTGCCAGTCAAGCCATGTGGCGCGCGAGCCGGATGGGAATTCCTAATTGACGTTTGCATAAAAAAGGAATACTCACGCAAAGACGCCAAGAGCGCCAAGAAGAACAAAATCAGGCTGTTTTCGTTCTTGGCGCTCTTGGCGTCTTTGCGAGAGACCTTTCCTAACGCAAATATCAATAGATGCACGACCAATGGGAATCATGGGAAACAGGCCGCTCGTCCCGCAAAACCGCGCTTCTACCTTTTCGCCGGCGGCTTTCGCCACGCTTCAATGAACTTCTTGTCGGCGCGGGCCGATTCGAAATAGCTCAAGAGGTCGCCGCGCAGGTCGGACATGACGCCGGGGTTCTCGCGGGCGAGGTTTCTCTCCTGTTGCGGATCGCCGGCCATGTCGAACAGCAATTCGCCTCCGAGTCCGGCGGCGCGTTCCACTTTCGCGTAGCCGTCAATGGCCTTGTCCGCGTGTTTCGCGCCGGCCAGGCGTTTTCCGGGGCGGAGCATCGCGGCCCAGTTGTCTTTCCAGACGGTGGCGAAGACCGTTTCCATTCCGATGAAGGGCACGCTGACGGCGAAGTCGCGATGTCGGTCCGGTCCGCCCCTGACCACGCCGGCGAACGACCGCCCATTCACGGTCCTGGGGATCGGAACCTGCGCCAGCTCCAGGATGGTCGGCATAATGTCCTGCGGCTGCACGACGGCCTTGCGCCGGCCGGCGCTTCCGCCGGGGACGTGAATGATGAAGGGGATGTGGCTGATTTCCTCGTAGAGCGGGATGTATTTCAACTGGCCCGGCTCCGGGAGGATGCCCTTGCCGATGATGCCGTGTTCGCCCAAGAGGAAGCCGTGGTCGGTCGTGAAGAGAACGAGCGTATCGTCGAGCAGGTTAAGATCGCTGATCTTCTGGAGCAGGCGTCCCGTCCAGCGGTCCACCAGGGTGACCTCGGCGGCGTAGAGGGCGCGGCAATGGTTGAGTTCCTCCGGCGACAGGTAGCCCTTGACCCGGGCGTATCGCGGATAGTCCACCACCTGGCCGGTGTAGCCGGGATTGTAGCGCTCGACGTACCAGGGCGGCGCATCCCACGGCTCATGCGGATCGAAGGTATCGGTGTAAAGGAAGAACGGCCCGTCGCGGTAGTTGTCCTCGAGCCACTCGCAGGCGCGGGTCATGGTCTGTGCGACGAACGTGTCGGACTCATAGCGCCGGGCGGCCACCGCTCGGCGATGGCGCTGCGCGAGCCGGGCGGCTCCTCGGATTTTCTTCGGGTCGCAAGGAGATTCCGGGCGCCTGGGGTGCGTCTTCCAGCGGTCCGACTCCTGCCCGCGGATCCATTCCCACGACTGAAACCCCCGGTCGAAGTAGTACCCGTTCTCCAGAATGTGCGGGCAATCGGTCACCATGGCTGTGGCGTAGCCCGCGTCGGAGAGCACCTGCGAGATCACCGTCTCCTTCTCCGTCATCGGCGCCCAGCCGGTGTAGGCGGCCGTGAAGCAGCCGGTCATCACGTCGCGCCGGTTCGGTACCGTCGGGAAACTCGCGCTGTACGCGTTCTCGAACACCTGGGCGGTGCGCGCGAAGGCATCGAGGTGCGGCGTGCTGATCCAGCGGTTCCCATAACAGCCGGCGTGGTCGCGGCGGAACGTGTCGGAGACGATGACGATGAAATTCATGCGGAGGGTTCCTTGGAGGACGCGGGGACACACGCCCTCTTTCGGCCCCGCCCTGTGGAACTTCGGCCCTGTTGGCCAAACGCAATCCATTCGCCGGCAGCGGCGTTGTCCGGAAAAGCAAGCACAGGGCAATGTGGGGCCGTCTGTGAGGTCGTGTGTCCCCGCCGGAATTCCTAACCGACAGCGACCTGCTCGTCGCGGCCGGGAAATCGCGTCACACCCGCAAAGGGCTTGAGGAAACAAGCCATCTGTTCCGGCAAGCCCCCGCTTCAGGCGGTCTGCCTGAAGCGGAAAGCACCGTTGCCTGCCGAGGCGCTATTTCGTGGTGGTGGTTGCTTCCCCGGCGCCTGACGCCGGAGCGGCAGCCTCGGCGGCAATCCTGACCATCCTGGCGTTGCCGTCGGCAACGTTGTAGGCCGCCATCACTTCCTGCCCGACTTTGAGGTCCTCGAACTTCGCCGGGGGACCGCTGATTCGTCCCTTCGCCGCCTTTTCCGACGCCTGGCCGCCTTCGCCGGCAGGTGGCACCGCCGCTTTGAAGAAGCGCGTCTGCTCGACGCAGTTGACGACTACGTCCTTCGTCGCGCCATTATCGGTCACCGCGATGGTGAGCGCCTTGCCGTCAATCTTGATCAGTTTTCCGGTGATACGTAGGAACTGCCCCGGGCCGCGCGTGCTTGCACCGGCCGGCCCGGCGGGGGTTTGCGCCATGGCCGCGGCTCCGAACGCCATTGCGGCGACCACTACTGCGACTCCGACGTACCTCATCTTTCGCCCTTTCTTCTCTGGAACCGGAATATCCCGGTTGACTCGCAGCTCACGACCGCCGTGAGCTCGCTTGGTGTCATTCTACCTTCCCCGGCTGAAAAAGCAAGTGAGATTCCCGTCCTGACTGACGACCATTGATTCTATTGCAGCCATTGCAGACGGAATTCGCCCCAGGGCCGCCCTGCACATAACCGTCAGGCGTCAAGGGAGATGTCGCAGTGAAATCGTCCCGCCGGCGCCCGAACCGCAGAGAAAGCCGGGTCGTTCCGCACTCCGCCAAGGCGCGCTCTCGGCGCAGGCGGGGTGTTCGGCTTCCTCCTGCAGGAAGATGTTCTTTACAGAAGGCCCGGCGTTGAAAACAGGGGCGCCGGGAAGCGCCTCAAACCGGTTCTCCTCCAGGATGACGTCGTGGGTGTGCCGGCCGAAATCCACCTGCGCGCGGACGCCCGCGCCGTTCCGCTCGATCCGACAGCGACGGATGAGGCACGAGTGCGGTTCGACCGGCGGCGGATCGCCGCGGAAATTGATGCCCTGGCCCTGGTTCTCGGCGATGAGGCAGGATTCGATCAGGTTGTGGCAGTCGCGCGTGCCGATGGATATGCCGGATAAGCCATTCCCGGTGAATTCGCAATTCGCGACGGTCGTGAACGCGGCGCGGACGCAGAAGAAGAACCCGCTCTTGCGGTTCCGGCGCGCCGTGCAGCGCTCGAAGAGGGAGTTCGTGCTCCCGGCGCCGGGATGAAAGCCGTTGCCGGAGTTACCGCTGCATTCGCAGTCGGAGACGCGGATATCACTGCACATCTGAAACCCCAGGCCGTCGCCGTGATAGTCGCGCTCGACGACGCCGTCGAAATGGACGCGCCGGCTGCGCGCCAGGTACAGCCCCGAGCCCCGGCAGCCGCCCATTTCCACGGGGTTCTCCGCCCAATTGCCTTCGAGCGTCATGTGGCGCACGGCAGCGTCGGAAATGCCGTGGCCGAAGATGAGAGGATAGGCCGTCGTCAGCCGGGGATTTTCCTCCGCCGCATAGTCGCCTTCGATTCCATGGTCCAGACCGACCCAGTTGCCGTCAATCCAGGTAATGCGGGCGAAGGTCTGGTAGAAGCCCGAACGTTTGTCGTCGAGGATGGAGACGGTCATGCCCGCGTCGAGCCCTTCCGTCGTCTGGAGGGGCACGTCGCACATGCCGTAATTATGATATCCCGCCAGCGGGTAAACGCGGCTGGGGCCCTTGCGCAGCACCGTGCGCGAGTCCTGCCCGACCAACTCCACTTTGGACCGCAACTCCAATCCCCGGTCCAGCGTCAGCGTCAGCGCCGGGAGGACCAATCGTCCGCCGAGAGGTCCGAGATCGTCAATACAAGCCTGGAGGGTCCGCGCGCTGGAGCAGTCGCCGGGCGATAGCTTCCGTTCAACCATCTAATGGTTCAATCTACTTCCAAGTCGTTTCCGCCGGCGGAGTTTTCTCTCCATCCGGCCCCGGCGGAATGTGGTTGCGGTACTTCCCCCACATTTCCATCATGAACGAATCCCAGGTCTGTCTTTGCCAGCAATAATCAGGATAGGTCAGTCCGCCGGCAGGATAGGGAGCAAAACTTGTCTGGGCCTGGATTGTTTTCAGGAATTGGGTATCGTCTTCCGTCATCCAGCGATCCACATAACTGAAGAACGCATCATGGTCCCAGTATTTTTCCGCATGCATAAGCCTTGCCGCCAATGCCTCGCCCACCCAGGCAAGGCTCGTGCAGCCGCGGCGGTAGGCTTCGTTCATGCCGGGCTCCTCCGGATCTATCGGCCAGTCCTTGGGCTGAAGATGTTCATACTGGCCCCAGCCGGGCGTCTTCGTATTGACATCATGCCCGTCTTTGTCAACTCCCATGTGCCCTGCATAAACCACCTTCGCTCCCGTCCAGCAGCGCCTGTACAACGTCTGCATATCTTCCCCGAACTGGCAGTTAGGATAACTCTTGTTAGGTGACGCCATTTGGTCATCGCCCAGCATGATCCCCGCGAACACGATCGGCCATTTCCTTCCCGTCCCATGCCCGCCAAACCCCACCCATCCGTGAAAACCGGCCCGCACGATTCCCCACAGATCAATCCCGTTCTGCACGAAACCGATCAGGAGCTTCTCTTTTTTCGCCGGCGGCAGATCAGTCAGCAGAATCAAGCTGGCCAGGCCGGCGGCCCGGCCCAACTCTCTTCCATACTGGGGCTGATACTCGATCGGGGCGTCGAACGAGAAGAAAACCAGATCGAGCCACACGCGGCTGTAGTTATCCTCGATCTCCTTCAGCGTCACCAGGTCCTGCTCGGTGCTGAAAGTTTCTTTGCCATAGGGCAGGCTGAGCAAGAGGTTCCTTTTCAGGTTCCTGGCCAGGTAGATTTTCTGGGACCGGTCGCAATAGGACGGACGAAAGGCGTCGTCCGGCGCAGCCTCGGCGAGGCAAGTGAGCACGCAAGCGCTTTTCACCGGACAGGGGGCCTTGTCGGCCCTTCGAAGCCAGTCGGGAATCTTTCCGAATTCAGCATCGGTCGCGCTGATCGTGGAGATCAGCGCATCGCCGGGCTTCATGTGAATCGGCAATGAAGCGCACATCTTGGCGTCATAACGGTCTCCCTCTTCGCGGCTGTCGTATCCGCTGGCGCCGTCGGCGAGCGGCGGATTCAGCTCGCTCCCATTTCGCCCGTTCCCCGGCGGAGGAGTGATTGAAACCACTTCGCAGTTTCCCACGACATAATAGTCTCCGGTGACGAACCGCCCGACCTCGGCCGGTTCACTTAGTTTCCATGTGATCCCGTATTGGGTGATGATATCCGTTTTCTCCGCTCGAGCGGTCTGAATTGACATACCTAAGAGAATGGCCGCGCCGGTCAGAAACACGTACTTAGATACGCGCATGGTCGCCTCCAACTATAGAAACCTTGTAACCAATAGGACGGGCCTCATCGCGTAAAGATGAGGTTCTGCACTTTCCCTTCGGTATAGTCAATGACGTCGGCATTGTGCAAAGTCCAGCCGGCCGCGAAAAACAGGTTCTTGATCCGCGACGCGACGTCCTGGTACATGCAGACCTCGATCAGCACGCTCTTCAGGCGGGCGTCGCCCAGCACGCGGGCTGCGCCGCGCGCGACCTGCTCTTCGAGCCCATCCACGTCCACCTTGATATGGGTCGGAAAGGGCAGCCCGAACCGGCCCGTCAGGTCATCGAGCGAGACGCCCATCATCCCCTGGCGATTCTTCGGAGTGAAGGGCTTTTCGCACTGCGTTACGGGCCTTCCATACGTATGGAGCGAGGCGCCGGGCGCGAAGGCCTTCACGTAGAAGAAGTCCATGCCGGTCCGGTCCGTGATCGCCAGGCAGTGCGCGGTGATCGCCTCCGAGAGGCCGTTCAGGACGATGTTCCGGTTCAGCCGGGCGTAATTGAGCGCCTCCGGCTCGAAGGCCAGCACCCGGCAGTTCCCGTTCAATCGCTTGGCTGCATAGAGCCCATACTGGCCGATATTGGCGCCGACGTCATACAGGACGTCGCCCTCGCGCACAAATGAATCTATCCACGCGATCGTGTCGGGCTCCTTGGTGGCATAGGTCTCCGCGCGCCAGCGCTCGAAGCTCATCGTCTCGCCGGGCCACACCTCCGAATCCACGTGCAGCAGGACGGACACGTTGCCGATTCTGCACGATACGACGTCTCCCATCTTGTCTACGGCCATTCTCCGAACTCCTATATATTACGTGACAACCAGCTCGATGACGGTCGGCGGGCCGGCGCGCTGGAAGGCGCTGACGGCGCGGACCTCCAGCCGGTTCGCGCCGCGAGTCAACGGCCACTCCAGGCATACGTCCGCCCGCTCCCACGATTCGGCGTTCGCGCCAACGGTCGCCGGGCCGCGCTTGACCTCGTAATGAGTGAAGTTCGGCATCGCGTGTTCGAGGCGCACTTCCAGGACACCGGGGCGGCGCGTCTGCTGGAGGTACGCGCGCACGCGCCCGATCGTCCAATAGAAGTCGCTGCGGCGCTGCGTCTGAAGGGAGTGCTCCGGGTACTTCGGGTTCGCCGCATCGGTCCACCAGAGGAAGCCGTTCCAGTGGTAGTGGTCGGTCCCGTGCGCGTGTTCGACGGGGACCGGTTCGACGAGGTAGTCGTTGCGCAGGCAGATGCAGAAGCGGCAGTAGATCTTCATCGAGCTTTCCAGCGGCTTGCAGATGTACTCGCTGGAGCTGAAGACGGGAGTCGGGCCGCTGACGGCGTTGGGAAGCCGCGGCTGCCAGGGCGCCCGCCAGACGCGCTGCGTCAGTCGCCCGCCGTGTCCCAGGCGGACCGCCTCGTGCAGTTCCAGCGCGTTGATCGGCCGGCCGTCGAGCTCCCAGACGAAATTGTTGTCGCCGGCGGAGTCCATGAGGATCCACTTGCCGAGCTCATCCACCCAGACCTCATTGAGGCAGTGGTGGTCAATGACGACGATGCGCGCGTGGAAGCCCAGCGCGCCGGCGCAGGCGGCGTAGAGCGCCGACCAGTGCGTGCACATGCCGAAGCCCCAGTTGTTCTTGACGGTGTCGAGGATTTCGAACGGGTTCCAGGACGGGCAGTACGGGTAATCGCGGCTCTGCCAGCCGAACCACTGTTTCCAGCACCAGTCGCGCAGGAGGCAGAGGCGTTCGAGGTCGGTCTTGCCGCGCGCGATGACTTGCTCCAGGCGGTATTGCTTGACCAGGCGCTGCGCGCGCGGGTTCGGCGCCATCCAATGGAAGGCGTAGGAACTGCGCGCCAGTTCCGGGCGGTCCCAGTGCGCGATCCGGCAATCGGCGGCCGACTTCGCCGCCTTGATATCCGGCTTGAGCGTCACGCGCGAGACGACCGGCGTCGCGTCGAGCCGCCGGCTCGACAGCGTCGCGCGCCACTGCACGAAGCGTCCCGGCCGATCGAGCCGCGCGACCGGGCGCCAGGCGGACCAGCTCTTCGGGTCGAACGCCGGCGTCGAGCCGCTGCGCATTTCGAAGAGGACGGCCGTCCCGGCCGGTGCGGTGCGGCGCGCCTCCAGGCGGCAGGAGCGAATTTCCATCACCGGCGCAATGCGCCCCGCGCCGTCCGGATCGCCCAGGTCCGCCACGGGCGAGGTCAGGCTGCCCGAAACCGGGTGGCCCATCGCGCGCAGGCGCACGAGGTACTCGCCCGGCTGGTTCCGGCTCGGGCCGGCGGCGTTGAAGTGCCAGGTCCGGCCGCCGTCGAAACTACGCAGGCTGCGGCCGCCGGCGCCGGCGCCGGCCAGAGTGGATTCCGACAGGTCGCCGCCCGAGAAGGCGGACGGTCTGGCCTCCAGACCCTCGGCCGACTCCAGGTAGAGCCAGCCGTGGCCGGCGAAGATCACTTCGTTGCGCCCCGCTTTCAGAAAGCGCCCCGGCACGGCGCAGCGGTCCCAGCCGCCCGTCAGAAGCCGCGCCACGCGCTGCTGATGGGCGATCTTATGTCCGTTGACGAGGATCGTCCAGACCGCGTCGCTGTCGGCGGGCGGCTGATTGACGAACCACAGGAGCGTGGCTTCCTTGATTTTTCCGGGCGACGGCAAATCGAAAAGGACCTTCGCCCAGTGCGCGGGAGTGATCTCGTCCCGCAACGCGAGCTTCTGGGACTCTTCATTGTGGAAGAGGACGGTGGGAGCGAGCCGCGCTTCGCGTCCGCCCTTGGTCAACTCGATGCCGGCGTCGCGCAGGCACTCCTCGAATCGGCAGGCGATCATGATTTCTCTCCGCGGGAATCGGGGAACGTAGGACACAGCGCACTATATCTGCGGGCGGCGGCGCTGTCAAGAAAAGTGAGAACAGGGGCGCGATTACGACGCCGGGAAGGAGATGCTCTTGACGACGCGGCGCGAGAGTTTGAGTTCGCCGAGATCCGGGCTCTTGCCGATGACGAAGTCGTCGGTGATCGCCTCCACGTCGAGCGCAAGACGGCTGCCGCTGGTCTCCACCAGGGCGGCGCTTTCGGCGGCGGGCGGCTTCTCGGCCTGGGCCGGGAACGCGATGCCGACGACGCGGTCGGGGCTGACCTTCATCGGGCCGAATTCGGTCGTGAAGACGAAGTGCCCGTCCGCGAACTCGACCTGGCTGGCGCGCACGGCGTCGCCATTCGAGAGGTAGCTGAGAATCTCGCCGGGCTTCGGGCCGGCCAGCGGGTGCTCCGGCGCGGGCAAGCCGCAGTACACGGCCAGGCGGCGGAGGGCCAGCGGCCGCGTCGCGCCGAAGATCACGTAGGCTCCCTCCCTGGGTCCTTCGGGCGTGGTGATCTCGGCGACCTGCTTGCCGTTGTACCACGCCTCAGCGTAGCCGTCCGACGGGTCGTACGTCACCTTGATCCGGGCGGGTTCCTTGCCGGTCGGCTGCGTCAGGCGCTGGCGCGGTGTGGGCGGAGACGACGCCTGCCCGTCGTTGTACACGACGAACACGGCCGAGGTAATGAGATGGAACATGATGCCGTCCCGAATCTGCATTTGCGGATGCGCCCGGTCGGCGAAAAGCTGGATGTGGAGGGGCGTCAAGGGCGGCGTCGGATCGTAGTCGGCGATGAGCGTCACGGTCTTGTCCTGGTGCAACGGCAGCGAGAGGATCGCCTGGTACTGTCCGCCGGGCGTCTCGCCGGAGAGGTGCAGGAGGCCTTTGGCGAAATTGCAGCTTCCCGAGACCAGTTCCCAGGGTTTGAGGACGCCGGTCTCGAAACGGCTGTCGAGCCAGAAGCCGCTCAAGGAGATGTTCGAGAGGAGCCCGCGCGGGATGGAGACTCGCCCGAGCGACGGCGATTCGATGTCGAGCGTCTCGGCGGAGAGCGAGGCGACCTTGCCGCTGATCTGGTCGCCGTTGTTCAGGAAGAACCGCGCGGGAGCGGCGTCCACCTCCGTCCACGCCAGGTCCAGCCGCTCGACCTCATCAGCGCTGAAGCTGACCTCTTCGGCGAACGTGGGCGAGGAGAACCGAATCTTTCCGTCGGCGAGGCGCAGGAGGTTGCCGTTGATCCGGTCGTTGTTGCGCAGGCAGACCGTGTCGCCGCTCTGAACCGGCGGCGCCTTCGGAGCGGGGCCGCAGAGCTTGAACAGGCCGAAGGCGGCCGATTGGCGAAGGTCGCGCTGCACCGGGCTCCACGCCATCTCTTTCACCGGCGCGCCGGGGCGGACGCGGCAGATGTTGCCGGCGTACGCCTGTCCTTCCTTGAGCGGAAACTCGATGCTCGGCAGCGGAAGGGCCGCCTCGATCACCCACTCGCCGGCGTGCACCCGCACGGCGGAATCGAGGCCGGCCTGCTCCAGGCGGAGCCAGCGGTCCTCCGGCGCGTTCTCCGGCCGGCCCTCCTCGATCCATTGACCGACGCGGCCGCCCGCGGGGTTCAGGAAGATCCGGAGGCAGGCGGCGGGCTTGTCGGGCGACGCCAGGAGGATCTCGATATGGTCGTCGTTGACGATCCGCGGATCGCGGCCGGTGATTTCGGCATGGATCGCCTCGGGCCGGGGTTCCTTGCAGCGGACCGCCACGTAGAGGAACTTCTCGTCCCAGGCCATGGCGAACTGCGTCTGCACGTCCGCCGCGGCGCCCTGGAGCCCGGTGAAATCGCCGCTCCAGGGCACTGCGCGCCAGATGTCGTCGCGCACGTCGCCGTCAATGAATGGCGGATGGTCCGTCTGAAAGACCTGGTACTCGCGCGGCGCCGCCAGGGCGGTGGCGCCGAGGAGGCATGCGGCGCCAGCCAGGAGGATTCCACTCAGGCGCGGCTTCGACATTGTTTCCCGTCCCTTTTTGTGACCGGATTGCTCATCATATCATAAGGGGCGCGCGGATTGAACCGGGCGGTTGCTCTCCGGCGAGTGTTGAGCTTTGCGGCGGATGGCGATCATCGGAGAACGGACGATCAGCGCGCGGGCGGACGATTCATTTCACCTCGGTCGCGCTCGCCGTCAGGCTTTGTTCGTTCGCCATCTCAAGGACGATTTCGCCCGCGTTCGGATTGGGCTTTCCCCGGGCGGTCAACTTTACGGCCATGTCCATCGAACCTTCCGTGGGCAGAATAAGGGATGTTGCAACCGGGACCTCGATGCAGAAGTCGGCCTTCAGCGCGCTCTTCTCAACGGTAAACCCGGGCGGAAGCGGCGGATCGAACTTGTCGCAGGTGAAGGCGCAACTCAACTGCAGGCACTCCGTTTTGCCGAGCTGGACGACTTTTTCGAGGGTGACGGTTGATTTAAAGTTTTCCTTTTTCGCCATCATCCCGAGGCGAGTGAGATCCTTCGCTATCAGTCCGGAGTTGCCTTCCCAGCGATCGCCCACCTTTTTCCGTTCTTTCGAGCCGAAGACCTCGTCGTCCGTCGGCCCGTTCGGGTTTTCGCTGACGAGATTCAGCAGCCTCAGCGAGTCCTCGGTATCCGGATCCAGGCCGCCGACCATCTCGAAGGCTTGCTCTTTTCCGTCCCACGCCGCGGTGATGACACTGCCCTTGGGCACTAATTCTCTCCGGGCGTCGCCTTCGATCCGAGTCAGTTTTTCCACTTCGACCTTGACCCGGGTATGCGCGCCTTTCTCGCTCACGGCGAGAACGGTCGCCACCAGCTCGGCCTCGACCGTAAACTTACTGCTCTTGTCCTCGAGAACCTTGTCGCCCTGTTTGATGACTTGCGAGGTGCTCTGCTTGCCGACCATCGTTAAGTGGCACTTGGACCCGACAGGATCCGGCCGGTCCAGGCGGATTTCATAGTCCTGGGCGAACAGGGCCGAACAGGGCGCCCATGCCAGCGCCAGGATCGCCGCGGAGAATTTCAACCTGCTGCGCGAGCGCTTCATGATTTCGCCTCCTGAAAAAGTCAGAGGCTCCCGCGGTTCTCACTCCTTGCGCGCAGGAGCGGGGCGGAGGGCCTGTTTCTGTTCGTACATCAGGTGGTCGGCGCGCGCGACGAGGTCGGCGATGGAGCATTCCTTGCCCGGCTCGGACCGCGCCACGCCGATACAGAGCGATATCTGGTATTTGCGGCCGGGCTGCGCGTTCACGGCGGAGAGCTTCTCCTGCAGGCGCACGATCATCCGGTTCGCGCTGTTGGGACCGATCTCGAGGGCGAGGACGACGAACTCGTCGCCGCCGACGCGGGCGATGAGGTCCGACTCGCGGAAGGTCTGCTTGAGGAGCCGGGCCGTCTCGATCAGCGCCTGGTCGCCCACGTTGTGGCCGAGCGTGTCGTTGATCCGCTTGAAGCCGTTCAGGTCCAGGAACAGGCAGCAGAGCCCTTCCCGGAGGCGCCTGGCCAGCCTGAGATAGTCTTCGGCAACCGCCCGGAAGCCGCGGCGATTGAGGATGTCGGTCAGCTCGTCCACGGTGGCCAGTTCGCGCAGGGCGTTCTCGAGCTGCACCTGCCGCGCGATGTGCTTGATCATCGGGCGGTACAGGCCGGCGTACATCACCGGCATGATCAAGACCACCAGCGAGATGCCCGTCAGGAGTGCCTCGGCATAGGGACTGCGGACATTGCGGATGCCGGTCAGGCGCAACGCCAGGCAGACGAAGAATTGCGAGATGAATACGGCGATGATGCTGGTGAGGAAGAGGCGGAACGGCGTGACCTGTCTCTCGAAGATTTTCGGCAGCGCGCCGCGCGAGAGGTCCACCGGCTCATGGCGCGGCGACGGCGGGCGCGCTCCGGGCTTGACCCTCGCGAGTTCCTCGTCCTTCTTCTCCGAAGGTTCCGGCGGCATGCGGCTCTCCTGCTGCTCCTCTCATTCCCGGCCGATGCGCACAGCCGCCGGGAAGCGCGCCCACCAACAGCGAGGATAACATAACAGGATTGGGCCCAAAAAGGAAGCCATCCGCCGCGCGGGCCGTTGACCCTGCTACAGTTGCTGCAACCGGGCGATCGCGTCCGGCCGGACCTCGGGCGTGCCGCCGCGCTGCGTGGCGACGTACGCGCCCCAGAGGTTCGCCTCGCGGCCGATTTCCGCCGGCGGCAGCCGCTTGAGGCACGAGATCATCAGCGATGCGGTGAAGGCGTCGCCCGATCCGACGGTGTCCGCCACGGTCACTTTCAGCCCGGGCACTCGGACTTCCTCGCCGCCGCGACAGATCGTGCAGCCGCCGGCGCCGCGCGTGACGGCCATCAGCTCGATGCCGTAACGCTCCATGAATCCGCGGATCCCGCCGGTGAAATCGGAGGCGAAGAGGTCCTGGAGGAATTCCAGCTCAGCGTCGTTGAGCTTGACCACCTGCGCGCGCTTGAAGCCGTCGGCGAGGATTTCGCGGCTGAAGAAGTTCTGGCGCAGGTTGACGTCAAAGACCTTCAGCGCCTTCTTCGCCTGGTCAATCATGCGCAGGATGCCGGCGCGGCCGGCGGGATTGCGCTGGGCCAGCGTTCCGAAGCAGACCGCGTCGCAGCGCGAGAGCGGCTCGGCGAGCTTCTCCTGCCACGCCAGAAAATCGTACGCCGCGTTCTCGACGATCGTGTAGGCCGGCTCGCCCTGCGCGGAAACGGCCACCCGGACGATCCCCGTCGGATGGACCGGGTCCACCTGGACGCAGGACGTATCGAGCCGTTTATCCTTCATCACCTGGAGGATCGCCTGGCCGTCGGGATCGTCTCCCACGCGGCTGATCGGCAGCGCCCGCGCGCCCATGCACTGGGCCATATAGGCGCAATTCAGCGGCGCGCCGCCGAGCACCTTGCGGTCCGGGAAGCAGTCCCAGAGAATTTCGCCGATGCAGGCCACCAGCGGTTGGGCTGGCTTGGGCTGGGCGGATTTCATGTCGTCGTCCCTTCGCGTTGCGCGGCTGGAAGCGGCCGGTGGACATTCTACATCGCCGGGAAACTTCTGCAAGCGGGAAGAGCGACGATGCACCCTCGCGCGTCGCTCTGGCGAGCGCTCGCCGGCTATATCGCACTGCGGTATACTGCCGTGCAACATAACCGCCCGCGCGATGATTTGCGAAGAAGAGGTGCGGGTCAGGATCGCCGTCGCGGAATGATCGCGCGCATTCCTTTGCCGCGCGCTCGCCTACTATATCCCACCGGAGTATACTTGCCGGGAATATAGCTACCAGCTTTCGCGGGAATGGCCTTGGGCTGTAAACCGCGTGGACTTTCGCCATGCGCCTGCGCGGCACCCGCTTTTCTGGTCTTTTCGGCGGGTTTATCCTCGACGCCGATCGGGGGACGGAATCCGCGCCGAGGCACAACCGGCTCGTGGCGATGTGGATAGCCGCGCGGCTCCGCGATATAATCTGCGCGGATATCCTGCGAAACTTGCCTGTAAATTGAGATGGAAAACATGACATCGCGCAAGCGAACGCTGGCCGCTTGCGCCTTCCTGCGGCCGGACCGCATCCCGCGGTTCGACAACTTCCAGGATTATACGAAGGAATGGGAGGCGCGGTTCGGGCCGGCGGAATCTCTCTCGGACCTGGAGATTATCGTCCCTGACGAAACCCCGTTCCTCAGCCGCGCCCGGCGGATCAGGGAAGAAGCCGGCTGGATTTACGAGGTGGACGGGTGGGGCCGGACCGTCCGCCGCAGGCCGGATGCGTTCTTCGTCGAGGTGCTCCAGGCGCCGATCCCCGTGGGCGCGGACCCGGATTCCGTCCGGTTCGACTCTCCCGGCCTCGACGTCCGTTACGCCGCGAAGAGCCGGGAGGAAATCGAGCGGATCAAGCGGCAGCGCGCCCTGTTCGCCAAGACGGGCGGCCCCTTTCTGCGCACGAGTTTCGTGCGCGGCGAGACGCAGTTCCTGCTCGACATCGCCGGCGATCCGCCGCTGGCCGCAGCGCTGGCCGGCAAGGTCGCCGATCAACTCGCCGCCGTCGGAGTCGAGGCCGTCCGGCGCTACGGCCTGCAGGAAACCGGGGTCTGGATTTACGACGACATGGGGTACAACGACGGGCCGATGTTCAGCCCGAAATCGTTCGAGCGCGTTTTGCTGCCCGCGTTTCGCCGGATGATCGCCGCTT
>Ga0181524_10001909_pt1 | contig 22754 bp, 20 predicted proteins | sample PEATcosm2014_Bin_34_FD_119761 | JGI IMG/M metagenome (GOLD analysis project Ga0181524, IMG submission 119761) | Peatland microbial communities from MTU Mesocosm Facility, Houghton, MI, USA - PEATcosm2014_Bin05_60_metaG | ecosystem: Environmental > Terrestrial > Soil > Wetlands > Peat | place... | reverse complement strand
TCGGCGTTGCGCAGGATGTCGAAGCCCTCGGCATAGGCCTGCATCAGGCCGTATTCGATGCCGTTGTGCACCATCTTGACGAAATGGCCGGCGCCGCAGGGGCCGGCGTGCAGATAGCCTTCCTCGACGCTGGCGTCGCGTCCCTCGCGGCCCGGCGTCGATGGGATCGTCCCGCGGCCCGGCGCCAGCGCCTTGAAGATCGGATCGAGGCGGGCGATCGGCTCGCGTTCCCCGCCGATCATCAGGCAATAGCCGCGCTCCAGCCCCCAGACGCCGCCGCTGGTGCCGACGTCGAGGTAGTGCAGGCCCTCGGCCTTGAGCGCCGCGCCGCGCCTGATGTCGTCGCGCCAAAAACTGTTGCCGCCGTCGAGGATCACGTCGCCTCGCGAAAGCAGCGGCCGCAGCGCGTCGATCGTCCCTTCAGTGGGGGCGCCGGCGGGCAGCATGATCCAGATCGCGCGCGGCACCTCGAGGGCCGCGACGAGCGCGCTCAAGGATTCGACCGCACGCGCTCCTTCCGCGGCGAGCGCCCGGCCGGGCGCGGGATCGCGATCATAAACGACGCAAGCATGGCCGGCGCGCATCAGCCGGCGAACGATATTGGCGCCCATGCGGCCGAGGCCGATCATGCCGAGCTGCATCGCGGCGCCTCCCTTGAAAAGGACGAACGCTTCAGTCCTTGGCGCGTTCGACGTAGCTGCCGTCTTCCGTCTGGATGACGACGCGCGTTCCAGTGCTGATATGGGGCGGCACCATGACCCGCGCGCCGTTGGAGAGTTTGGCCGGCTTATAGGACGAGGACGCGGTCTGGCCCTTCATCGCCGGCTCGGTCTCGACGATCTCCAGCGTCACGCGCGGCGGCAACTGGATGCCCACGGGCGTCTCGTTGAAGATCGACAGGATGACCTTCATCCCTTCCTGCAGCCACTGCGCCTGATCGCCGATGACGTCGGCGGGAACCTGGATCTGGTCGTAGGTCTCGGCGTTCATGAAGTGATAGCCGTCGGCGTCGGAATAGAGGAAATCGTAATTCTTGTCCTCGACGAAGGCGCGTTCGACCTGCTCGGTGGTCTTGAAGCGATCGGTCACCTTCACGCCGTCGGAAAGGCGACGCATGTCGATCTGCGTCGTCGGCGTGCCCTTGCCGGGATGGAAGCTTTCGGCCGACAGAACGACGCAGAGCTGACCGTCCTCCCGCTCGATGATATTGCCCTTGCGAATCGAGCTTGCGATAACTCTCACGTATTTATCCCCAGAATTGGCGCGCGCGGAACCGCGGCGGCGACTGTGTCCTCAAGCCTCGGCTTGCGCGAATGCGGCGCGCACCATACCGATTTCACGGCCAAAGGCCAGATAGGATTGAACGAACCTTGCCGTTTCGCCCCGCCCGGATGCGCACCCCTTGAATTCCTCCTCGCCCTTCTGGAGCCCGACCCGCCACGCCGACCGTCGCCCGCGGCTCGCCGCGCGCGCGCGGACGCTGAGCGCCGTACGCCGCCATTTCGAGGGCCAGGGGTTCGTCGAGGTCGAGCCCGCCGCCTTGCAGGCTTCGCCGGGCAACGAGACGCATCTGCACGGGTTTTCCACGTCCATGATCGGGCCCGACGGCCGGGCCCGGCCCGCCTATTTGCACACGTCGCCCGAATTCGCGATGAAAAAGCTGCTCGCCGCCGGCGAGACGCGCATTTTCGCGCTCGCGCGGGTGTTTCGCAATCGCGAGCGCGGCGCCCTGCACGCGCCGGAATTCACCATGCTCGAATGGTATCGGGTCGGCGCGCCGCTGGAGGCGCTGATGGAGGATTGCGCGGGCGTCCTGGCGCTCGCCGCGCGCGAGGCGGGCGCGACACGCTTTTCCTTTCGCGACCGCGAGGCCGACCCGTTCGCCGTCTCCGAACGCCTCGCCGTGCGCGAGGCTTTTCTCAGGCACGCCGGCGTCGACCTCTTCGACTCGCTGCCGCGCGAGGGGCGCGGCGAACCGGACCGCGATTTGTTGGCGCGCCAGGCCGCGGCAAAAGGGCTGCGCGTCGCCGTCGACGACACGTGGTCCGACGTCTTCAGCCGAATCCTCAGCGAGAAGGTCGAGCCGCGCCTCGGCCTCGGCCGGCCGACCTTCCTCACCGAGTATCCGGCCACGGAGGCGGCGCTGGCGCGACTTTGCCCGCATGACCCACGCGTGGCGGAGCGTTTCGAGCTCTACGTCTGCGGCGTCGAACTCGCCAACGCTTTTGGCGAGCTCACCGACGCGGACGAGCAGCGTCGGCGCTTCCAAGCGGCCATGGCCGTCAAGCAGCGCGTCTACGGCGAGGCCTATCCGATCGACGAGGATTTTCTCGCCGCGCTCGCCTACATGCCCGAGGCGAGCGGCGCCGCGCTCGGCTTCGACCGGCTGGTCATGCTCGCCTGCGGCGCCGAGCGCATCGAGGACGTGCAATGGACGCCGGTTTTCGATCCGGCGGAGGGCGGGCGATGACGGGCGGCGCGGACCTGATGGAGAACGCGCGCGGCGAGCTGGCACGGGTTTACGGCTTTTCCGGTTTCCGCCCGGGGCAGGAGGAGGTCGTCGCCGCGGTGCTTAACGGCGAGGACGTGCTCGCGGTGATGCCGACCGGCAGCGGCAAGTCGTTGTGCTTCCAATTGCCAGCCCTGGCGCGCCGGGGCCTGACGCTGGTCGTTTCGCCGCTGATCGCGCTGATGCGCGATCAGGTCGCCCAACTCGGCGAGCTCGGCGTCAGCGCGGCGGCGCTGAATTCGGCCACCGAGTCTTCCGAGCGCCAGCGCATCACGCGCGCGCTACGCGATCGCTCGCTGCGCCTGCTCTACGTCGCGCCCGAACGGCTGATGCGCGAGGACACGCTGGCGATGCTGAAAGAGGCTTCGATCGACCTCTTCGCCATCGACGAGGCCCATTGCGTCTCGCAATGGGGCCACGACTTTCGTCCCGAATACATGCGCCTGCGCGAAGCCGGGGAGGCGCTCGGCGGCGTGCAGACGATCGCGGTGACCGCCACCGCCGACGCGCCGACCCGCGACGACGTCGTCGAGCGGCTGTTCCTTCGCGCCCCCCGCGTCTTCGTGCGCTCGTTCGACCGGCCGAACCTGTTCCTGGCGATGCGGCCCAAAGGCAACGCGACGCGCATGCTCGCCGAGCGCCTCGAAGCGCACCCCGGCGAAAGCGGCATCGTCTATTGCGCCTCGCGCAAACGCGCCGAGGAGCTGGCGCGCGAATTCTCCGCGAGCGGGCGTCGCGCGCTGCCCTATCACGCCGGCCTCGAGCACCTCGTGCGCTCGCACAACCAGGACGCCTTCCTGCAGGAGGACGGCGTCATCATGTGCGCGACGATCGCCTTCGGCATGGGAATCGACAAGCCCGACGTGCGCTTCGTCTTCCACGCCGACATGCCGTCCTCGATCGAGGCCTATTATCAGGAGATCGGCCGCGCCGGCCGCGACGGACTGCCCGCCGACACGTTCACCCTCTATGGCGCGGGCGACATCGAATTGCGCCGCCGCCAGATCGCCGAAAGCGGCGCGCCCGACGAGCGCAAGCGCGTCGAAATGGTGAAGCTCGACGATCTCGTGACGCTGTGCGAGACCTCACGCTGCCGCCGCCAGGTGTTGCTCGGCATGTTCGGCGAGGAATCCGGCCCCTGCGGCCATTGCGACGTCTGCCAGGGCGCCGTCAGGCTCATCGACGGGCGGATCGAGGCGCAAAAGGCGCTGTCGGCGGTGCTGCGCACCTCGGGGCGGTTCTTCTTCGGCCATCTCGCCAACATCCTCGCGGGCAAGACCAGCGAGGCGGTGACGCGCCACGGCCACGACCAGCTCAAGACCTTCGGCGTCGGCAAGGACCGCGCGCCCGCCGACTGGCGCGGCGTGCTCAGGCAATTGCTGTCGGCCAAGCTGATAGACCACGATCGCGCCGACCGCGACCGGCTGATCGTCACCGAGGAGGGGCGTAGGGTCTTGCGCGGCGAGGCGCCGTTCGCGCTGCGCGAGGACATCGTCGCCAAGAAGCCGCGCCGCGAAAAGCGCCCGCCCGCCGCGCCGGGCGACGCCGACGCCGAACTTCTGGCGGCGCTGAAGGCGCTGCGGGGCGCGATGGCGCGCGCGCAGAACCAGCCCGCCTACGTCGTCTTTCCCGACCGCAGCCTGATCGAGATGGCGGCCGAGCGGCCGCGAACGCTCGACGATTTCGCTTCGATCCACGGCGTCGGCGCCGCCAAGCTGCAAAAATACGGCGCCGCCTTCCTCGCCGTGATCCGGGACCACGCCGATGCCTGAGCTGCCCGAAGTCGAGACGGTGCGGCGCGGCCTCGCCCCGGCGATGGTGGGCAGGCGCTTCACGCGGGTCGAGACGCGGCGGGGCGATCTGCGCGTCCCCTTCCCCAAGCGCTTTGCCGAACGGCTGACCGGCCGACGGATCGAATCCTTGACGCGGCGCGCCAAGTATCTGCTGGCCGCGCTCGACGACGGCGATACTCTCATCATGCATCTCGGCATGTCCGGCTCTTTCCGCGTCGAACGCGGCGGGCAGACGCTGGTCCGGCCGTTCCACTTCGAGCGGGCGAAAAAGGAAGCGCACGACCACGTCGTCTTCACGCTCGATAGCGGCGCGCGCGTCGTCTACAACGACCCCCGGCGTTTCGGCTCGATGACTCTCGCGCCGACGAAAGGCCTCGCCGACCATCCGCTGTTTCGCGATCTCGGCGTCGAGCCGCTGTCGGCCGAATTCGACGCGGGTCGGCTGGCCGCGCAGCTGGCGCGCGTGCACGCGCCGCTGAAGAGCGCGCTCCTCGACCAGAAGCGCATCGCCGGGCTCGGCAACATCTACGTCTGCGAGGCGCTGCACCGCGCTCAGCTTTCGCCGCTGCGCCAGGCGGGAACGCTGGTCGACGCCAAGGGCGCGCCGACTCAGGCCGCCAAGGCGCTGGTCAAAGCGATTCGCGCGGTGCTGGAGGAGGCGATCGCGGCCGGCGGCTCGACCTTGCGCGATCATCGCCGGACCGACGGCGAACTCGGCTACTTCCAGCACGCCTTCGCGGTCTACGACCGCGAAGGGGCGCCCTGCCCGCGGCCGCGCTGCCGCGGAACGATCGTGCGGATCGTGCAATCCGGCCGCTCGAGCTTCTATTGCCCGGCCTGCCAGAAATAGCGCGGGGCTGCCGCCCGGCCGATCTCAGCCTTCCCCCTCGCATCCGCTCGGCTTTTGGGTATAGTGCGGCGCCATTGCCGGAGCCGTTTCGTGATCCCAGCCCACCCGCAAGTTTCCGTCCGGCGCCTCGCCGCCCTGTCCCTGATCGTCGGCCTCGCGCTCGGCGCCTCGGGCTGCGGCCGCTACGGCCCGCTCGAACCGCCGAATTCGAGCGCCGCCGCCACCCCCGCCGCCCCCCCCCCCCCGCCCTCCGACGATCCCCTGACGAGCGTGACCCACCACAAGGAGGCGCCGATCACGCCGCCCAAGGCGCCGTTCGTCCTCGATCCGATCCTGTAAGGCCTGCCCCGGATGCACCATTTCGACTATCGCGGCGGCGCGCTGCACGCCGAGGACGTCGACCTCGCGCGCATCGCCCGCGAGGTCGGCACGCCGTTCTATTGTTATTCCAGCGCCACCATCGAGCGGCACTTCCAGGTCTTCCGCGCCGCCTTCGCCGACGGTCCGGCGCTGGTGTGCTACGCGATGAAGGCCAACTCCAACCAGGCGGTGCTGGCGACCCTGGCGCGCCTCGGCGCGGGGATGGACGTCGTCTCCGAGGGCGAGTTGCGCCGCGCCCGCGCCGCCGGCGTGCCCGGCGACAAGATCATCTTTTCCGGGGTCGGCAAGACCCGCGCCGAAATGGCGCTGGCGCTCGACGAGGACATCCTCTGCTTCAACGTCGAATCCGAGCCCGAGCTGGAGACGCTCGCCGAGGTCGCCGCTGCGCGCGGGCGGATCGCGCGCGTCGCGCTTCGCGTCAACCCGGACGTCGACGCGCGCACCCACGCCAAGATCGCCACCGGAAGGTCGGAAAACAAGTTCGGCATTCCGATCTCTCACGCGCGCGCCGTGTACGCCCGCGCCCGCGCGCTGCCCAGCCTCGCGGTGACCGGCGTCGACATGCATATCGGCTCGCAGATCACCGACATGCAGCCGTTCGACGACGCCTTCGCGCTGCTCGCCGATTTCGTGCGCGAATTGCGCAGCGACGGCCACGCCATCGACCACGTCGATCTCGGCGGCGGTCTCGGCATCCCCTATCGCTACGACAACGATCCGCCGCCCCATCCCGAGCGCTATGCCGAGATCGTCGCGCGCCGCACCCGCGAGCTCGGCTGCAAAATCGTGTTCGAGCCGGGGCGCCTGATCGTCGGCAACGCCGGCGTGCTGGTGACCACGGTCATCTACGTCAAGCGCGGCGACGGCAAGAACTTCGTCATCGTCGACGCGGCGATGAACGATCTCATTCGTCCGACGCTCTACGACGCCCATCACGAATGCCTGCCGCTCAGGCGCCCGAGCGCCGACGCGCCGCGGCTGCGCGCGGACGTCGTCGGCCCGGTCTGCGAAAGCGGCGACTTCCTCGCCCTCGATCGCGACATGGCGGAGCCCAAGGCGGGCGACCTCATCGCAGTGATGTCGGCGGGCGCCTACGGCGCCGTCCAGGCGGGAACCTACAACACGCGGCTGCTCGTTCCCGAAACGCTGGTCAAGGGCGCCGAGTACGCGCTCGTGCGTCCGCGGCCGACCTACGACGAGTTGATCGGCCTGGACAAAATTCCGCCGTGGTTGGGGTCAGTGTGAGGCGTCGGCGCCGGCGCGCCTGAGCGGCGCCGTCGAGGAGAAACGCGTTGGAATCAGGGGAAGCGAAAGACCGCAGCGGCCGCGACCCGCAGCGCGGCGCCGGCGCGGCGCTCGACGCTTTGGCGCGCCGCGCCGAGGCGGTCCTCGTCTTCGAGCGCATCTGGCCGCCGCTCGCCTGGAGCGGCGCGCTTGTCGCGCTGTTTCTCGCGGCGTCGTGGCTCGGCCTGTGGCTGGCGGTCCCTCGCGCGGGACGCATCGCCGGCGTCGCGCTGTTCGCCGCGCTGCTCGTCGGAGCGCTCGCGCCGCTGGCCCGCCTCAGGCGTCCGACGCGCCGGGAGACGCTTGCCCGCCTCGACCGCGACGCGCGCGCGCCGCATCGCCCGGCCGCCTCGCTCGCCGATCGGCTCGCCGCGCACGGCGACGACCCGACGACCAACGCGCTGTGGGCGCTCCACCGGCGCCGCCTTGCCCAGCAGATCGCTTCGATCGCGCCCGCCCTCCCCTCGCCGCGCATGGCCTGGCGCGATCCGCGCGCGTTGCGCTTCGGCGCCCTCGTCCTCGCGCTCTCGGCCGCGATCGTCGCGGGGCCGGAACGTTACGCGCGCCTCGCGGCGGCGTTCGACTGGCGCGGCGGCGGGAACGCGGTCGCCGCCGCCCGCCTCGACGCCTGGATCGATCCGCCGACCTACACCGGCAAGCCGCCGATCCTCATCGACGTCGCCGCCGGGCGCGGCGCCGGGCAGAAGCTCGTCGCGCCGCAGGGCTCGATTCTCGTGGTGCGCGCCGAGGCGGGCGAGATCGAGACCCGCGTCGAGGGGGCGTTGAAGCCGCTGGCGGGCGGCCAGGCCGCGACCGCCGGGAACGCGCCGGTCGAGAGCCGCTGGACGATCGCCGGCGACGGCGCGTTCACGCTTCTGCGCGAGGGCTCGCCCTTCGCCAGATTCGCCATCGCGTCGATCGCCGGCGGCGCGCCGACGATCACGCTCGTCGATCCGCCGCAAGCGAATGTGAGCGGTTCGCTGACGCTCCACTACGCGCTCGCCGATCGCTACGGCGTGGCGAACGCCGAGGCGGACTTTTCCCGGCCGGGCGGCGAGGGATCGAGCCCGCCGCCGCGCCCGTTGATCGCGGCGCCGACGCTGCCGTTGCAATTGCCGAGCACGGCGAGCGGCGTCGGCGAGGCGAGCACCACCAGCGATCTCTCCGAGCATCCCTGGGCGGGCGCCGAGGTGATGATGACGCTGAAGGCGACCGGCCTCTCCGGCGCGACCGGCGCGAGCGCGCCGATCACGCTGACCCTGCCGCAGCGCGAATTCCGCAACCCGCTCGCCCGCGCGCTGGTCGAACAGCGGCGCGGGCTTATCCTCGATCCCGATCACGATCGCCCGCATCTCGCTGAGGCGATCGCCGCGCTGCTGATCGCGCCGGACGTATTCCAGACGCCGGCCGGCGTGTACCTCGGCCTGCGCGCGGCGCAGGCGCGCCTGGCGCAAGCGCGCGGCGACGCCGATCTCGTCGCGGTCGCCGATCTCCTGTGGGCGATGGCGGTGCAGATCGAGGACGGCGACTCCTCTCAGGCCCAGCGCGATCTGCGCGCCGCCGAAGAGAAGCTGCGCGAGGCGCTCAAGCGCGGCGCGAGCGACGCCGAGATTCGCGAGCTGACCAAGGAATTGCGCGCCGCCGCGGAGCGCTACATGCGCGACCTCGCCGCGCAGGACCCCGGGACGGAGCCCGACGTCCAGCCGATGGAGGAAAAGGACCTCGAAAGCCTGCTCGACCGCTTCGAGGACACCGCACGCAACGGCGCGCGCCAGGACGCCGAGGCGATGCTCGACCAGTTGCAGAACATGTTCGAGAACATGCGCAGCGCGCGCGACGCCGAGGCCGACCCGGCGATGCGCGAGATGCGCAAGCAGCTCGGCGAGCTCGAGAAGCTGCTGCGCGACCAGCAGGCGCTGCGCGACGAGACGTTCCGGCGCGACCAGCGCGAGCGCATGCGCCGCGAGGCGCCGCAGCAGGGCGGCGCGCCGCCGCAGGCGAGCCAGAGCCCGTCGCCGGACGAGCCGACGCTGGAGGAGCGCCAGCGCGAGCTGCGCGATCGTCTGGCCGAGATGCAGCGGCGGCTCAAGAGCCTCGGGATGAAGGGCGAGAAGGGCTTCGACGACGCGCAAGGCGACATGAAGGAGGCCGAGGGCGATCTGAAGGGCGACGGCCAGGGCGAGAGCGCTCAAGGGCAGGACGACCAGGGCCTCGACGGCGACCTCAGCGGGATGGGTCAGACCGGCAAGGGCCGGGCGGTCGACGCGCAGGGCCGCGCGCTGCAGGCCCTCAAGGACGGGGCGCAGGGCCTGCAACAGCAGATGCAGGGCGGGGGCGGCGGCCGCGGCTTCATGGCGCGCGGCCGGCGTCCCGGCGACATGCAGCGCGGGCGCGACCCGCTCGGGCGCGAGCCGGGCGACGGGCGCGGCGCGCTGGAAGGCTCGCTCAACGGCGGCGCCGACGTCGCCGAACGCGCCCGCCGCGTCCTGGAAGAACTGCGCCGCCGCCTCTCCGACCCCAACCGGCCGAGCGAAGAGCGCGACTATCTCGAGAGGCTGCTGAAGCGCGATTGAGGGGTGGCCGCGGCAGGGCGAACGGCTCGCGGCGCGCAGGCGATGGGAGCGGCATGCGCGCGGGAAAGCGCGCGGTCTCCTTCGCCGGACCTCAGGCCCTCCAAGCCTTTGCAAGCCCAAGCCAAACATTTCCAAATTTGCGGCGTTTTTCTCCAAATATTTCCAAAGATTCCTTCGTCCATTTCGTGGAAAATCAGAGACTTGCAGGCAGAAAAAGGAATTTTCGTTTTCCTCCAAATTTTTGCGCCGGTCTGCCGGCGAAAGCCTGCGCCCTCCCTCGCCGGCAAGGCGGCAGGGCGACGAACATTTGAAGAATAGCACGAATTTCTCTTTTTCCGAAATGTTATGTTGGGGTCTGGGAGCGCTTGCGCGCTCATGGCTCGCCGAACCGGCGTTCTCGCCAACGGGAAGCCGCATCACTCGGCCGAGCGCGGCTCTTCGAGCTGGCGCTATCCGGGGTCCGCCACCTCGACGGCGGCCTTACCGCGCGGGCCGATCCGGCAGCGGCGGATCGCCTTCGCAGATCGGTTCGAGGTTCGTCAGGCCGTAGTCGCGCGCGATGTCGGTGAGATCGTGATCGGGCAGGAGAGCGCTGGTCCCATGAGGCTTCGCGCGGCGGCGGCAGGACGGAAATCGCGCCGAGCGTCGAGCCGACCGCGCCGACGCCAGAAAAATAAGCGTCGCGGGAGAAATCGTAGCCGCAGGGCAGCATAGCGCGCGACGGCGGCCAGCCGCGCCTGAAGCGCGACATAGTCGCCGGCGATGACGCCAGGCGCCTTGCGCGTCGTCACCCGCACCCGGCGCGGCGCGAGATCTCTGGGCATGTCGCCGGCGTCGACGACGCCGAGCACCAGCCGCGCGCCGACCGGGCGCAGGTCCACCTCTTCGACGAAGCCCTGCAATTCTACGATGCGGACATGGTCGAGAATTGGCGTCTCGACCCAAGCAGTGCGCAGGCCCATCGAGAGATCGCCGGCCGACAGAGCGACTAGGCCGACCCAGACGCCGAGCGCGAGGGGGGGCGCGTGCGAAAGAAAGGCGAGCGCGGCGAAGTGCGCGGTCAGCGACGCGGGCAGCCACAGAACCGGCTCGCGATCGGCCGCCGTGTTCAGCGCTACGCCGGCCATCGCGGCGACGGGAATCCACGGAAAGAAGCGCCGCTCGTCGACCTCTTTGGCCAGCGCCCCGGCGAACAGCGCGCGGCGTCGATCCGAGCAGCACCGGTCCGTGAGGCCGCCTCGCGGGCTTGGCGCCCATTCGTTCAGACGCGGCTAGCGAAGCGATTTCGCGAATGAGGCGATAGCCGAGACGACCTGGCCCTCATGGCCGACCATATAATGAGGGGCGGCGCGGTTCCTGCATAGATCGTCCGCCGACGGGTCCCCGCCTCCAACCCAGACAACCCTGACCCGGTTTCCGCCCCAGCTTTTGAACGCGTCGACGTAGTCGGCGTCCGTCGCTTTGCAATGGTCATTGTGATTGGCGATCACAAGAATGGGGGGACCGGAAGAGCCGCCGAGCTGGCCTTGGACGTCCCGCAGTCGGGCCGACCAGAGGACAATGCCGGCGGGGCCGGAACCCAGCCCCTCCATAATCTTGAGCGAGCCATTGCTCATGCCGACAAGAACGACCGGCTTGCCGAAACGGCGCAGATATTCCATAGCCGCGGGCACGGAAACGTCGGCGTCGACGAGCAGGGAAGCGACGCCAAAGGCTGCGTACGCATGGCGCGTAAACACCGTCGGGTGCCCCAACATCTTGTGGGGCCCGGAGCTGTCGATAGCCACTTGGCGATCGCCCCCGGGCACGAGAATCACCGAGGCGACGACGGACTTCGGCGCGTTCAACACCGCATTGCCGCCGGGCAGCGAGATGACCTCCTCCGCACGCGCGGTCATCACGAGCGCCTGGAGCGCCATCAGAAGGACGCTCCCCAGAATAAGCATTCTCATCCGCCCCTCCCCGGATCGCCCCCTTTTCAAGCGAGACTATTCTACATTAGAATGTTTCCGACAAGGGTCAGCGACCGCGCCGCTCTCGAGACGGCGACTTCGTCGCGCTCAATGGCCGCCGAGCCCATTCGGCGGCCCGTCTTGCCGGTATTTGCGCGAGACGGCGGAACTCAGCCTTTGCGTCCCAATGCGCGCATCACGCATGGCAGCATGCGCGCCGCGATTTTATCGTGGCCTGACGGGGTGGGGTGAATGCCGGCCGGCGAATGCGAATCCTCCTTGTCTTCCGGCGCTAGGCCCTGGAAGGACCTCCCGCACCACGAGGCGCCCGCGCTTCGCGCCGCTGAAGCTCCAGCATCATCGTGAAAGCCAACGGCCACACCCCCCTCTCCGCTGTAGACGACGGCGATTCCACGCGCGCGGAGCCGACTTACTAAGGTTGTGACGTTGCCAAGATGATCAGCCACAATGTTGCGCTTGTCTTTGTTGTCATTGCCACAGCACATCAAGATCACGACACGCGTCCCGCCGGGAACCGCGGAATCCAAGCGTGAGAGCATCCCGTCGGACGTGTCTCCATTGACGCCCTCGTTCGTGACGCTGACATTGATTCCGCGTTGATGTAGTAAACCCTCGAGCTTGGCGGGCCACGCGTCTGATAGCGGAAGCAGGTATCCCCTCGTTTCGCTGTCGCCTAAGGCGACGACCTGCGCTTTTGCTTCCGCGGCGCCGAGAACCGCCAGAATGAGACCCAGACTCAGCCAACGCATGGCGACCCCTCTTTTTTGCGCGAAGACAAATGGACGCGTCGCGTAGGTTCCGCTCCGAAAACGACGGCTGCAACGAAGCTCAGCCTTTGCGTCTCAGCGCTCCTAAGACGCAAGGCAGCATCCGGGCCGCGATAATGTCGGTTCCCCTCGCATTGGGGTGACGGCCGGCGTTCGGCGAGTCTTCCAGGTCTTCGGGGGGAACGCCTTGAACCAACCTGCCGCACAGTGACGCTCCGGCGCTTCGTGCGATGCGCTCGTCGCTTATTGGCCCCGTGTCGCTGAAGATAACTGCGATTCCGCGGGCGCGCAGCCTACTCACTGTCGTCCTGATATTGGCGTCGTGATCAGAGACGAAATGTTGCTCGTCCTTATTGTCGTTGCCCGAACTCTCGTAGATCACGACGCGTGTCCCTTCAGGAACCGCTGAGTCGAGACGACTCAGTTCCCCCTCCGTCGTGTCTCCGTTTACGCCCTGGTTCGACACGCTCACGTCGAAGCCGCGTTGGCGCAACAGCGCTTCGAGCTTGGCCGGCCACGATTCGGATTCTGGAAGGTGATATCCCTTCGTGATGCTCGCGCCTAAGGCGACGACCTGCGCTCTTGCTTCCGCGGCGCCGAGAACCGCCAGAATGAGACCCAGACTCAGCCAACGCATGGCGACGGCTCCTCTTTTGCATGAAGCTAATCTCAAGCGTCTCTTATGTTACGCCTCAATTATCCCCCGATTACGGCTTCGACGGCGCTCAGAATGCGCCTCTGGAATATTTTAGTAAAGCTCAAGTCGTGCTCGAAACAGCCACTTATTTGGAAACGCCGCTATTCTCCAGCGCCACGATCTTATCTCGAATGAACGGCGCCCAACTCGCGTTTGCTTTCGGAAGCGCGCCGGCGCGATCGAGATTTTCCAGAATGCCGAGGGCCTCCCGCAACAGCGGAAGCGCCTCATCCGCCGATCGACCTTTGCTGGCTCCATGCAACTCGGCGGCCAATCTGAGCTGCGATTGCACATCGGACGGGTAGCGAGATGCGGTCTCTCGACAGAACGCGATCGCCTTGCGGTGATTGTCGCGCGCGCCGGCGTCGTCGCCCTTGGCGCGTTGGGCGCCGCCGAGGCCGCCGTACCGCGCGCAGAGGTCGTGCCGCCAGAGAAGATTTCCTGGGTCGATGTCGATCAGCCGCGTCGCGATTTGCAGCGACTCTTGCGCCGCGGTCAGCGCCGCATCCTTATCTCCCTGCGCGGCATATACGGATTGCAGTTTCTGATAATTGACTTCCACGCGTCGCTTCCACTCGGTATTGCCCGAGTCCTGCGATAGCAGTTCGCTGCTGATCCCCAGGGCTTCCTTGTGAGCCGAGAGCGCCTCCGCAATGGCTCCCATGGCGAGACGTAAATCCCCGATACGCATCAGAATATTCTCCAGCCGAGCGCGAAAGTCGGTATTGGTCGGATTTTCCGTCACCAGCGCCTGCAAGATCGCGCGGCTTTCTTCAAAGCCCGAAAGCGCGGCCGGATAGTCAAGTCCCGCTCGGTCTGTCGGTTGGGCGGAATCGAGCTTGGTCCCCTGGTTCCAGGCGGTCGGAACGCCGCCGCTGATGTTGCCGGCGCGCTCGAGACCATCCGCCAACAGGATTCGCCACGACTCATTGGACGGGTCGGCGGCGGAAAGAGCGCGAGCGATGCTCACGCTGGCGGTCGCGGCTTCGAGAGCTTTTGCCGGCTCGCCCCGCATGACCTCGAGGTTGCTCACTTCGGCTAGCGTGCGCGCCTTGATTTCCTGTCCCGTCGTCTTGCTCGACGCGGTCAACGTCATCTTGTCGGCAATCGCAATCGCTTCGTCATACGAGGCGCGCGCCGCGTCCAGCGTTCCTTTCCCTCGCTGCACATTCCCCAAAACGACGAGGCTGTACGCCAGAAGCTGCCGAGACGCGTCATCGGACGCCGCCGCCTCGATGCGCCGCGCGCCCTCGACGCTGGCGACAGCGGAATCCAGCGCGGTTGCGAGATCGCCGAGGGCGGTGTAACTGATGGCGAACTGCCTCAGCATGAGAACGCGGCTTTTTCTCAGATCGACGTCGTCGGGAGCGTTCGCAGTCAGGCGATCGACAACGCCCTTCGCCGTTTCCAGGATCCGCTTGACCGAAGCGCTCGGCATACCCTCGACGTTGCGCAGTCCTTGGGCGATGTCGATGACGAGACCATCGGCCGCTTGTTTAGCGATCTGGTAGCTCTCTTCCGCTCTCGTCGCTTCTCTCTTGGCGAGCACGCCGAGCGCGATGCTCGCGACCGCGACGAGCGCCAGGAGTATCGCAGCGCCGCCGACGACGCGCGTCAGGTTGCGCGAAAAACGCGCTTGCGCCGTGGCGTGACCCACCTCGGCCTTCGCGCGCTCCGCCTCCGCCTTCGCCCGCGCCAGTTCGTTGGCGCGCGCTTTCTCGCGCTCAGCGGCAGCAGCCGCCTCGCGCTCGCTGCAACGTTCCAGATATATGCGCTCGCGCGCCTCCAGATGCGCCGCGAGGTCGGGCCGGACGTCGAGGGCGCGCGCTTCTGCAAGCCGGCCGCCTTGATGGGCAAGCCATCCCTCCGCCATGCCGTTCGCGTCCCAATCGCGGGCAGCGCGCTTCACCCCTTCCAGCGTCGCCAGCAGTCCGAAATCCTCTTCGAGCCAGCCCTGCAGCAATCCCCATTGCCGCAGCAGCGCCTCGTGCGCCGGCTCGATGGTGACGACGCGGCTTTCGACGCCCGTCGCCGCATCCTTCGTCGCCACCGTGTCGGTCGCCAGCAGCCGCTCCTCGACCAGCAGGTCGATCAGCGGCGCCGCTTCCTCGGGGATGTCGGCGCGGCGCGCGATGTTGCGGCGCGGAGTCTTGGAGTCGGGGTCGATGCCGGCGAGCCAGGGGATGAGCCCGCGCCGCAGCAGCGCCTCGCGCGCCTTGCGCTCCTTCGGGATGCGCGGGTCGGCGTCGGCGCGCGCGAAGGCGCGCTCCACCGCAGCGTCGATGGCGCCCTTGAGGCCGCCGAAATCCTCGTAGTTCTTCAGCCGCAGCGCGCCGGTGCGGCGATAGTCGAGGAACAATTGTTCGAGGGTGAAGGCGAGCAGGGGCAGCGCGTCGCTGCCGCCGCCCTTGTCGATGTCCTCCAAAAGCCGCTGCGTCAGTTGCGGCTCGATGTTGAGCGCGCGGCCGGCCTCGGCGTAGCGCCGAGCCGGCCCCTCGATCACGTCCTTATAGGCGCCGCGGGGCATCGGCAGCAGCGGCAGGGTGCTTTGGCTTAAGCCTGCGAGCGGCTTGGCGTGCTCCAGCGCGTCGTAGGAATCCGAGCGGATGGCGAAGAGGGCGATGACGGCAGGGGCGTCCTCACTGGTGAGATCGCGGACGAGCCCCAGCAACGCGTCGCCCTCGCCCGCGCCGTCGGGGCGAAACAACTCCTCGGCCTGATCGATCGGGACGACGACGACCGGCGGCTTGGCCGCTCGATCGTCGGCGAGCGTTCCCTCGAGGCTCGCGTCCACGAGTTCGGAAAGCAGCGGCCTCAACGCCGCCGCGCCGGCGTGGATCGCGGCGCGGATGTCCGGCCGCGTGCGGTTCGGCAGCAGGGTCTCCAGCGCGCCGAGCAGGCCGTTCTCGCCGGTGAGCGCCGCCCGCTCCGGCCGGATCACCGGCAGCGGCAGAAAGTTTCTGTCGTCGCGCGCGAGCCGCGGCAGCAGCCCGGCGCGCAGAAACGATGACTTGCCGGCGCCCCAAGCGCCCAGGATCACCAGCAGCCGCGGCGGCGCCGCGGCGCTCAAGCCCCGCAGCCTGTCCGTCGCCTCGACGATCGGCGCTTCGCGGCCGAAGAAGACGCCCGCGTCGACCTTCTCCAGCGGCTTCAAGCCGCGATACGGCGCGCGGCCCGGCTCCTCGGCCGGCGGCCACGCGAAGAACTTCGGATCGAGCCCCGCTTTCTCCAGGCCGTTCTTGAGACGACGCAGGCCGGCTTGCGAGAAGGCGACGTGCTTCTCTTCGTGCGAACCCGGCGGCTTGGCGGCGAATAAGCGCAGGTCCTGCCCGGCGCAGAGGTCCGTCGCCTGCCAGGTTCCCGCATATTCGGGCGGCAGGGCGGCGATCCCGAGCCCCGGCTCGACGATGACGGCGAACAGTTTCTTGTTGAGGCCGCGCGCCAGCGCAAACTCCTTGCCGCACCAGCCGGACGCCAACCAGTTCTTCGAAACGAGGAAGACGACCGCCTCGCAGCGCTGCGAGGCCTCGTGCAGCGCCCGCTCCCAGCGCTCGCCCGCCGCGATGCCGCGCTCGGGGTCGAGATCGAGGAAGACGTCGTCCCAGCCCTCCGCCGCCAGCCAGTCGCGCAGCGCCACGGCCTCGAAACTGTCGGCGCTGGAGTGGCTGAGAAAAATGCTCGGCATCGAGGGAAGCGCCGCTCGCGGGGTTTGCGAGGCGAGGCTAAATCACTTTGCGAGGTTGGGGCAACAGCAATTGCCGGAAAGACCGGTCTGCTTCGCCGGCCGGCCGAACGAAGAGCGCGACTATCTCGAGAGGCTGTTGAAGCGCGATCGAGCGGCGGCGAGGGGCGCGAGCCCCACGCGGGAAGGCCCGCCGCCGCGCCGAGCCGCGCCCTTATTTCACCACCACCACCGTGCAAGGCGCAAGCGCGACCAGACGATCGGCCGTGCTGCCGATGAGGTGTTCGTAGAGCGCGGAGTGGCCGAGGTAGCCGACGACGAGCAGGTCATAGCCGCCGTGCTCGACGATCTCGATGATCCGCGGCGCCGGATGCCCGGCGACAATCTGCGCCTCGAACGCAACGCCCTTGGCCTGCGCCAGCGTCTTGGCCGACTCGACGACCGCGTCGAACGCGCTCGACCTGTCCGCCTGCGCCTGGGCGACCACGTCGACGACGGCGGGAAAACGCGGCAGATCCTCGACGCAGACCATGGTGAGGCCGATGTCGAGCCGCTTGGCGAGTTCGAGCGCGCCTTCCAGCGCCTTGGCGCCGCCCGGCGAACCATCGTTGGCGACCAGCATCTTGCGATACATTCATCCCTCCTCGGCGATTGCAGGCGTGTCGACCGGCTTGTCGTCCCGCAAGGGAAGCTACGGCGGCAAGGTCGGCAGCGCAATCGGCGTCGTGGCGGACGGCCGTTTCGGCTCGCGGGCCGCCGAGCGGCGCGCCATGCGCGAGCCCCCGCCCCGGCGCCCCGCCGCCGACCGCGCTCGGATTGGCCAAACGCGCCGCGCCCCGTATAGTCGGGGTCGCTCTTTCGCGTCGGAGCCCGCTCATGCCGTCCCTGCCCAGCGCCGCCGTCACGGTCGCGATTCTCGCGGTCGCCGTCGTCCTCGTCCTCGGATTCGCCAACCTGGTGCGCCAGGGGGCGGGCAACACGTCGCAGCGACTGATGCGATGGCGGGTGGGGCTGCAATTCGTCGCCATTCTCGTCGTCGTCGCCGTGCTGCTCATGCGAATGCACTAGGAGGGTTTCGATGGTGCGTCTCAACAAGATCTACACGCGCACCGGCGACGACGGCACGACGGGCCTCGGCGACGGCGCGCGCCGGCGAAAGTTCGACGCGCGCGTCGCCGCCTACGGCGAGGTCGACGAGACCAATTGCGCGATCGGCCTGGCGCGCCTCGCCGCGCGCGAGGCCGCCGAGCCGCGCCTGGCCGCGATCGACGCGACGCTGGCGCGCGTGCAGAACGATCTCTTCGACCTCGGCGCCGACCTCTGCACGCCGCCGCCGAAAGCCGCCCCCAGCGTCCCGACGCCGCGCGCGCGGCTGCGCGTCGCGCCGATCCAGGTCGAGCGGCTCGAGCGCGACATCGACGCCCTCAACGCGGACCTTGCGCCGCTGCGCTCGTTCGTGCTGCCCGGCGGCACACGCGCCGCCGCGGCGCTGCACCAGGCGCGCGCCGTCTGCCGGCGCGCCGAGCGCCACATGGTCGCGCTGGCGGCGATGCCCGGGGAGGCGGTCGGCGCGCCGGCGCTGGCCTATATCAACCGGCTGTCCGACTATCTCTTCGTCGCCGCGCGCGCCGCCAACGACCTCGGCCGCGCCGACGTGCTGTGGGTTCCCGGCGCTACTCAAAGCGAGACGTGACGCGGATGAACCCGTTTCTTTTCGAACCCCGGCCCCTGCCCTCGCTCGCGGTCGAGGGCCTCGACCGGCGCTACGCGGTGGCGCGCATCTTCTGCGTCGGGCGCAATTACGAGGACCACGCGCGCGAGATGGGGCAGACGGTCGATCGCGAGAAGCCGTTCTATTTCTCCAAGAGCGCGACGGCGCTGCGCGAATCGGGCGCGACGATCCCCTATCCGCCGGGCACCTCCAATTACCACTTCGAGTGCGAGCTGGTGGTCGCGCTCGGGGCGCCCTTCTTCCAAGGCGCGGCGGCCGACGCGCTCAATGCGGTCTACGGCTACGCCTGCGGCCTCGACATGACGCGCCGCGACTTGCAGCTCGCCGAGCGCGCCAAGCAGCGCCCGTGGACCCTGGGCAAGGACGTCGAGGCGAGCGCGCCGGTCTCGCCAATCGCGCCGGCCGCGCGCATCGGCCACCCCGGACACGGGCGCATCGAGCTCGCTCAGAACGGCGTCGTCCGCCAGTCCGCCGACATCGGCGCGATGGTGTGGTCGGTCGCCGAGATCGTCGCGCATCTCTCGGGGTACTATCATCTCGGCCCCGGCGATTTGATCTTCACCGGCACGCCGGCGGGCGTCGGGCCGGTCCTGCCCGGCGATCGGCTGGAGGGGAGAATCGAAGGCGTCGGCGCGTTGAGCGCGACCATCGGGCCGAGCGCATGAGCGCGGGCGGGGCGGCGCTGGCGACCGCGATCGGCGCGATCAGCGGCACCTCGATGGACGGGATCGACGTCGCGTTGATCCGCAGCGACGGAGGTTCGCGCGTCGAGACCGGCCCGGGCGCGACCTTTCCCTACCCGTCCGAGGTCGGCGCCGCGCTACGCCAAGTCGTCGCCGATCCCAACAGCGCGCTCGGGCCGCTCGCAGAGCTCGAACGCGCCGTCACCGACGCGCACGTCGCGGCGATCCGGGCCTTCATGGAGACATTCGCCGTCGAACGGGCAAGCGTCGCGCTGGTCGGGCTGCACGGCCAGACCGTGCTGCACCGGCCGCGCGAAAAATTCACCCGCCAGCTCGGCGACGGCGCGCGCGCCGCCGCGGCGCTCGGCATCGACGTCGTCAACGATTTCCGCGCCGCCGACGTCGCGGCCGGCGGCGAGGGCGCGCCGCTGGCCCCGCTCTATCACGCGGCGATGTGCGCTCGGCTCGAGCGCCCGCTCAACGTTCTCAACTGGGGCGGCGTCGGCAACGTCACCTATCTCGGCGCGAAGGGCGAAATCGTCGCCTTCGACACCGGCCCCGCCAATGCGCTGATCGACGACTTCGTCGCCGCGCGCCTCGGCGTCAGCCACGACGAGGGCGGCGCGCTGGCGGCGGCGGGCCGCGCCGACGAGACGCTGGTCGCGCGCTTCATGCGCGACGCCTACTTCGATCGGCCGCCGCCCAAATCGCTCGATCGCAACCACTTTCATGGCGCCGCGGGCGCGGTTCGGCGCTTAAGCGACGCCGACGGCGCGGCGACGCTCGCCGCCTTCACCGTCGAGGCGACGGCGGCGGCGACGCGCCATTTCCCGGTTCCGGCGTCGCGATGGCTGGTGTGCGGCGGGGGAAGGCGCAACCTGACGCTGATGCGCGCGCTCGCGGCGCGGTTGGAGGCGCGCGTCGAGCCGATCGAGGCGATCGGCTACGACGGCGACGTCGTGGAGGCGCAGTGCTTCGCCTATCTCGCGCTGCGCTCGCGCCAGGGCCTGCCGATTTCCCTGCCGACGACGACGGGAGCGCCGCGGCCGCTGACCGGCGGCAGGTTTTGGCCGGCGAGAGGGTGAGAGTCTAGGGAACGGCCTCAGGCCTTGTCGATCGCCCAGACCGACGGGCCGGCGGCGGCGAAGTAGAGAAAGACGAAGCAGAAGAGAATCGCCAGTTCGCCGTGGTTGAGGAGGGGGAAGAAGCCCGCGGGGAAATGGGCCATGAAATAGGCCGCGGCCATGAAGCCCGAGAGAATGAAGGCCGCGGGACGGGTCAGGAAGCCGACGACGAACAGCGCGCCGCCGATCAGCTCCATCAGGCCGGTGAACAGCAGCATGCCGTGCGGCATCGCGTGTTCGGCGCCGGGCATGGCGGGAAAGCCGAAAATCTTGCTCGTTCCGTGCTCGAGGAACAACAGCCCCGTCACGATGCGCAGGATCGCCTGGAAATAGGGCGTCCAGGCCGCGGGAATGATGGTGATGTTCATGGGGTCGCCTCATCGTCTGCGGGCCTTCGGCCCTGGCCGCGCGGGCTGCGAGCCCGCGCGGTGATGGTTATTCTATATAACTATAACCGTGTCAGACGATCTTGGCGATCTGGTCGAAGGAAAAGCGCGGGCTGCGCGGGAACAGCTTGGCGGGATCGCCGTAGCCGATGTTGATCAGTACGTTCGACTTGACGTCGGTCCCGGCGAAGAACTCGGCGTCGACCTTGGCGTTGTCGAAGCCGGTCATCGGGCCGGTGTCGAGGCCGACCGCGCGCAGCGCCAGGATGAGATAGGCGACCTGCAGCGTGCCGTTCTGGAAAGCGCTGCGCGCGGCGAATTCGGCGTTGCCGGAGAACCAGGGTTTGGCGTCGGCGTGCGGGAACAGGAACGGCAGATGCTCGTAGAACTTGACGTCGTAGCCGACGATGGCGACCACCGGCGCGGCGAGCGTCTTTTCGAGGTTGCCCGGCATCAGCGCGGGGGCGAGGCGCTGCTTGGCTTCCTTCGAGCGCGCGAAGACGACGCGCAGCGGCGATTGATTGACAGCGGTCGGCGCGATTTCAGCGAGGTCGACGGCGCGACGCAGCAATTCCTCGGAAACCGGCTTGTCGGTGAAACCGTTATGGGTGCGCGCGTCGGTGAAAATCTGGGCGACGGCGTCGGCGGCGAGCAGCTTGTGGTGGGGCACGTGAACGGTCATTGGCGATTCCCTCAGGGGCAAATTGCAGAGCCCATGACATGAGGGTTGCGCTCCATCATTGCAATCGGCAAAATAATGGTGGAACATATCGGTTGAGGTGATGGATGTTCGATCCCCTGACGCTCGATCAAATGCGGGTTCTGGTGGCTGTGGCGGAGGCCGGCAGCTTTTCGGCGGCGGCGCGGCGGGTCGGCCGGGTGCAGTCGGCGATCAGCCAGGCGGTGCAGACGATGGAAGCGACGCTGGGCATCGCCTTGTTCGACCGCTCGACGCGCACGCCGGTCCTCACCGACGCCGGCCTCGCCGTCGTCAAGGACGCGCGCGCGCTGCTCGAAGCCGCCAGGGCGATGCGCGCCCGGGCGGAAAGCATGGCCGAGGACGTCGAGCCGGAACTGACGCTGGCGGTCGACGCGATTTTTCCGATGCCGTTGTTGATGATGAGCCTGAACGCCCTGCGCGGCGAGTTCCCCAAGCTGCCGGCGACGGTGTTCACCGAGGCGCTCGGCGGCGCCGAGCAGCGCCTGCGCGAGGGTGCGGCGCGCATGGCGATCTACACCCTGCCCGCAGGGCCGCCGCGCGATCTGAACGCCGAATTCCTCACCCGCATCGCGCTCATTCCCGTCGTCGCCGCCAGCCATCCGTTGGCCCGCGCGAACGCCCCGATCGGGCGCGAAGCGCTGGAGCCGCACGTGCAACTGGTGCTGACCGACCGCACCTCGATGACGCAGAACACCCAGGCCGGCGTGGTCAGTCCCCACATCTGGCGCTTCGCCGACCTGGCGACGCGGCTGGAGTTTCTGCTCGCCGGCTTCGGCTGGTGCAACATGCCCTGGCACATGGTCGAGGGTCATATCGCCGCCGGCCGCCTGAAACGGCTCGCCATCGCGGACCACGTCCCCGTCGAATTGCCGATCTATGTCGTGCACGAGCGCGGGCGCGCGCTCGGGCGCGCCAGCCGCTGGCTGGTCGGCGATCTGCGCGAACGGCTGAAAACCTGTCCGGGCGCGACCCGGGCGGCGGCGCGCGCCGGCGGCGGGCTGGTGGCTTAGGGCGGGGCGACCCGTCGCCCTTCCGCGCGCCGGGATAACTTGCTAAGCCCCCGGCCGGAAACACGCGAAACGGGCGGCGGCATGAAGGCGGTCATACTCGCGGGGGGCCTGGGCACCCGCATCTCCGAAGAGTCTCACCTGCGGCCCAAGCCGATGGTCGAGATCGGCGGCATGCCGATTCTCTGGCACGTGATGAAGATCTACGCCTGTCACGGCATTTCCGACTTCGTCGTCTGTCTCGGCTACAAGGGCTACGTCATCAAGGAATATTTCTCCAATTATTTCCTGCATTCCTCCGACGTGACCATCGACGCGCGAACCAACCGCACCACGTTCCACAACACCCATGCGGAACCCTGGCGGATCACGCTGGTCGACACGGGCGAACTGACGCTGACCGGCGGCCGGTTGAAACGCGTGGCCCATTATCTCGACGCCGACGAGCCGTTTTGCTTCACCTACGGCGACGGCGTCGCCGACATCGACATCGGCGCTTCGATCGCCTTCCATCGCAGCCACGGGCGCAAGGCGACGCTGACGGCGGTCGTGCCGCCCGGCCGCTACGGCGCGGTCTCGCTCGATGGCGACC
>Ga0181524_10001903_pt1 | contig 22805 bp, 16 predicted proteins | sample PEATcosm2014_Bin_34_FD_119761 | JGI IMG/M metagenome (GOLD analysis project Ga0181524, IMG submission 119761) | Peatland microbial communities from MTU Mesocosm Facility, Houghton, MI, USA - PEATcosm2014_Bin05_60_metaG | ecosystem: Environmental > Terrestrial > Soil > Wetlands > Peat | place... | reverse complement strand
TCCTTGTATTCCGGCTTGCCCGTCACGTCCCACATCGCGAGCATCCATTGCGCGACTTCGTTGGCCTTGTTATTCGGATGCGAGAATCCGTGTCCGGGGTCGTTCCGCGTATCGAAGTCAATCCACCTCGTGCGGGTCGGGTCCATCCCGTAAGGCAGCGTCACGGAGATCATTCCCCCATTGGCGGTCTCACGCCACCCGTCGCGCTTCACCCACTTCTCATAGATCTGTTCCGCGAACTTCAGATAGCTCTCGCCTTTCGCGCCGTATTTCTCCTTCAGCGCCGGGTCCGTGGTCATCTCATGGGCCATGAGGACGATCGGGCGGAACACCATCGCATCGCCGAGGAAGCTGTCGGCATAGTAATCATCGAGGTTGTCCACCGCAGTTCCGGCCGCGCCCTTCGAGGGCCAGCCGACATAGCCGTCGGGTTCCTTGACGGCGCGCTTGATGAGCGAGTCAGCCCAGTCCACCAGCATATCCAGGTACTTGACGTTCTTGGTGGCCATGTAGCCGTAGTAGAAGCCGTCCATGGCGGGCGTCATCACAAAGGCGACATCCTCGCCGATGACGCGATCGCACTCACGGAAGGCCTTGGTGTCGCTGACGATCTCCTTGTCCCAGCGCGCGAGCCAGTCCTTCTGTTTCGCCGCGTCCATCTTCGTCAGCGTCGTGCCCGGCGCAGCCGGCTTCGGCGTAGTTTGCGCCTGGCAGAGAGCCGTCATCACCACAAGCCCGCCGACGCACAGTCCAATCATCTTCTTCACCGTTGCTCCTTCTCTTGTTCAATAGCTGATTGCAAGGAACTGATCCTGGTGTCGAATTCCAGGGCAAAGCCTGCTTCGCCGAGATTTCCCATTTGACCGTCCTTCACAGGACAGTCGGCCTTCAAACGTGGAATTGTACGATCAAAGAGCCCGCTGTCAAGTGGTTTCTCGGATGTTCCGGAAAACGATATGCCCACGCCCGCCCCTCGCGCGCCTGACGTGAAAGAGGAGCCTGAGCGGTTTGTCGGAGGTACGGGATGGCCAATGCCTCATTCGCGTCGAAGCTGGCGGCCGTGATGGTCCAGTCGGCAGGCCATATCCTGGGCAGATGCCTCCACCCAACCGGTTTTCGGACCTCACCTCCGTGTCATTTGCGCCGATCATACTTGGCTCTTAGATAGGCGTCCCATGTGGCAAGTGCAGGCTTCGGTTGTCGCTCGCTCGTCTGCATTCCGGTATACGCCCAGACGCGGCCAAGATCATCCACAGGCGGGGGCAGCTTGGCGCATAACTTTTCGAAGTCGGTCGTGGCGAAGGTGATGACAAATTCGTAGTTGTCCCGCGCCGCTGTCTTCAGCAGCAGTTTGGTAAACTGCATTTGATCTGCCTCTGACCCGTAAAGGGTGCATTTGTACGCCTTCAGTTCCACGTTGCGCGATGTCATCCCGGATTCGGAAACAGCGACGGGTTTTTTGAACCCCGTCGCGAAATCAAGAAAGTCGTCCGGAATGGGGCGAGGCACCGCATAACTCATGTGCGGGTAAACGCTCATGGCGAACAAGTCACTGTATTTCATCAGGTCAGCGACCTCGCCTTCCTGGTCCTCGTTCCTGGCTTCAGTTGCCAATTTCCGATAATGAAGTACCTCCGTTGTAAAGAACACCGGCAAGGTGGGGTATTGCGCCTTTACGGCGGTGTAGGTTTCGCGGTACAACTCCTTCAATTGTTTCCACTGGGAGGGGTTCTTGGACAGCAGCACATTCAATTCAATGCCAATAGCAAGGTAATTGGGATCCATGGCCCTTGTGGCACGCAGGGTAAAGTTCAGAAACGCCTGCTTGACCTCCCGACTGTTCAGCGGTCGTCTTTTCCATGACTCGGGAAGAGGCTGGTTGTCTTTCTCCCCCCAATAAGGGGCGATGTCCGTGCGGTCCATGTTCAGCGGGGAAATGGACAAGAACAACTTCTTCCCCTTCGGCGGACGGTAGCTCAGACTGGCCTCGACATCTTTCGAGAACGGCTTGCCATCGAGAGCTTCCGGCCAGGGGATGCCGCCGATGAACACGACGGAGACCATGTCGCCGTGCGCGTAAGCGAAATTCTGTGCCGTCAGGAGCCCGTCGGGTGTCAGATCGGCCGGCCAGAGAGTGAAACCCATCCGAAACGGCCGGGTCGGACTCAATGGCGTCTCATCGCCGCAGGATACGCAGGTCATCAGCATAGACGCGGCGGCTGCTGCCGTGACCCACGCCAACGCCGGAAAATGCTTTGTCATGATGGCCCAGCCTGCTTCTCGAAGGGCCCGATGTCCGGCGCCTTGCCGGAGAACGGCTGGTTCACGCCATCGCCCTTCTTCCAGGCAATCGTGCGGTCCACTTCGAGCGTCTTCTTCTCGTAATCCACGCGCAGGATTTTCACGGCCTGGCCGCCCACGACGATCCGGTCGCCCTCGATCAGCCCGAAGCCGTCGCTGAAGTACAGCGGGTCCTCGACGGGAATCAGCGTTCCGTGCCCGGCGCTCGACGTGGCCGTCAGGTCGGCGCCCGCATCAATGCACGGCGAGCCGTCCCTCAGGCGAAAGTCATTCTTCGCCGCGTCCGTGAACAGCGGGTCCGCTTCGATGTTGCCCTGGCAGAGCTCGGGCATCTGCCGCTGCGCCTCAGCGAGGGTGAACTGCTTCGCTTCGTAGCCGAAGATCTTCTGGCCCGGCGCCATGCCGCAGAGGACGTTGTTGGTGAAATAGGTCCGGCATTGAGTCGTGTAATCCGGCTGGCACAGCCACAGCGTCATGCGGTTGTGGAAGAAGATGTTGTTCTTGAAAACGTTGTTCTCGATCGGGCCTTGAGCCGCGTACGAGGTGATCGTCCGGTCATTGTCGTAGAAGAGGTTGTGGTAAATGCGGTTGTCCCGGAACGGGCAGTCCACGTCGTTGTCCTTCGTCGTGCCGACGCGGAAGACCCCGCGAAGGGTGTCTTCCGCGTCGGGCAGGCTGCTCCGCCAGCCGTAGAACAGGTTCCGCCGGACGATCGTCTTCGGCGACTCGAACTGGTAGAAGACGGCCGACTTGCCCGTCATCGTGCAGCCCTCGATCAGCGTGTACTCGGCCGCGTGCGTGCCCAAGCACTTCCACATCGGGTTGGTGAAGGTGCAGTTCCTGACGATGTTGTACGTGGGCTTGCATCCTGGCTGGAAGGCCTCGATGAGCACGGCGACATGCCCGATCTCGCCGAACCGGCAGCCCTCGACGAGGTTATGGTTGCAGTTGCGGAAGAACTCGATGAAGTCGGAGGCCGTCTTGTTCGTCGAGACACCATTCTCGTCCGTCACGTAGGGGCGGGCCCGCTTGAAATCGCAATTCAAGATGCGGATGTAGCTTCCATTGCTGACCCAGAGGCTGTTGTAAATTTTCGAGCCGTCGAAGACGCAGTCCTTGACCGTGTTGCAGTGCGCGTCGCCCATCGTGATCCAGCAGGTGCAGTCCTTGAAAGTAATGCCCTCGACGATGAAGTGGCCCTTGCCGTCGAGGTTGAGCGCCGCGCCCATGCCCTTTGCGGGCGGAGCGTCCGGCGCGGTCCAGACGACCTCGCCGCGGCCGTCCTTGCGGATTGTGATCGGCGCGTCGGGCGTCCCGGAGCGTGCCGGCGTGACCCGCTCGGCGTAAGTGCCGGGAGCGAGATGGACGACTGTGCCGGGCTCGGCAAGCGCCGCCGCCTTGCCGATGGTCCGAAGCGGGTTGTCGGCCGCGGTGCCGGCGGCGCGGTCGTCGCCGGTCGGCGAGACGTAGTAATCCGCCGCGCGGGCCGGAAGTCCTGTCGTGAGCAAAATGCAGCCGATGGTCAACAGGATCGCAAGAGGGTTCATGACTGTCTCTCCCGAGTGCAGAGTTTTCTTTTGCCGCGCGCTGGCCGGCGGATCAACGGGAATCACTCCAGGCTCGGCGGTCCGCCACGCGCCTCGTCCTGCAGCCTGCGATTCCGGGTGACGCAGTCGGATGGCAGCTCCAGGCCCAGCTCTCGGACCATCCTCATCACGGGGATCTTCGGATCGTTGGACCAGAAAATACCCCCGTCCTCGGCCTCGCTGTAGCGGAAACCGACCGCCTTGCCGTACTTGTCCGCGAGGGCTTTGCCGTTCTCGAGTTTGACTTGCCAGCCCACGAGGACGTACGAAAGGTCAATCTGCTCGACGAGCACGCTCGGCCGCGTAGTGGTCTGCGCGATGACGGCGCCGGTTGGATCCACCAACGTGGCATTGTTCCGCCAGGTGCTCGTGAGGAGGTAGTAATGGTGCTTGTGGGAACGGCACTGCGCGCCGAGGATCTGCGGAGACTGCGTGGACCACACGACGATCTCGGCCCCTTTGCGGGCGAGCGTCTCCCATCCGCCGTCGTACCACATGTCAAAGCATATCTGAATCCCGAGCTTCCCGAAGTCGCACTGAAACACGGGGAAATCTTTCCCGGGCGCCGTGCCGCCTTCCAGGACATTGGCATCGTCGGCGACCGGGTACACCTTGTGGTAGATACCCGCCACCTTGCCTTGCCGGTCCAGCAGAACACACGCGTTGTAGACTTTCTTCTTGGAAGCGTCCTCGGCCAGATACAGGGGCACAACGACGTAGGTCTTGTGCTTTCTTGCCGCGGCGCCCAGGATGTCCAGCACCGGTCCCTGCAAAGGCTCGGCGACCTCGGCGGCATTGCCCGGCCGGCCGCCGTTGACGGCGATTTCCGGCAGCGCAACCAGGTCCAGCCCGGCGCCGTACTTCTGCTGCGACTGTCGCGCCATGTCGTCAATGAACGCAGAGAGCGTCTGAAGACGTTTCTCGAGGCCAGGGTAGTCGCCCCACATGCCGTACATCAGCGACCCGACGACGATCTTGCGCGGCGGAGAATCTTTTTCTGTGCCGGCAGACATGGCAGCGCTTGGCTCCTTTTCTGTCTGTGCAGACGCGCCGGATGAGGCCTGGGCCACGACCCAGGGCAATAGCATCAGCACCAGCCCACCGGCGACCGCCAACCCCGCATGATATTTCTTCATCTTCCGTCTCCAAAAGTGTACCGCCCCGAATAGGTCGGGATTTCCCATTTGGCCGCCCGCTGGGGCCGCCAGCTTTCCAACAGGGTACCGTAGCCCGCGAAGCAGACGCTGTCAAGTCCGTTCCAAGCGGCCTTCCGGCCTTGGAGGGCCCTCGACGACCCTGAGCAGGGCAGAATTCGGGCCAGCTGAGGGCCTCTGTGCAGATTATCTCTGGCGCGCCACACGAACGACTTGCGCGAGGAGGCGCATGCTATTGACTGCGCCAACCAGCCAGCCTACACTAGGCCACGACGTGGCTTCGGGTCAAGGGACAGGTTTTCGCTGCCCGGACAAGCGAAAAGGTGCGTCATGCGAACCGCGCGCGCAAGTCGGATAGGTCCAGTTTTCGGTCTGCTCCTTTCCGGGCTGGCCGCCGCAGCCGCAGGTGGCGCCGACAGTATCCAGGAGGAAAACCTGGGCCCGCTCGTCGCACCGATTTTCAACCCCGCCTTCAGCAAGGGCGAACTCCACGTCGCTTACGTGACGCAGAGGGGGTCGAAATTCCTCGTCGTCGTCGACAGCCAGACCGGACCGGAGTATGACGGGATCATGGCAGGCACGCCGGTCTTCAGCCCGGACGGGAAGCGCGTCGCTTACGCGGCTAAGAAGGGAGAGAAGTGGCTCGTCGTCCTCGATGGCCACCCCGAGCCCGAGTATGACGTGATCATGGCGGGCACGCCGGTGTTCAGCGCAGATGGGAAGCACGTCGCTTACGCGGCCAAGAAGGGACAGAAGTGGCTCGTCGTGCTCGATGGCCAGCCGGAGCCCGAGTATAACGCGATCATGGCGGGCACGCCGGTCTTCAGCCCGGACGGGAAGCGCTGCGCCTACTGCGCCAGGAAGGCAGGCAAATGGTTCGTCGTCCTCGATGGCCGCCCCGGGCCGGAGTGCAGCGCGATCATGGCGGGCACGCCGGTCTTCAGCCCGGACGGGAAGCGCTGCGCCTACTGTGCTGAGACGATGGGCAAGTGGTTCGTCCTCCTCGATGGCCAGCCTGGGCCGGAGTACGACACGATTTTGAAGGGCACACCGGTCTTCAGCCCGGACGGAAAGCGCGTTGCCTACGCCGCCAGGAAGGGAGAGAAATGGCTCGTTGTCCTCGATGGCCACCCCGAGCCCGACTATGACGATATCATGAAGGGCACACCTGTCTTCAGCCCGGACGGGAGCCGTGTTGCCTATGCCGCCAGGAAGGGAGAGAAGTGGTTGGTCGTCCTCGATGGCCAGTCCGAACCCGACTATGACGAGATCATGACGGGCACGCCGGTCTTCAGCCCGGACGGGAAGCGCGTTGCCTATGCCGCCAGGAAGGGAGAAAAGTGGCTCGTCGTCCTCGATGGCCACCCCGAGCCCGAGTATGACGTGATCATGGCGGGCACACCGGTGTTCAGCCCGGATGGTAAGCACGTCGCTTACGCGGCTAATAAGGGAGAGAAGTGGCTCGTCGTCCTCGATGGCCGGCCCGAGCCCGAGTACGACGGGGTCATGGCGGGCACGCCGGTGTTCAGCCCGGACGGGAAGCGCTGCGCCTACTGCGCCAGGAAGGCAAGCAAGTGGCTCGTCGTCCTCGATGGCCACCCCGGGCCGGAGTACAAAGCGATCATGACGGGGACGCCGGTTTTCAGCCTGGACGGGAAGCGTTGCGCCTACGGCGCCAAGGAGACAGATAAGTGGGTCGTCGTCCTCGACGGCCAGAGCGGGCCAGAGCACGACGGAATCATTAGCCTGTCGTTCCATCCCGACGGTGTCCTGGAGTACCTCACGACCCGCGGTGGCGCGCTTTATCGGGTGAAGCAAGGTCCCTGACCGCCCCAGGTGAAAATCCAGACGTCTGTCACCCAACTCTTGCTGGACGAGCAGCGTCGGTCATTCTCGCTCCATGTCGGCTCCCAGCGGTTTCCGACTCATTGAAAACTGGGTGGTTTCCGGCTTCTTCAGACGGCTCGCGTCGGGCTGCCTCCGCGGGCAATTCACTTCCTTCGCCATCGCGTGCGGTGAACCGGCAACCGGCGTCCATTTGAGCCATCGCCTGCGAAAAAAAGAAGCGCTCCCCGAAAGGAGCGCTTCTTTGAAGACAGAAAGGCGAAAAGACGGCTAGGCTAGTATCTCTGGCCTACCGATTCTTCCGCCTTGCGAACTTCGCCACAAGCCCGGTCAGCCCGAGTCCCAGCAGCGTCATCGTCGCCGGCTCAGGCACAGCAGCCCCGGGCTCGCCCGTCAGGTTGAACGCCAATCCGGACGCGTCGTTAGGAAGGCCCCACTCAGCAAAACTAAGCCCAGGGAAGTCAAAGTAGGTGTAAACAGTTTGCGTGTTCGTGCTATTAGCCCAAGCCCACGTATTGCCCGGATTGGAAACCGTGTCGTAAATGGAGAGGTAATAGTTGCCGGCCGCAAGAGGGATGTCCAGCCCGGTGGCGCTATACTCGTAGATTTCCAGACCCGAAGCGTTGGTGTTTCCTGTGTCTGTGCGGTTGCCGGCGCCGAGTGAACCGCTGACGACGTCCGGCCCCGGCGGATTGCCGGCGCCGGTATTCTCCTGGATGTCATACGAGAACGCATCAGTCGTCGGCGGCGTGTTGCCTGGAGTGTAATCGCCCCACCATTCCATGCCCGTGATCGTAGGGTCTGAGAGCGTGAACGGGCTGTACGCCAATGCGGTGAAGGCGGCGGGACCGGTGCCATTCAAGTTCAGGCTATCGCTGTATGCTTCTGTCAACGAGTAATCCGGGCCGCCGTTATTGTAAAGGTACGCGGAGACTGTGGCGAATGCCTTGCCTGAGCCTATAGCCATAACTCCTGCAATCGCCAATGCATAGATTGTCTTGCGCATCGCTTCGCCCCTTCCTTTCCCAGTAAACGTCTGCTTGTGTCGCAGACAGACAACGCTGGCCCATTCTTCTCCTGAAGGCCTGCCGATGGCATAACCGCCGGTTTCAGAGCAATTTGTGTACCACTACAGGTCTCGGCTCCAGAATTCTCACCCCCAAGCATAACAGCCTTATTTCTCGTACCTTTCCATCAGGGAAAGCCTTATCCTGCTCGACCCCAGGTCGGCCCGTGTGTCGAGAAAGCTCAACAAACGATATTCATCAGATTCAACACACACAGCACTTGACCGCACCTTTGAGAAGTCACGGCGACAATGCCTGAGTTCGGAGAAGGCACTCGACAATCCTCCGTCTCGTTGCCGTAGTTCCGAATTTCCTTGTAGTCGGCGGTGCAGCGGCAGGGACGGGCATGTACCCTACAGATGGAGTTCAGCGCCAAGGACCTGGCGGTTCCCGGCGTATCGAACCGGTGATCTGCCCCTCCGCAAGTTTTTCCTGACCTGTGATAGACGGTTGCAAAAAGCGTCCCCCGGGACAATTCTCGTTCTGTTTCAGTGACGGCCGGCGTCTTGGAACCTGCTCATGTCCGGCAGACCCGCAGCAAATTGCTTGACGGAGCTGACCCCAGCGATCAGAATACAACATCTTATGCCTGACCGTCGTGTGGAAGTCGGCCCTGACCGGTGAATCGTCCATCGCACAAGGCAGGAATCATGGAACTGAATTTGATCTCGACATTGAAGGGCTCGCTGCTGGAGAACTTCTTTCCGAAGGGCTGGGATCTAGCGAAATTCGACCGCCTCTGCTCGCGCAAGCCATCGGAGATCACTCGACGCGAAGCCTGGTGGAACCGGCGCTACCGGGCCGTGCCGTGCAGCTCGCTGACCGACTTCGACAGGCTCATGGGTCGCGAGATCGCCGGCGAGATCCGCAAGACGCGCAAGGCCGGGCGCAAGCTCGCCCTTATTCTGCCGGTCGGTCCGATGGGCATGTACCGCTGGATCGTGTCCTTCCTCAATGAGTGGAAAACTCCCTGCGACCACGTCACCGGGTTCAACATGGACGAATGGAGCGACCGCCAGGGCAACACGCTTCCGCCGGCCAACCCGGGCGCATTCCAATATGCGATGGAAAAGGCGTTTTATCGTCCGCTCGGCAAGCTCACCGTTCCGAAGAGCCAGCGGAACTTCGCGGTGCGCAACAACCTGCCGGCGTACGCGGCCAAGATCCGCGACCTGAAGAGCCAGGGCGCCAGGCTCGTGGTCGTTTACGGCATCGGCCGCATGCTGCACATCGCGTTCTGGGAACCGCACTTTGCCGCGGAGTTCCGGAGCGAGGCCGCTTGGAAGAAGCAGACCCATCGCCTGGGCGCCCGACTGCACCCGCTGACGATCGAGCAGAATGCCCTCACCTCGTTCAAGAGTCGCACGACCCTTGTTCCGGCCTTCGCAAACACCATCGGCCCGGGCCTTTTCCTGCAGGCCGACTATTGCATCGGCGGCGCGGACGGAACGTTCGGCCGTGGAATGATGTGGCAGGGGCTGTCGCTGTGGGTTACGCTGCATCACGAGCCGGCCGCCTGCATTCCGGCTAGCTACATGTCAACGATGCCGGGCAAGCTCTTCTTCATGAAAGAGCTCGCCGGCCCGCTCGTAGCGGAGTGCCACTGATCCTGTGGACGAGAACCTCCGGCCATCCGGGAATTCCCGGTTCGTTTATCTTTCCTCGACCAACTCGCCGTAAATGCGCATCGCGTTATTCAGGAAGAAATCCTCGCGCTCCGACTTTCCCCACCCCTTGCGCCGTGCCGCATAACGGAGGCACCGAAGGTTCTCGTAGGCCAGGAACGTCGGGCGGGCGGGCGTGTGCGGCGCGCCGAACGCCTGGCAATTGTCCTCATCCACGTGATACCACCCCAGGCCGAACGTCGCAATCCGCCCGCGCGCCAGGCCGGCTGGCGCATTGTCGGTGCCGAAAACGATCCGCTCCATCGGCCAGACGTCCAGCAGGATGTGGAACACTTCCGTCTCCGTCACCGCCGAGGTGTCCACGTGGACGTTCGGCAGGTCGGCGACCGTCGGCAGCCCCGCCTCGGCGATCTCCGGCGTGAAGCACCGGGCGCAGTGGGCCAGTTGCAACCGGGCGTGGGGATAGCGTTCGGCCAGACGGCGGACATCGCGCTGGTTAATCGGGTCCGCCATCGCGCGGTGCCGGCCCAGATGGAGCAGAATGAGCAATCCCCGCTCGTGGGCGATCTTCCAGTACGGCTCCGGCAGCATCTCCGACACCGTGCTCTCGGCGGGGTTCGCGCTGCGGGAGAGGCACATGTACGGCTTGAACCCGATGAACCCGCCGCGGTCCACCCGGCGTTCGATCTCGGCGGCGTTCCAATCCGGGCAGGCCAACATGAGCGCGTGGGCGTTGCCCTTGCCCTTCACTTCGGCGGACATGAACTCCTCTTCCGCCTCGAAATTGGAGTGCGTCGTGGGAAAGAACGTCGTGAGATAGCGGACCTGCCGGCCCGGGAAGAGCAGGGCGGTGTATTGTTCCAGGTCCGCCAATCGCGCGCGCGGAAACCGCTTGAACAAGGCATGCCCCTTGACGTCCGCTTCCGGGATCAGGGCGGCGTCGTAGAGGTGCGCGTGCCCGTCAAAAATTGTCCGGGGGACGAAGTCGGCCAATTCGCCTTCCCAGATCGCGCGGTCATCGTCCCGGATGGCCAGGTTGTCCATCGGCGTCTCCCTTCAGACCAGGCGTCTGCGGAACAGCGGCTTCGCCACAGGCACTTCCAGCAAGCCCTCCGCGCTGCCGCGCTGCACTGCCTGCTTGAGGATCGGCGCGACCTCGCCGTACCGGCGGAGCACCTCGTCAATGATTTCCGGCGTATGCGCGGCCATGATATAAACCCCGCTCATCGCGTGGACTCCGCGCTTCGCCATCTCCTGGGTGAACAGCGTCTGGAAGGGCGCCGGATTCGGCACATCGAGGCCCGCCGAGAAGACCGGCGGCAGGCCCTTAGCGGCCAGCGGAAGGCCGAAATCGCGCGCGATCTTCCGGATTCCCTCCTGATACCGTTTGCCCAGATCCCAAACGCGAGCGATGACCTTGTCCCGGCGGAGGATCTTCTGGATGGCGATGGCGGCGGCCATGCTGGCCGGCTCGCTCCAGTAGGAACTGCTGACGAAGCTGGACTCCACGGCCCGCATGACGTCTTTCTTCCCGACGACGGCGGCGATCGGGTAGCCGTTGCCGATGGCTTTGCCGAACGTCGCCATATCCGGCGTGACGCCGAAATACTGCTGCGCGCCGCCGAGGGAGTAACGGAAGCCGGTGACGATCTCGTCGAAGATCAGGACCGCGCCGTGAGCGGTGCACAGCTCGCGCACCGTTTCCAGGTAGCCGGGGTTCGGCTGCGCGAAGCGCGCCGCCTCCATCACCACGGCAGCCACCTCGCCCCGGTTCGACTCCAGCTTCCTCTTGAGATCGTTCACGTCGTTGTAGGCGAAGGGAATGGCCGTGCCGGTCAGCGCCTTCGGCACGCCGGAGGCCGGCACGCCGGGCAGGAGGTGGGCGGACAGGCTGTCCTCACTGGACAAGTTCGCCGCAATGTACCAGTCGCACCAGCCATGGTAGCCGCAGAAGAGCACCTTGTCGCGCCCGGTATAGGCGCGCGCGATGCGCACCGCTATGGCATCGGCATCCCCGCCGCCCTTGGCGTAGCGCACCATCTCCGCGCACGGAACGGCCTCCCGCAGCAACGCCGCCAACTCCAGTTCGCGGGGGCTGTTGATGGCATACGCGATGCCCTTGTGAATCTGCGCGATGGCCGCCGCGTCCACCTCCGGGTGACAGTAGCCCAGAAAGATCACGCCCGTCCCGCCGACCATGTCAATGAACTCGTTGCCGTCAACGTCCCAGAACCGGCATCCTTCGGCCCGCTCGGCGTAGATCGGGCTGACGCCGAACGCATGCAGGCGCGGATGCCGGCTGAGCAACTGCGTCTGGCCGGCGATCTGCTCTTCCGCCAGCTTGTAAAGCTCAAGTGAATGAGTGATCTTCGTGACGAGCCTCCTTTTCTCATGACCTCAGCCGCGTCCCGTTGGGGAGCTCGGCGATGTTTGCGCTCACACTGGATTTTCGCGACGCACAGGTCAATCCTCCCGGATTTCGTCCAGAAGAACCTCCTGGCCGCCTTCGTCACGGCTGCGAATGCCGGCGATAAGGATCTTCATCAACTCCACCGTTTCCGACCAGGGGAAAGGGCGATTCCCGGTGCGCAGGAAATTGACGAACGCCAGCAACTGGCCCTTGAAGGCGAAGAAGGTGTCCTCGCAGGCGGCGTTCAGCGTGCTCCGGGTGCCCATCGCCGTCAGGTGGCAGAATCCCCCATACATGTCCTTGCTGCTGACGAAAATCACGTCGGCGCCGCACCGGTGCTTGCAGTGGACGATGTTGCGGTCGGCGCTGCCCGTATTGCGGACGGAAACATATCCGGGTCCGAGGATCGGGTACAACCCTTCCGCGGCGTGAATGCCGTACCGCTCCCAGGACTTCGGCGTCGTATTGAGCAGGAAGCGCGGCTCGCCGATTTCGCTCAGCCGGCTCTTGACCGCCATGAACTCCTTCGCGTACCGCATGCCGCTGGACGTGAGGATGTTGCGGCCCTCCCGGACCCAGCGGTGAAAGGTCTTAAGGTCCGGCTCGCTGTCGCAGAGCGGCTTGTCAATGAAGACCGGCAGGCCGGCCTCGACGAACGGCCGCGCGCGCTCGACGTGCTCCCAGCCCTTGTCAGTCGCGATAAGCACCGCGTCCACTTCGCCGATGACGTCAGCGGGCTTCTTAACCACGTTGGGAATCCGGGAACACCTGGCCACGTGCTCGGCGGCGAAACCGCCGTCGCCGATGCAGCAGATGTGCGTGACCTGCGCGCCGGGGATGCCCAGGGTGTCCGGCGGCTGCTGGTTCAGATACTGAGGAATACTCGCAAAGGGGCATTCGCGGGTCATGAGGTCGCGGTCGTACCCGTTGAAAATGGCGCTCCAGGAATAGGGATGCCCGTTGCCCTCCGTCATGCCCAACATCGCCAGGCGGATGTTGTCCGGTTTCGGAACCAGTGCGCCCACTATCGTTCCCTTCCCGCTTATCCCGGCTTCACTTGGCCGTCAGTCCGCCGTCAACGGCGATCACTGCGCCGGTCACGTAGGCGCTGGCATCGCTGGCGAGGAATACGATGATCCCCTTGAGGTCCGTGTCATTGGCCATCCGGCCGAGGAAGACGCGCTGGACGTAGCGTTTGAGGAAGCGTTCGTCGTGGTCATTGAAGTAGCCTCCCGGGTTGACGATATTGCAGCGCACTCCGCGCGGACCGTAATGGGCGGCGGCGAAGCGCGTGAAGTTCTGCATTCCGCCCTTGTTGAACCAGTAGTCCGGGGGCTGCGGCCAGCCGACTTCCTCATAAAGCCAGAAGTCCGGCCCGACCACGCCGTAGATCGAACCTATATTGATGATGCTCCCGCGTCCGGCCTCGGCCATTTTGTCGCCGAAGGCGCGCGTGATCAGGAAAAGTCCGGTAGCGTTCACCTGCAGGCTTTTTTCCCAGTGGGCGGCCGGGTCCGACCACGATTTCATGGGCCGGAGGACCGCGTTGTTCACGAGAACGTCAACGCGCCCGGCCTTGTCATAGATCGTATCCCGCAGGGCGAGGATCGCCGTTTCGTTCGACTGATCGAAGGACAGGGCCTCGACATCGAGCCCGCGCCGGCGCTCCTGCGCGGCCAGCTTCTCCAACGCCGCCAGGTCGCGGGAGGCGATGAAAGTCTTTGCGCCGGCCTCGGCGAGCGCCGCGACGATTTGCCGGCCGTACAACCCGGCGCCGCCGGTCACCAGCGCCACGCGCCCCTTCAGCGAAAAGCTATCCAGCACGCTCATGGGCGCCTCCGTGTTTTTCTTTCCATTCCTTTCACCCTCCTAAAACGTCCTCACGACCCTCGACCGCCACCTCCATGCGGCGCCGTCCGCTTTCGGAGATGGCGAGGCAGACCTCAACCGTGTGACGCGCTTCGGAGAGCGGGCACAGGAGTTCGCCTTTCCCTTCCGTCGCGTCGAGGAAGTTGTTGGCCTCGTAAATGAACGGGCCGTCCGTTTGCCCTTTGGAATCCGGCTTGTCCTTAAGGCCCTCGGTCCAGGTCCAACGGCCGTCGCGCAGCGCGACGCCGACGCGGCCTTCCCAGCCGTCGCAGTGGATGCTGCCCTTCGTCCCGGAGAGAATGAGCTGGTCCGTGCGCTGCGCCTGCCACGCGACGACATGGATAGCGCCCACTGCAGGACTGTTCCGGAAGCGCAGCAGGCAGGCGAGAGTGTCCTCCGCGTCGGTCCCTTCGATCTGCAGGTGTTCATAAACGGCCATGACGCTTTGGATCGGCCCCAGGTACCATTGGATCATATTCGTGACGTGGCTGGAGACGTCGAAGATGGCGCCGCCTCCTTGCTCGCGATGCGCCCAGTAGGTGTTGCGATAGTCCGGCCGCGCGGTCCGGTGATCGTAACCGACGATGCAGGAGCAGGCCAGCGCCTCGCCGATCTTCCCGGAGTCGAGTTCCCGCTTGACGGCCCGCATCGCGGGCATGGCGCGCCGGACGTGCGCGACACCGACGACGCGCCCTTTCTTTTTCGCCAGCCGGTCCAGGTCGTCGCAGCCGTCGAGGGAGAGGGAAAGCGGCTTCTCGATCAGCACGTGCGCGCCGGCCTCAACGACTCTGTTCGCCCAGGGTACGTGCAGGTCGGCGGGGACGCAGATCACGGCCGCATGGAACTCCGACAGGGCAACCTGGCTAAAGTCCGCATGGGCGCCGATCAACGGATACGCCGCGGCGACCTGCCGAAGCCGTTCGGGCCGGTTATCGCACAGCGCCACTTCCGCGCGCCCGGTCTTCAGGAAGCACCGGACGTGCCGCTCGCCGATGCTGCCGCCGCCGACGATCAGAATTCGATGCATGCGGAGTCTCCGCGTTGGCGCGGGCCTTTTGGGGACTCAAGAATCCCGGCTATTCAGAACTTCATCCGCGGTTCGACGATTCGGCCGGTCCGCGCGGACTTGTACGCGGCTTCCATCACGATGTGGTTCCACAGGCCGTCCTCAGCGGGCACCGGCGCGGGCCCGCCTTCGAGGATCGCCTGGGAGAACGCCTCGATTTCGCCGCGATAGGTGTTCTCCGGTTCGAGCGCCATCGGCCGGTAGCCGGCCTGGCCCTGCGCCTGCTGCTGCGCGTCGTAATCTCTGTCTGCGCCGAGGATGCACTGGCGCAGGTCGCCGCCCGGCCCCTGTCCGAGGCTGTGCTTTCCCTTGACTGCGCCCCGCGAGCCGTAGACCTCGAGGACGAACTCGCTCGCCTCGTCCGGGATGGCGAAGCTCACGTCCACCACGCCGGCGGCGCCGTTCTCGAACTCGATCAGCGCGACGCAGGTGTCCTCGACCGGATATCGGTGCACGCGGTTGAACGTGCGCGCGGTGATCCTCTTCGTGCGGCCGAAGAACATCTCCATCAGGTCCACCACGTGCGAGCCCATGTCCGTCAGCGGCCCGCCGCCGCCGAGTTCCGGCGCCTGGCGCCACGCGCCCGGGATGGGCGGATACCAGCACGTCATCTGTCCGCGCGCCATCACCGGAGTGCCCAGCGCGCCGGAGCGGATCATCTCCTGAATTTTGCGATGATAGACGTTGAACCGCATCATGAACCCGACGCCGAGCAGCACCTTAGCGCTCTTGCAGGCGGCGATCATCCGGAGGATATCGCGGGACTTCAGAGCGAGCGGCTTCTCGCAGAGGACGTGTTTGCCCGCCCTGGCCGCGGCGATGACGTGCTTTTTGTGCAGGTAGTTCGGCGTCGCGACGTAGACTGCCTGGACATCCGGGAAGCGCACCAGTTCCTGCTCGGTCGCGCAGCACTTCGCGCCGAACTTCGCCGCCACCTCCTGCGCGCCGGCCTGGTCCACGTCCATCACCGCCGCCAGCCGGGCGTTGGAGGCGGCCATGATTCCTTCCGGAATCGTCCGTCGTTTCGCGATCCCGCATGCGCCCAGGACGCCCCAGCCGATCATTCTACTCCCATCCTCGAAGGGACGCTCAAATGGGAAATCGCGGCTGACCACGGGTCGGCCAGATTGGCCTTACGCATCTTATTCCGATCGTCGCAAGAGGGATTCGCCCCGTTGGAAAGCGAGCGCGCGAGATCCTTCGCCTTGGCGCACCTCATCCCGTTAACCCGACATTCCCCTTTATTGATCCTTCCTGACCACGAACTTTTTCGCCGCCTTGTCGAAGACCAGGCGGCTCTTGTTTTCCTCATACCATTTGCGAATTTCGTCCGGCGTGCCGCGCGCGTCGGTGTAGCGGAGGATCAGCCGGCGCGGATTCATGTCAGGCATGAAACCGAATTGCCTTTGCTGGTCGCCGCCGAGAAGCTGAACCTCCTGCTCCAGCGCGTCGAGGCGGCCGTATTCCATCGCGATCCCGGCCATCTGCTGGACTTCCCACGGGTTCTGCTCGTCTTTGACGCGTTCCCAGCTTTCGGCGACTTCCTGCGAGAGCTCGATGCCCGGCAGGTCCTTGATGTCCTTGTACGTCTCCGCAGGATTGTTGCCGTTGGCCAGATACGATTTCAGGGCGTCATAGGTTGCGGGGTCTTTGAAGGACGCGACCGCCTTGATCCAGTCGCTCGGCAGATCCCTCCGTTTTGCCCGTAATCCTTCCGTGAGAACGTCCCTGGCGTCCGCGGCCCAGCCCTGCCCCAGCACGATTTCGGCCAGTTCCGGCTGCTGAGCCAGATGCTTGAGAATCATCTCTTTGTGCTCATTCCCGGCAAGCCCCTTGACGGCGGGCATGATGTAAAAGCTCATGTTTCCAATGCGGCGCCGGTTCCCCGACAAGGAGTCCAGCAGCACATCCAGGTTGGCGGGGCCGACCTTCATCAGCATTTCGACCTGCGGGTCATCGCTGCTGAAGCTGTTCTGCTTTTGCGAAACCGCCGCAATGTCCGACACGTACTTTCGAACCTGCTCTTTGGTCGGATTCTCCGGGAGCGTAATCTTGGCGAGCGCCTCCTCATCCGCGCCGCGCCCCTGAAAATTCGGGAACGCTTCCGCCTTGGGAGCATTCTCCAGCTTCGCCTCGATCCGCGAAAGCCGCTCGGCGATCTCCCGCTGGTTGGCCTCGGCGATCCTGAGCCGCTCAACGAGGTCCGCCTGGGCTTTCAGAGTCGCCTCCAACTTCTGAAGGATGGCCTCATTGCCGGTGGCCTCGGTCTTCTGCCCGAAAACCGGCGCGGCAAAGAGGATCAGGCCCGCAGCGAAAACAAGGCTTCGCATCGGTCACCCTTTCTGAAGAACCCTTATGGTCAGTCCTTCTTGACCACGAACTTCTTAGCCGCCTTGTCGAAGACCAGCCGGTCCTTGTTCTCCTGGTACCACTTGCGGAGTTCATCCTGCGTGCCCTGCGCGTCCGTGTAGGTCAGAATGAGGTACAGCGGCTGCAGATTATTCGGCGCAAAGCCCATTCCAAAGGTCATTTCAGGATCGGCATGGCCGAGAAGCTCGAACTGCTTGTCGAGCGCGTCCCGATGCCCGTATTCCAGCGCGATCCCCGCCATGCGCTGAACTTGCCACGGCTCGCCCTCGCCTTTCACGCGGTCCCAGCCTTCGGCGACCGTCTGCGAAAGCTCGATGCCTGGAAGCGCCTTGATGTCTTGGTAGGTCTGCCAGGGATTATCGCCATGGGTCAGATACCATTTGAGCAGGTCATACGTCGCCGGGTCCTTGAACGAGGCGACCGCCTGGATCCACTCGTCAGGGAGATCCTGCTCCTGCGCCCGCAATCCTTCAAGCAGAACGTTCCGGGCGTCCTGCGTCCAGTTCTTCTCCAGCACCATCTTCGCAAGCTCGTGCTGCTGAGGAAGACGCGTGAGGATCATCTCCTTGTCCTCATCCCGGACCAGAGCCTTGATCGCGGGCATGACATAAACATACCCTACGAATCCAAAGCGGTTGGGCTCGTGGAGAACATCCAGCAGGACGTCCAGGTTGTCGGGGCCGACGAGCTTCAGCATGGCGATCTGCGGATCGTGATCGCCGAAGGTGTTCTGCCTTCGCGACGCGTTCGCAATCTCCTGCACGTATTCTCGAACCTGATCCTTCGTCGGATTCTCCGGCAGCACAATTTTGTCCAGTGCCTCCTCGTCCGGGCCGCGCGGCTTGACGATAACTTTCGGCATGGCCGGCGGCTGCGGCGCCGGAACATCCGGGAGCTTGCCCTCGATGCGCGCAAGCCGTTCCTCGATCTTCTGCTGCTCGGCCTCGAAGATCGCCAATTGCTGCGCAAAAAGCTCCGCCTGGCTTTTTTGAATCGCCGCTATTCTTTCCAGGATGGCCTGAGTGTCGCCCGCTTCCGTCTTCTGCGCGAAAACCGGAGCGGCAAACAGCGCCAAGCCCGCTGCAAGAATAAGCCTTCGCATCGGGCGCCCCTTTCTCCTGAACTTATTCACTCCATTCGCTCGGGATTCGCCGGGAACGTCTATGGATTCGCTCGGGACACGATAACTTCTATGGACTTGCCAGATGGCCGCCGCCCACATGACAGTCGGCCTTCAAATGTCGGATTCTGACCACGGGAACCCTTCGTGTCAAGCGAATTGTCCGTGGCGGACTGCTTCCGGCTTAGTTTCCAGGCCACCAGGCAAGGCTGAAACGGAGCCGAATGGCGCTGGATATCCGCCGGCATGGGTTCCCCGTCTTAGAAAGGGCGTCAGGCTCATGAACTTTTCGGCGGACTGAAAATTTCTTCGGCTGGATATATACAGCCGGGGGCCGGCGTGTCAAGCCTCCGAGCGCTTGACGGCGAAGGCCGGGCAAAGGTATGTAATACGCGGCTGCGGCGGTTCGGCGCCGCCGCTTTGCGCGAATTCGCGCCGTCCTCGACGCTTTTTCAGGAGGCCTGGCGATGGCCGAGAGTCTGGCGATTGACGGTGGAAAGAAGACGATCCACGCGCCGCTTCCGGGCTGGCCGCATTACACGGAAGAGGCCATCCGCTGCGCGACGGTCCCGCTGCGGGAGAATGCGCCGAACTACTGGACCAACCGCAAAGGCAAGCTCAAGGGCGGCAAGGCCGGCTCGCACGGGATGGAGTATGAAGAGAAGTTCGCCGCGTGGGAAGGCGCCAGGTTCGCCATCTCGTCGGCCACCGGCACCGCGGCGCTGCACATCGCCCTCGGCGGCTTCCGCGTCGGGCCGGGCGACGAAGTCATCGTCCCGAGCTACACCTTCATCGCCTCGAGCATGTGCGTCCTCCAGGCCGGCGCCATCCCGGTCTTCGCCGATGTCAAGCCCGACGACCATTGCATTGATCCGAAGGCCATTGTGAAGTGCCTCACGAAGCGCACCAGGGCGATCATCCCCGTTCACCTCTACGGCTGCGTGTGCGACATGGACGAGATCATGGCCATCGCCCGGAAGCACAAACTGATCGTGATCGAGGACTGCGCCGAGGCGCACGGCGGCACGTACAAGGGCAGGAAGGTCGGCACCATCGGCCACGCCGGCGCTTTCAGCTTCTGCCAGAGCAAGCACTGGACGACCGGCGGCGAGGGCGGCATGACGGTCACCGATGACGAGGACGCCGCCTGGATCATGCGCAGTTTCCGCGACCACGGCTATGATGTCGCCAAGCGCATGAGCCTGCTGGAACTCGAACGGCACCTGCCGTACATCCATCGCCGTCTCGGCTGGAACTACCGCATGACGGAGATGCAGAGCTGCCTGGGGATCTACGAGCTGGCGCGGTTCGAGAAGTGGAACAAGCCGCGCCGCCAGCGCAACCATCGCATCCTGGCCGGCGAACTCGCCGGCTATCCCGGGATCAGGAACGTCGAGTACGAGGACCAGGACAAGGAGTGCTGCTTCTTCGTCTTCCCGGTCATCCTCGACATGAAGAAACTCACGTGCGACCTTGAGCGGTTCATCAAGGCCCTCGGCGCCGAAGGCGTGCCGTGCGGGCCGGTCTTCTGGCCGCAGAGCTACAAGGAAGACGTCTTCCGCGAGAATATCGGCCAGGGCAAAGCCAACTTCCCGTTCCACAGCAGGGAATATACCGACCCGAAGCAAGCGGCCAGGTACAAGACCCTGTCGCTCCCGAACGCGGTCGAGTATCAGAGGAATACGTTCATCACGCTGTGCCACCCGAGGCTCGAGCCGAAGCACATGAAGCTCATCGCGCGCGGCATCAAGAAGGTGCTCGACGCCTGCGCGAAATGATCGCGGGGCCACCGGGCCGGGCGGCGGGCATCTCAGGAGTGGTCGAGTTCCCAGACGGGAAAGTAATATGGGAAGACGTGCCGCAGGATCGCGCCGGCCTGTCCTGGAAGTTCAATCGCCTTCGCGGCCGGATGCGGCCCGAAGATCAGCCGCGCAAGTTCCCGTCGCGTCAGGATGACCGGCTCCGCCGCCTCATCGTCGGAGAGTTCCACCGCGCCCGCGCGGAACTTCAGGGTAACCTGTTCGCCGGATTCCTTGCACGCCAGGCTCACGGTCCCATTCACCTCCGCCGAGCTCCTTCGCAGATGATTCGCGATCCCGCGCAGCAGCTTCTTCAGGCTGTTCACCCGCATCATCTGATAGCCGACGCCGGCCGCCTGCTCGACGGGCCGCCCCGCGCCGCTCATCTTCTCCGCGAGGAGCGTTCCAAGGCTCGTCGGCATCAAGGGGACGAGAGCTTGAACGGGGCTGTCGGAGCGCCGCTCTTCGAGGACGTGCCTGACGAGGTGCTCCAGCGCTCCCGGACTTCCGCCGCCTTCGATGATTCCCGGCTTGTTCGTCCCCTGGCCCAACATGAGGTAGGCGACTGTTTCTCGTCCCTCGTTCGCCAGAAAGGTAATGATCCGCGGAAGGGAAAAGAGCGCCCGGTACTCGGCGGAGGTCCGAACGATGCGGCACGGCTCCGCGTCGTGGATTTTCATAACGGCGGCCAACGCTTCGGTGTCCCGCGGCTCGTACCGCCTCACGGCGAACGACCTCTTCGCGAACAGTTCACGCTCTTCGGGCCGCAGATCGTACACCCGCCCCTGCGACGCAACCGCCTCCCAGTCGGCGTGCTGGTAGAACGGAAAGGTCCGCTCCAAAGTCCATAATACGGACACCGGGCAACCTTCCTGCTCCATGACTCGGACACAGTCTCGAAGGCAGGCCAGCGCATATCCTTTTCCGCGGTGGTCCGGGTGCGTGGCCGTTGCGCTGACGATGCCGATCGTGAACCGGTCGCCGTGGGCGGCGATCTCCCGAAGGAAGACCGGCACTTCCGAAACAACCTTTCCGCCGACCTTGACGATTCGCATGTGCCGGAGATTCGACTTGTCGAACACCAGCGGATAGTCGCTGCGGATGTCCTGCCCGGTTCCCGCCCGGAACACGAGGTTGACGAGGGAGATCAGCTCGCTGAACTCGGCCTCCCGGCACACTCGCGGACCCTCCATACGACGTCCTTTCTCGCTGGATGCCTGGCACTGAACCGGCGGCCGGCGGCAGCCGATTCCGCTGATGATTCTACCGTAATGCCGCGCGCATTCAAGCCTCGCGGCGAGCGGATGGCTGAGAGCCTGTTTGACTGCGGCAATTCGACCGTATAATCTCATGTTCGAAAACGGAATGACCTTTGGAGGACGAGCAACGAACACGCAGAACAGCCGCTCGTGCCGCGCGGGGTTCGGCAGGCGCGTGATCAATCCGAAGCGTGGAATCTCGCTGGCGGGATATTTTACCCCCCGGCCGAACACGGGCGTTCTGGACGACCTGCAGGTGAAGGTGCTGCTCATCGAGTGCGGAGGCGCGGTAGTGGGGCTGATCTCGTACGATCTGCTGATCGTCCCTCTCCTGCTCATTTCGAAAGTGCGCGCGGCGCTGAAACGGGACGGGCATCCTTTCGCGGAGACGATTCCCCTGTGCGCTACGCACACGCACACCGGGCCGGACGTCGGCGAGATCTTCGACCTTTCTCCCCGCAATGAGGCCTACCTGGATTTCGCCGCTGAGCAGACTGCGGCGGCGGTCAGGGAAGCGTCGGCCGACCTGGCGCCGGCGGAGATCGCCGCCGGAATCGCCGAGGAGAATCCCTTCGCTTTCAACCGCCGCTACTGGATGAAGGACGGGAAGGTGGTCACCAATCCCGGCAAGATGAACCCCGATGTCATCCGGCCGGAAGGTCCGGTGAACCGCCAGGTGGGTGTCCTGGAAGTGAGACGCAACGGGAGGGTCGCCGGGCTGATTGTGAACATCTGCAACCACGCCGACACGACCGGCGGTGAGCGGGTCTCGGCGGACTGGCCGGGCCACCTGGAACGTGCGGTCCAGGAACACGTCGGAAGCAGGGTCCCGGTTCTGACGCTGATCAGCCCGGCGGGAAACATCAACCACATTGACGTCAACGACCCGAGCCAGCCGGTGTACGGCTATGCGGCGTCCCAGGACATAGGCCACGGGTATGCCGAGATCGCCTGCCGCCTGCTGGGCGCCCTGCAGCCGGTGCGTTGCGATAAGCCGGCGCTCAGTGTGAAGCCGGTGACGATCGGCAAACGGAGGTTCGCGGCCGCCCAACTGCAGGCCGCCCGCGCCATGATGCGGGAGGCGGAGGAATTCGCGCCCGGGAACCTCACTGCCGAGGACCTGGCCCGAGGAGACAAGTCCGCGGAGCGGTTTTTCGCGCAACAGCTTACGGCCTACGTGGAGCAGATGCCGGAGGCCGGACGCCGGTTCGACTGCGCGGCGCTGAAGCTATCGAACAACGTCGCGATGGTTTTTCTGCCCGGGGAGAATTTCGTCGAGATCGGCATGGCGATCAAGAAGGCATCTCCTTATCCGTTGACGTTCGTGGTAAGCT
>Ga0181524_10001900_pt1 | contig 22839 bp, 17 predicted proteins | sample PEATcosm2014_Bin_34_FD_119761 | JGI IMG/M metagenome (GOLD analysis project Ga0181524, IMG submission 119761) | Peatland microbial communities from MTU Mesocosm Facility, Houghton, MI, USA - PEATcosm2014_Bin05_60_metaG | ecosystem: Environmental > Terrestrial > Soil > Wetlands > Peat | place... | reverse complement strand
GAGCTGGATGCGCTGGTGGAGGCGCAGGACGATCCGGGGTCGGGGCTGTTTCACCAGTGGCTGATGCCGCAAGAGTATGGGGGGCGGTTCGGGGTGAGCGGGCAGGATATGGCGCGGATTACGGCGTGGCTGAAGGGGCACGGATTCCGGGTGGAGGAGGTTGCGGCGAGCAACCGGCTGATTCTCTTTTCCGGGACGGCGGGGCAGGTGGCGGATACGTTTCATACCGAGATTCATCGCTACCGGGTTGATGAGGTGGAGCATATTGCGAACGCCGAGGACCCGCAGATTCCGGCGGCGCTCAGCGGAGTGGTGGGCGGGGTGGTATCGCTGCACGATTTCCGGCGGAGGGCGGCGATCGGTGCAAGGAAGGCGCTTTTTGGGGGCAAAGAAACGGAGGACGCGGCTGGGACAAAGGCCACGGCGGGGATAAAGGCTTCAGTTGGGGCGCGGCCGGGATACACCGCCGGGGGGACGCATTATCTGTTTCCGGCGGATTGGGCGACGATCTACGACCTGAACCCGCTGTACAGCGCGGGGATGATGGGAGCGGGGACGTCGATCGCGATTGTGGGGCGGAGCAACATCAACTTGAGCGACGTGACGGCGTTCCGGGCGACGTCGGGGCTGACGGCGAACGCGCCGGCGGTGATTCTGGCAGGGGCGAATCCGGGGCTGGTCAAGAGGGATCAGGACGAGTCGACGCTGGACGTGGAGTGGAGCGGGGCGATCGCACCGGCGGCGGCGGTGAAGTTCGTGGTGGGGGATTCGACGGCGACGACGGACGGGGTGGACTTGTCGGCCGAGTACATTGTGAACCACGCGACGGCGCCGGTGGTGAGCACCAGCTATATCAGTTGCGAGCGGGAGATGGGGACGGCGGAGCTGGCTTTCTACAACGGGCTGTGGGAGCAGGCGGCGAGTGAGGGGATGAGCGCGTTTGTGTCCTCGGGGGACGCGGGGGCGGCGGGGTGCTACAGCGGTTCAAACAGTTCGGGATCGGGAACGGCGGTGAACGGGCTGTGCAGTTCGCCGTATTCGACCTGCGTGGGGGGGACGGAGTTCAACGAGGGGTCGAATGCGGCGGAGTACTGGTCGGCGACGGATACGACGAGCTACGAATCGGCGCTGGGGTACATTCCGGAGGAGGTTTGGAACGAGAGCGGGTCAAATGGGGGGTCGGGACTGTGGGCATCGGGCGGCGGGGCGAGCGTCGTGTATGCGCAGCCGAGCTGGCAAAAAGGAGTGAGCGGGACGAGCGCAGCCAATGGAATGCGGGCGGTTCCGGACGTGGCGATGACGGCGGCGGCGCACGATGGGTATGTGATTTGTGAAAACGGATCGTTCTGGGTGATTTCCGGAACATCGGCGGCGTCCCCTTCGTTTGCCGGGGTGATGGCGCTGGTGGTGGAGGCGAAGGGCGGAACGGGGGTGGGGAACGCGAATGCGGGTCTGTATCCGTTGCTGAACGCGGCGAAAAATCCGTTTCACGCGACGCCTTCAGGGAACAACAGCGTACCGGGGGTGACGGGGTTTACGGCCAGCGGCGGGGCATATAACCTGGCCACCGGGCTGGGGTCGGTGGATGGGGCGGTGCTGGCGAGCAGTTGGGGCACGGGAAAGAGCGGGGTTGGGAGCACAATCTTTGCGCTGACGGCGGCGTCCAGTGCGGTGGCGGTGGTGCGGGGCGAGACCGCGACGGACGCGGTGACGCTGACGGGGAATGGGACCTACAGCGGCGCAGTGACCCTGAGCGTGAGCGGGCTGCCGACGGGAGTGATGGTTGCGTGGAGCAGGAATCCGCTGACGCTGAACGGGGAGAGTGGGACATCGACGCTGACGTTGACGGCGTCTTCAACGGCCAGGGCGGGGTCGGCGGCGATTACGGTGACGGCAAGCGGCGACGGGGTGACGGCGACCAAGCAGATCGCGGTACAGGTGGAGCAGGCGTGGGGTTGCAACTGTGGCTGGGGTCGAGTTTGCTCTCGATGGTGCACACCGGCAAGGGGTCAGCCTCGGTGACGGTGACCGCGGGGGCGGGGTTGGCGGAGTTATTGGACAGGTCCTCAGGCGAATTCTTCAGGCAAATCCTCTTGCTCGAAAAGCGCGAAGGACTGCTGGATGCGGGCGGGGATTGTGGCGGGATCGTTGCCGAGGGTGTGGTTGATTTCGAGGACGGTAGGAGGCGGCGCGGGGAGGGCCTTGAGTGCTGCAATGGTGGCCGGCCAGTCGATGTTGCCATCGCCGGGCCAGAGGTGCTCGTCTTTGAGGCCGTGGTTGTCGTGGACGTGGACGGAGACGATGTGGCTGCCCAGGGTGACGATGGCCTCGGCGACGCCTACGGTGATGTGGGCATGGCCGAGGTCGAGACAGACGCCGACGTCGGGAAGGTGGCCCATCTCGAGGATGATGAGCAGGTGCGTAGGCGTGGTGGGCTCGCTGGTGAGATTCTCGACGAGCAGGCGGACGCCAAGGGGGCGGGCAAAGGCGCCGAGGTGTTCGAGGGCGTTGATGGCGAACTCGATGCTGCGCTGCGACCAGCCGTCGTCGCGCACGCCGAGGTGGAGGACGAAGTTGCGGAAGGGGATCTGCTCGGCGGCTTCGAGGGCGCGCTTGATCTCGTCCACGGCATCGATGCGGCGGGATTTCTCAGGGTGCAGGACGTTGACGGCGGGCGCGCCGGCGCGGCCCATCTCGCGGTCAGGGAAGAGCGGGGCGTGCATGGAAAAGGGTTTGAGAGAGTTGGAGCGGAACCAGGCGGCCAGCTCGGCGATGTGCTCGCGGCTGGTGTAGTCGAAGTGCTGGCGGGCGGCAAAGATCTCGACTGCCTGGGCACCGGACCGGTCAGCCAACTCCAGCAGGCCGGGGTGCAAGCGCTGGTCGAGGAACAGGTGCGTGGATAGGACTCGCAGCATGGTGAAGAACTCCCCCGTTTCGCGTGGCTCCGGAAGACAAACCGGACGCTACACCGATTGTCTCATTTTGCAGGAGTTTACGTTGAGGCGGGTGCCGCGGAGGATGGTGCGCGACGGAAAGTTGGGGGGAGACCAGGTCTGGGTCGGGGCGCTCTCGGCGGGAACGGGCAACAGACGATCGTTTTTTGATGCGGGGGAATGGATATGGAAGTGTGTCGGGATGCAAGCCTGCGATATGGGGGGATCGCAGGCTTGCACCAGGAGGATACACGACTGGGGAAGGGTAAAACGGGGAAGCCGCAAACGTTTCCGGAGACTCCGGCGCGAGGTTTGCGACGTTCCCGGTGAGTTCAACGCAAAATTGAAGGCCCGCAATGCTGAACGGCAAAATCGCCGCTCCCATGAGCCTATGAGGGGCCATCGTGTGGACTCTCTAGGGGCTACACGGGGGAAGAATAGCATCGAGAAAACAGGCGTGAATGAGCAATTTTGAACACTTTTGAGCAACGTCAGAGCGGAATTCATTGGATCGAAAAATACTTCAGAATCTTTTCATATAACAAAACTGAGAGAAATTTGTCACATTGTGAAACGATTATTCAACTAACTCCACAATACGGAAGGGAGATGGGAGTTTCTCATGGAGGTTGTGCCGGGACGCGAGGGGCCGGGATGGAATTGGAACCGGTGAAGCGGCGGCAAAAGGTACGCGGCAGCGAGAAGCGGCAATCTTGTACCGGATGTGGGGAGAAATGGTGCGGGGAACACCGGCTGAGGGGGGAAGCAGTTGCGGCGACGGCGCTTTCCGGAATGCAAGCCTCCAACCCCCAGTAGGTTTGCAGACTCGCATCCCGGCAACGCATGACCAGGGAACAAGACGGGGGGAAAGCAGTCAACCAATCCAGAGGACCCACCTCGGGAATTGCGAAAACTTCCGCGGGTTGAACTGTTGCCCAGGCCCAATGTGCGGAATGGAGGGTCTGCTCACCATTTCTGTCACTCTGTACTCATCGAGAGAGCACATTCGTGATCGCACATGGGGAATCATCGCATGGAATGACAGCAATCGACTGTACTATTTTGCTCAATATCGAAAGATGAAAATCCATCTTTCTAAAACACCCCGGCCAAATAGTTGACCTGGGACGGACGGGGCTTTTCCTCCGTGGCGCCACACTGAGCCAGCACGATGGGCGACATGGTGATGACGGGGCATTGCGCATAGGCCAGCACCTTGTACACAGTGCCGGCGCGGGAGATGGCGGCAAAGTGGGACGCGCCCTGCGCACCCAGCACGATAAGGTTGGCCTGCTGGGCTCTGCCCTGGTAGAGGAGTTCCTCGGTGGGATCGCCGAGCGCCACTTTCGTACGCACGCGGACCTTATGCTTGAGCTTGACAGGAACCAGGGAGGGGAGTTCGGCCTCAATCTGGTCGATGGTGCGGTCGCCGAGGACTTCGGCGCGCTCCTGGGGCGGGATGACCCGGTGCAGGATCAGGCTGGCGTTGTGCCTGCAGGCCATTTCCGCGCCAAAGTGCGCCACCACGCGGCTGGCCTCCTGCTTGCTGACGTCGCAGAGGATCTTGCGGGTGACAAAGTTGCGATAGGTGCCCTCGACCACGTTGGGACCGACGATGCAGACCGGCACGTTGGCAGTGCGGAGCACGGCCTCGGCCACCGAGCCCACCAAAAGCTTGCCGACGGGGCCGGGGGAGTGAGCGCCCATGACCACCCGATCGACCTTCCGCTCGCGCAGGAAGTTGAGGATCTGGTCGGCGGCCCATCCCAGCCGGACCACGATCTTGCAGTGGATGCCGAGATTTCTGGCGCGTTGGGCGATAGGTTCAAGACGGATCTTTACGGCGCGGGCGACGGCGTATTCGTCGCACTCCATCGCCGGGTCCGCCCATGCGGCCAGGCCCAAACTGTCATATGCATGAAAAATAATCAGATCCGCGCCAAACTCGACGGCCTGTGCGAGAGCAAAGGCAAAGGCCTTCTCATTGGCGGGGATTTCGGAGGCGAAGAGAATCGTGGAGGGTTTGCTCCAACCTGGCTTGGGGGGAATGGCCATGGGATCCTCCTTGACTGGATTTTCCTTTTAAGAGAACTTGGCTCGACTTCAAAGTAAAGATCCGGGTGGAAACAAAGGGACTTCGGAGGCGAATCCAACGCGATGGCCGCGAGGATCCAGCCACAATGAACCGAAGCCCAGGCCTAATGTGACGAATGGAGGCTCAACCCCCAGTCTTCATGCACTGCTGTTCATGTGAGCAGGTCGCTGGGCGTCCATACTGCAGAATCGACCGGACCGGGGGAAGAAAACAGTTCAATATTGAACAATTTTCCATCATTAATCTGTGACAATCGTCACACTCGCCTGGGTAAGGAACGCATCCGGTTTTTCTCTGGAGTAAATAACCTCACTCTTGTCCCCACACGATTCGGTGCAATTGTCTGGTTTGTAACCCTTCTTTTTGTTCGGATGGAGAAAAACTGGCAGGAAGGCTCAAGGAGGCCACCGCGCATGAGGGCTCAGTATCCGGCGGCTTTGCCGTAGTGGCTGCGGTGGTCCTGTCCGCCGAGGAGGCCGCCGGTTTGGGGGTCGATGGCGATGCACTCGCCGTTGGACCAGTGGTGGTCCGCGATGGCGAGGTCGTAGCCGCGGGCGCGGAGGGCGGCGAGAGTTTCCGGGGAAAAGCCGGGTTCGAGGTAAAGCTTGTCGGGCAGGTACTGGTGGTGGAAGCGCGGGGCGTCGACGGCCTGCTGGATGTTGAGGCCGCCTTCAGAGGCGGAAAGGAAGATGTTGGCGACGGTGGTGATGATGCGGGCGCCGCCGGGAGAGCCGAGGACGTAACGGAGCTTGCCGTGTTCGAGGACAATGGTGGGGGTCATGGAGCTCAAGGGGCGCTTGCCGGGGGCGATGGCGTTGGCCGGGCCCTGAATGAGGCCGAACATGTTGGGAACACCGAGCTTGACGGCGAAGTCGTCCATCTCGTCGTTGAGGAGAAAGCCGAGAGAACCGGCGGTAACGTGGGAGCCGAAGCCGTCATTGAGGGTGGTGGTGACGGCGACGGCGTTGCCTTCGGAATCGACGACGGAGTAGTGGGTGGTGTCGTTGGATTCGGGACGGCGGCGGCCGGCGCTTTTGGGCGCGGGCGGGAGGAAACCGGCGGGGCGCGCGAGGGCGGCCGAGGGAGTGGCGGCGGCGGGGTCGATGGAGGCGCGCCAGGCGGCGTCGTAGGGTTTGGAGGTGAGTTCGGCGCTGGGGATGGCGTTGTAGTCGGGGTCGCCGAGGTAGTCGGCGCGGTCCATATAGGCGCGGCGATAGGCTTCGACGATGAGGTGGATGGACTGGGCGGAGCGGTCGCCCAGTTTGGCCAGGTCGTAGCCTTCGAGGATATTGAGGGCGCTGAGCAGGACGATGCCGCCTGAGGAGGGCGGCGGGGCAGAGATGACGGTGTAGTTGTGGAAGACGCCCGTGATGGGGGTGCGCTCGACGACGGTGTACTGGGCGAGGTCGTCGAGGGTGAGCAGGGCGCCGCCTTTGCGGAGGGCGTCGATCAGTTCATGGGCGATTTTGCCGTGGTAGAAGTCGTCGGGATCGGCGGAGATGCGCTCGAGGGTGCGGGCCAGCTCGGGCTGGCGGAAGGTCTCGCCTTCCGTGTAATGGTTGCCGTCGCGCTGGAAGATGCGTTTGGAGTCAGGGAACTTTCCCAGGTCGGGATCGGTAAGCTCTTTGGCTTCCTCGGCGGTGAGGATGAAGCCGTCGGCGGCGAGCTTGATGGCGGGAGCGATGACGCGCTCGAGGCCCAGCTTGCCGTACTTGCGCTCGGCGTAGACCAGGCCCGCGACGGAGCCGGGAGTGGCGATGGAGCGGTAGCCTATGACGGAGGAGAGGAGGCTGGCGTCGGGGATGACGTTGCCGTTCGCGTCCTGGTACATGGTTTCGGTTGCGGCGAGCGGGGCTTTCTCGCGGAAGTCGATAAAGGTGGTGCGCCCCGAGTGGGTGCGAAGGAGCAGGAAGCCGCCTCCGCCGAGGTTGCCGGCGGCGGGATGGACGACGGCGAGGGCAAAGCCGGTGGCGACGGCGGCGTCGACGGCGTTGCCTCCGGCGCGCAGGGTTTCAAGGCCGGCGTCGGAGGCGAGGTGGTGCACGCTGACGACCATTCCGTGACTGGCGCGGACGGGCTGCTCGCCGGACAAGGGAATCACGTTCTTCGAGCCCTCCTGGGCGGCGGCGGAGATGGGGATGGAGAGCGCGGCGCCGGTCAGGGCGGCCAGGACGGGGAAAAAGGGCCGTTGAATCATGGTGTTCTGACAGGATAACGCGGAATGGGGAGGTGCTTCGACGGTAAAGATGGTTTCGCCTTACGGTGAGTCACCGAAGACTCTTTCCTGGCGTCTATATCTGAAGCGGGCAACAGAGATTCGTCAGTTCAGAACACAACTCAACGCAATCGAATTCAATTTGTGGAGGCATTATGCAATGGAAATGGATGCAAACAGCGATTCTGGCGGTAGCAGTGGGAGCGGTGAGTGGGGCAATGGCCTGCGCGCAGGTGGGCGGCGCAGTGAAGAGCCTTGCGCAGACGGATGTATCGGCAAGCGTCTATGGAGCGTTCAGCGGAACCACCACGGGGGACGGCGTTGCGCAGAGTCCGTCCAATGCGGCCGGGGGGTTGATTGGGTTGCGGCATATCTCCAACCCGGTGCTTGGATTTGAGGTGACCTACTCGTTCAACCGGGCCAACCAGGTGTATAACGCCACCGAATACGCCTGTCCCGTGGGCGTAGTCCCCCCTTGCGGAGCGCCCCCGCCAGCGGTAGTCTCGGCCAATGCGCACGAACTGACAGGGGATTGGGTGCCGTCGTTGAAGATTGGGAACCTGCGGCCGTTTGGGCTGGTGGGGGGTGGGCTGCTGCTCCATGAACCCAGCAGCGGGCAGACACATACCACTTCGTCGACCAAGCCGGTATTTGTCTACGGCGCCGGACTGGATTGGGGTCTGCTTCCGCACATTGGCGTGCGGCTACAGTACCGCGGCAACCTCTACAAGGCGCCGGACCTGACCACGCTGTACGGCTCCAGCGGGGCCTTTACCCACACGTCGGAGCCGATGATCGGGGTGTACTTGCGGCTGTGAAGCAGGCCCGCCAAAAACTGGCTGCGGAAAAAGCGAACCCTGGGTGAATTCCCCGAAGAGCAGCCCTCAGGGGCTAAAGAGGCTGCAGAAAAAGTCCTGTTTTCGCGCCGAAATCCCGTGAAGCGACCCTCAGGGGCTAAAGCCCAGGTTGATTCTTTGGCACTTACGGCACGACTGAAGTCGTGCCCTGATACAGAACCCTCGCGAATCCACGCTGGATCGAGTTTTTCCGCAGCCTCTAAAGTCCACGTTGATGCTGTTGCATTTATGCGTCGGGGTTAAAACCCCGACCTGCCAGTCCCGGCCTACCGCTCGAATAAGCATTTCCGCAGGTTGTGAACCTACTGCGGCCAATGCAAGGCCGAAGGTGGGTAGGAGCGCTAATGCTCAGAACGGGAGACGCCGCAGTATTGAAAATGGGGAGGGCACCGCAACTTTCCAGCGAAACCGGTGTCAAACCACTGAGAGAGATCCGTGACGAGTATCGGGGACCACCCCGAACACTGCGGCGATGGTCGAGCGTAGCGGGTTTCCTGTATTTCTTCCTCTGCCCTCTGCGACAAGTGCATTTGCCTTTGGCTGTGCACCGATCGAACACGGACCCGATGGGGTTTGTGTTTGAACCCTCAACCTCCCCCGTTTCAGAAGGATGGCAATGAAGACAATAGTTACAAACTCACGGCAAAACCTCCTTTGGGTCTGCGGTTTGGTGGCTGCCTGCGCGATGATTGTTCCGCCGGTTGGCGCGGAATCGGCGGCTCCCCGCATCTCCTCCGAGATCACCAATGCGGAACAGTCGACCTTGAAGGGTTCGCTGCACCCCATGGCGCAGGCGCAGTTCGACGCCGGACGGATGCCCGCGGACACCCGGCTCAACGGCATCAGCATGGTCTTCAACCGTTCGGCGGCGCAGGAAGCGGATCTGCAGGCGTTGATTGCCGCGCAGCAGAACCCGGCATCGCCGCTTTATCACCAGTGGCTGACCCCGGACCAGTTCGCCGCGCGGTACGGAATGGCCGACGCGGATCTGGACAAGGTGGAGAACTGGCTGCAACAGCAGGGGTTTGCGATCGATTCGGTGGCGCGCAGCAAAAACGCGATTCACTTCTCCGGCAACGTGCGGCAGGTGGAGCAAGCCTTTGCGACGGAGATGCACTTCTACAAGGTGAACGGGACCCAGCATTTTGCGCCATCGACGCTGCTGAGCGTTCCTTCGGCGCTGGCGCCCACGGTTCTGGGCATCAAGAATCTGGACGATTTCCGGCCGCGGCCGCATGTGGTGTTCGGCAAGAACGGGCGCGTGAAGCCGGCGTTTACATCGGCCCAGACGGGGGATGTGTTCTTTGCGCCGGGCGACATTGCGACGGTTTACGACATCAAGCCGCTCTACAGCGCCAGTATCACGGGCGTGGGTCAATCGATTACGATTGTCGGCCAGTCGGCAATTCAAGTCAGCGACATCGAGGCCTTTCAAAACGCGGCCGGATTGGCGGTGAAAGACCCAACTCAGTTCCTGGTGCCGAATTCGGGGAACTCCACGGTTGAGGCCGGCGGGGATGAGGGTGAATCCGATATCGACCTGGAGTGGGCGGGCGCCATCGCTCCCGGCGCCACCATCAATTTTGTCTACACCGGCAGTAGCTCCAACTATGGCGCCTTCGACTCCATTCAATACGCTATCGACCAGAAGATCGGCACCATCATCAGCAACAGCTATGGGACCTGCGAGACAGACCTGGGCGCGTACTCACTGGAATCGAGCCTGGAACAAGGCACGGCGCAGGGTCAGACGATTATATCGGCCGCGGGCGACGGCGGTTCCACCGACTGCTATGGCATCACGGCGCTGACCACGGCGCAGCGGGAGGCTCTGGCGGTGGATTACCCGGCCAGCAGCCCGTACGTGACGGGCATAGGCGGGACCGAGATCTCCTCGGCCAATTCCGACTATGACACATCGGACACGGCTTACTGGGGGGCCGCGACTGGCTCTGCAGACCTGATCAGTTCCGCGCTCCAATACATTCCTGAGATGGCGTGGAACGACGACACGCCGAACTGCGGCCTGCTCAACTGTCTAAGTTCGGGCGGCGGCGGGGCCAGCGAGCTGTTTACCAAGCCGAGCTGGCAATCGGGAGTGCCTGGGATTCCCTCCGACGGCAAGCGCGATGTTCCTGACCTGGCTCTGTATGCATCGCCGAATTTTCCCGGCTACCTTTACTGCACCAGCGACGCAAGCGTCTGGAGCGCCGGTCAGCAGGGCAGTTGCGCCGTTGGCTTCAGGGACTCGAACGATCTATACCTTACGTTGGCCGGAGGCACCAGCTTCGATGGGCCGATTTTTTCCGGTATATTGGCGCTGATCAGCCAGAAGGCGGGCTATACCACCGGGCAGGGACTCGTGAATCCGACGCTCTATACCCTGGCCTCCAACAGCGCGAAGTATGCTTCGGCATTCCACGACATCACCACGGGGAGCAACGATTGCCTGGCCGGCTCGGCGAATTGCAGCGGCGATATCGGCTTTTCCGCCGGAACGGGCTATGACCAGGCGACCGGACTGGGATCGGTGGACGTGAGCAACCTGGCCAACGCGTGGCCGGCCAGCACGAGTATCCCCCCGACTTTGATCGATACAACGACGACGATCACGGCGTCGAACAGCGCTCCGGACGTCGGGGCTTCAGACACCTTCACCATCACGGTTACAGCGGCCAGTGGCGCCGTCGTCCCAACCGGCACGGTAAACCTGATCGTAGACGGAGGTACGCCGATCCCGGAGACGCTTTCCGGTAGCGGGACCTACGTCTATACGACGACGTTTACCACCGCGGGTTCGCACACAATCTTCGCCCAATATGCAGGCAACTCCATCTTTGCAGCCTCACCCGCCAGCGAACCCGGCAGCGTGACCGTGAATGTTGGAGTGGTCAGTACGGGCAAGGGAACGATCTCTCTTACGCCTGCGCCGAGCCCAACCACTCTGACGGTGACCCAGGGCAACCAGGGGACCGAAACGATCTCGTTGACTCCGGGGGGCGGGTACACGGGCACGGTTGACGTGTCCTTCGATACGTCGAACGACAATGCACTCCAGAATCTGTGCTATGAATTCACCGACATGAACAGCGCCGGCGATGGAACGGTACTCATCAGCGGGACGGCCGCCGTGACTACGCAACTGATTCTGGACACGAACGCCTCCGACTGTGTGTCGGCGGAGATGCGTCCCGGCGGCACGCAGCCAATGCACCGGCTGCGCCCGGCCAGCACGGCGAAGAACAATGGAGGGAATCCTTTGCCGTTGGGGGTTGCTTTTTCCGGATTGCTGCTGGCGGGCTTCCTGGGCCGCGGTTCACAGAAGCTGCGCGGTCTGGCGGGGCTGATTCTTCTGGCCGCTGTGGGGCTGGCGGTTACAGCTTGTGGCAGCAACGGTAACAACACCATCCCCAATCCGCCGAAGGGAACTTATACCGTTACGGTAAGCGCGACGGATTCGGTCACGGCAACCATAACCGCAACCTCACAATTTCAGTTCGTGATCCAGTAATCCAAGCGGGCGGGCAAAGGGGCAGGCATCTGAACAGAGATGTCTGCCCCTTTTTCGAGCAGTGCGCTCAGCGGTTGCCGATCGGCATAAGCCTGTCGGGAACGGTGCGGCAGACGCTGCTGCCGGCGAGTTTCCAGGTGGATCCATCCGCGTAAGTAACGGAGTTCAGCTCGACCATCTGGACGGCGGTCAGGCCGGGCGCCCAGAGGTCCGCGGAAACAGCATTGCCGGGGCCGGCGGAGAACCTGACGGTCAGGGTCATGGCCGCATCGGAAGAGTCGTCGGGGGTGGCCAGCGTCTGGGTAATGCGGCCTTTGGCGGTGAGACCGCGTACCGTGACCGTGGCCCCGGTGACCTGCCTGGAATCCGGGCTGGCGAGGATCAGGTGAAGGCGCTGAGCGGGGCCTTTGGGACGGGCATTGTCGACGGCGAGAGCGCCTCCGCCGGCGGCTTGCTGCGCGCGCAGCGAAACCGGGCAGGCGCTGGTCAGCGCGGGCGATTGGACGACGATGGTCCGGGTCTGGTTGGCGCCGAGGGATTGAACGACGACGGTCTGGTTCTGGTTGGGGTCGAGCGATTGAACAACGGCGGTCTGGTTCTGGTTGGGGTCGAGTGCCTGGGGATGGTACTGGCTGACGGCCTGGGCGGACGAGGCGAGCGAACCGAAAAGGAGGGCGAGCGAAAACGCGGCGGCGCGCTTCATGATGAATCTCCTTGCGAGCAGCATGGGCGGTTGCTTAAGGATTGGACGTTGGTGCTGGGCCGTGGTCATGGGCGGATTCGCAGTTTGCGGTTGCCGGAGGCGGTTTTGAGGGAAAATGCCGGGGTCCGGCGGGAGACACGCAGAACACTCATAGCGTAGTCCGGCCTGGGTTGGGAATCAAGCCGATCCAGGGCTTGCGGCGGCTACCGCTTGGCCGGGCCGTTGCGACGGCGGGTGCGGCGGCTCGGGGCGGTTTGCTGTGATACCGTTGCAATACGGCGTCCCTGAGCCGGGCCGGGATTTGCGGGCCTGTGCAGAATGGCTGCGATGCGGCTGGAATGGGGGCTCGGCCGAGCGAAACCAGAGAATGTCCCAACTGCCGGAATTGATATCGCCTTCGTTGCCCGCGAGCCCGGCTCAACAGCCTGGGCCGGGGCTTGCGTCCGGTTCCGGGATGGGGCCGGGGAATGGGGCTGGGCCTGAATTTGCGCCCGGAGCTGGAACTGCGCCGGGGGCGCCGCCGGGAAAGCACGGGCCGCAACGGATTCCGCGCTGGCTGGAGCGGGCCGAGCTGTTTTTGCGGGTGCTGCTGCGGATGTACATCGGGCTGGCGGTCTGCTACGCACCGTGGTCCAAGATGTTCTGGGACCAGAACCCGCTTTTCCTGCAGTTCCCCACGCTCTCGATCTATGCGGCCAACGGTGCGGTACGGGGCCTTGTGTCGGGACTGGGACTTTTGAATCTGTGGATTGCATTCCACGATGCGATCCGGCATGGGACGGAAGAGGGATGAACGACAGCGTTCAGGCGTCGGAGATCGGAGATCAGGGGTCAGAGATCAGCGACCCCCTCGAGCAGGAACCGCTCGCTGGGGACCCCGGCCTGGAAGAGGGAACGGTTCCGCCTGCGCTGGGCCAGGATGCAGCGCCTTCGGATGACGCGCCGGTGGAGCTGGAACGGGCTCCGCTGGCCTATGAGAATCACGACTTTCTCAACAGCGCGGATGGGCGGCTGATCAGGATTGTGGCGGAGTATCTGGAGCCGCTGGCGCGGTTCCGCCGCGAGCAGATACAGGACACGGTGGTATTTTTCGGGTCGGCGCGGTTTCGCGGGCGCGAAGAGGCCGATCATGCCCTGGAACTGCTGGAGAACACCGGTTCGGTGCGTCCGGCGCCGAGCCACGAGCAGCCGGCCAGCGCTCCGGAGATCGCGGCGGGCCAGGCGACGGAGTTGCAACGGAAGCGGGCGGTGGCGGCGGTGGATATGGCCCGCTACTACGAGGACGCGCGGCGGCTGGCGCAAATGCTGACCGCGTGGGCCAAGGGGATTCCTTCGCGGCGGCACCGGTTTGTGGTGACGTCGGGGGGCGGCCCGGGGATCATGGAGGCGGCCAACCGGGGGGCTCGCGAGGCGGGCGGCAAGACCATCGGAATGAACATACGGCTGCCGTTCGAGCAGGCGCCGAATCCTTACATTACCCCGTCGCTGAACTTTGAGTTTCACTACTTTTTCATGCGCAAGCTGTGGTTTGCGTATCTGTCGAAGGCGCTGGTGGTGTTTCCGGGGGGATTCGGGACGCTGGATGAGATGTTCGAGATCCTGACCCTGGCGCAGACGCAAAAGCTTGCCAAGAAGATCACTGTGGTCATTTACGGACCGGAGTATTGGAAGAAAGTGTTCAATCTGGAGGTGCTCGTGGAAACGGGGGCGATCTCGCCCAAGGACATCGAGCTGTTCCAGTTTGCGGACTCGCCGGAGCAGGCCTTCGAACTTTTGCGGCGGGGGTTGACGGAGAACTACCTGGCGGCGGAGGCAGCGGAAGGCAAACTGGCGACGGTCGCGCTGGCGGCGTCGGCGAGCAGGGAGCTGCTGGCCGGGTGGACGCTGGAGGATTTTCTGGGGCCGGAGCTGGCAAAGACGAGAAAATGAGGGAGATGCGCCCCAAATCTCAGGATTTTCTCCTGGATTTCCGGGGCGTTTTCGCTTAATTTGCGGTATTGCCGGTAACCTTGTTGATTCCTTGCACAATTGAAGGTGCATTCGCCGCATCTTAACCCTCCATTTATGGAAGGAAGCCGATACTGGATGCAGATGTCCGGGAACAAGCGCGGAGAAGGAGCAGAAATGGCCAGTTCGTCCATCTCGTACCTGTGGCGCGACCCCAACGCACCACGCGGCTTCCGTAGAGGCGTTTCCCTGCACGGTCACACGAACCAGTCTGCCGAGACGCTGGATTTTCTGGCCAACCTCGGCAACCAGTACCCGGTGATGCGGCCCTTGCTGTCGCGGTTGGAGCGGCGGTCGGAGGCCAGGTACGGTGTGCGGGTGAACTACGCGAAGGCCTACTGGACGCCGCCGATGACGCCCAAGCTGGCGTTCGACCTGGAGAGCGGGCAGATCGAGAAGCTGGACCTGGCGCCGATGGTCTCGATCACCGACCACGACAACATCAAGGCGCCGATGCTGCTGCGGACGATTCCGAGCGCGCGGCAGATTCCGGTATCGGTGGAGTGGAGCGCGCCGTATGGGCCGCAGTCGTTCCACCTGGGGGTCCACAACCTGCCCAGCGCGCGGGCGACGGAGTGGATGGCAACGCTGAGCGATTATACGGCGCACCCGAGCAACGCACGGCTGACCGAGATTCTGGCGGCGCTGAACGCGGAACGGAATGTGCTGTTGGTTTTCAACCATCCGATGTGGGACCTGTACCTGATCGGCAAGGAGAAGCACGAGTTCCTGGTTGGTGAGTTTCTGCAGAAGAACGGGGCGCATCTTCATGCGCTGGAGCTGAACGGATTGCGGCACTGGAGTGAGAACCGCGCCACGCGGCAGTTGGCGGAGAAGTGGCACATGCTGCTGATCTCCGGCGGGGACCGCCACGGCGTGGAGCCGAACGCCACCATCAACCTGACCAACGCGAGCAGCTTTACGGAATTTGTGCACGAGATCCGGCGAGAGAAGAAGAGTAACATGCTCTTCATGCCGCAGTATGCGGAGCCGTGGAAGCACCGGATTCTGCAGTCGACGATCGACGCGGTGCGCAACTATCCGGAGTTTCCGCAGGGTTCGCGGAACTGGGACCAGCGCGTATATCATCCCGATCTGAATGGGGTGGTGCGGCCACTGAGCGAGCTTTGGCCTGCGGGAAGGGCGCCGCGGGCAATGCGCCTGGTGATCGGCGCCGTGCAACTGATGGGCAGGGGCCTGGTTTCAGGCGGGTTGCGCATGGCGTGGAGCGAGGCGCACCAGTTGCGGCTTGCACTGGGCGAGCACGACGGATAAGCAGGCGGGAATTCGCCTGACCGGGCGTGCAGGGCGAGACAGCGGACCGGGTTCCGACAAAGCGATGAATGCAAGAATGCCGCGGGTGGCGTACTTCCCCGACTCGTTTCACGAGGTGAACGGGGTTGCGCATACCAGCCGGCACTTTGAGGCGTTTGCGCGGCGGCGGAATCTGCCGTTCTTGTGCGTGCGGGCCGGCGACCGGGCGCAGGCCATGCTGGAAGAGGGCAACGTATGGACGCTTGAGCTGCCGCGGAGCATTCTGTCAATTGCCCTGGAAAAAGACCTTCGCTTCGATCCGGCATTTCTCAGGCACATTCCGCTGATTGGCGAGGTTGTGGAGCGGTTCAAGCCGGACCTGATTCACATTACCGGGCCCAGCGAGGTGGGGATGCTGGGCGCGTGTCTGGCCCACCATCTGGAGCTGCCGCTGGCGGGAAGCTGGCACACCAACGTGCATGAGTATTTGGCGCGACGGTCGGACTGGCTTCTGAAGTTGTTGCCCAAGCGGCAATCCGATTCAACGGGACAGACGATCGAGGACCTGGCGATGGCGGTGGCGGCCAGCTTCTACTCGGTGGCGCAGGTGCTGTTTGCGCCCAACCCGGAGCTGTGCGCGCTGCTGGAGAAGGCGACGGGGCGGCCGTGCCACCTGATGCCGCGGGGCGTGGACGCGGAGCTGTTTCATCCCGACAAACGCAAGCGAGAGCCGGAAGACCGGGACCATGTGCTGGGGTTTGTGGGGCGGCTTTCTGTGGAGAAGAATGTGGCGCTGCTGGCCGAGGTCCAGGAAGAGCTGGAGCGGATGGGGCACAGGAGCTTCCGGTTCCTGATTGTGGGGCACGGCGGCGATGAGGGGTGGCTGCGGGAGCGGCTGCCGCGGGCGGAGTTTACCGGGGTGCTGAGGGGCGAGGCGCTGTCGGCGGCCTACGCGAATATGGATTTGTTTGTGTTTCCGTCTCATACGGATACGTTTGGCAACGTGGTGCTGGAGGCGCTGGCCAGCGGAGTGCCGGCGATTGTGACGCCGGACGGCGGGCCGAAGACGATTGTGCGGGACGGCGTGACGGGGCGGATTGTGCCGGACGGAGAGTTTGCGGCGGCGGCGGCGGGGGTGCTGGGGGACCCGGAGAAACACGCGGAGATGCGGCGGGCGGCGCGGAGTTATGCGCTGACCATGAGCTGGGACGCGGTGTTTGAAGGGGTTTATGCGGGGTATGAGGGGCTGGTGACGCAGGAACAGCTCGCGAAGGCGTAGGTGGGTGGGGGTGGAGCTCGTCGTTTCTCAGGTCTCAGAATCGAGACCTGGGGCACCCAGCGAAGAGGCTGCTGGCGGAGAATGCGCCGGCCAGGGTGGCTGCGTTGCGGAGGAAGGTGCGACGGTCGCTCGGAATCATACAGAGCACTGTAGGCGGTTCCAGGGAGGGGATTCAACGGAAAAATTGCGGTGAGTGAAGGCCGGTGCGGAGGCCGTTGCGCAAATCCAGGGCGAAGGGGGTTTCCTTGTCGGCGATCATGCTCCAGCCTCGGCCGTGGAGCGTTGTGCCTTCGATGGCCGTGACGGTCACGCCTTCGTCGGAGAGTTTTTCGGATTGCCAGGCCTGGCCGTTGGAGCCCCAGGCGAGGATGGCGTGATGGCCGACGAACAGAAGGATATTTTCGGCGGGGAGGGGACGGATTTCGAGGACCGGGCGGAAGGGGATCATGGTGAAGTTGTTTGGCGCGGTGGTCGAGATGATGTAGGCGTACCCACCGGAGACGGCGCAGATTTCTTCCGGGTGTGGAGCGGACCAGAGGCCGGTGGGGACGGCGGGATCGCGGAAGCCGAGGGCGCAGGTGGCCAGGAAGGGCTGCGAATCTTCACTGGGGCGGATGAGGACTTCGAGGGCTCCGCGCTCGACTTCTTCAGCCTGTAGGGGATAGACGAAGTGGCGGGTGGGCAGGACGAGGGGGCGCGCGGGGAGGACTTCGGCCTGCCAGTGGTGGGGGAAGCTGAAGTCCACAGTGGATGCGGGGATCGGGGTGCTCACGGGAGGGCCTTGTACTTCAGAATCCAGTCCTCCTGCTCCTGGGTGTCGGGCACGGAGAGGCCGCGGGCGGCTTGGATGGCGATGAGAGCTGAACTGGGAGTCCAGCCGAGGTGGATGAGCGTGCAGGCCGCCGTGACGGTGGAGCGGCCGATGCTTCCGCGGCAATGAACGCCGATGTGCTCGCCGGCGCGGAGGCGATCTGCCAGCCCGGCTACGAATTCCCGGAAGGCGGCGGTGTCGGGCGGGGTATGGCAGTCGGGAATCGGATGGGAGAGAAACTTGACCCCGATCTTCTCAGCGAGGCGGCCTTCCTCAGCAACGCCAAGCATCACGGCTTCATCTTCTCCGAGGAGCGAAACCAGGGTCTCGATGCCTCCCTGCTTCATTTCCATCAACTCGTTCTCAAGCCCATCGCCTCCGAGCGGGCAAAGCACAATGGCCAGCGGTGCGGGTGGGTTGCCTTTGATCCAGAAGACGTCGGTCATGCGTAGTCAGACTCCTGCGAATTGGGTAAACAGAATTGCTCCAGGCGGTCGCGGACGGTGGGGATGGGAAGGCCGAGAGCGGCGCCGTCTTCAATAAGGGGGATGAGCTTGTCGAACTCGCGGCCGGAGTGGGCGCCGGTGAGGGCGATGCGGACGGGATGGAAGAGTTCCTCGCCATGGACGCCGGCGGCGATCTTGATTTCGTTCATCCAGGCTTTGAAGTCTTCGGGAGTGACGTGGCCGCTGTGGGTGCGAACGCGGCCGGCGAGTTCGCCGAGGACGGTGCGGGCAGAGTCGGCGTTGAGGATGGCGGAGTTCTCAGGGTTGGCGCGGGCGGCGGCGGGGTCGAAGCCGAAGATGAAAGCGGACTGGACGGGGAGCTGGTCGAGGTGATCGACGGCGGGGAGAAAGAGGGCGAGGAGACGGGCAAACCAGGCTTTTCTGCGGTTGATCAGCTCGATGGGGGGGAAGTCCAGCCGAATGGGAGGGTCGTGCTGCGCCAAAAGGGACGCCATTTCGGCGGTATGCAGTTCAGAGGAAGACCAAAGGGGAAAAATATCCGGCCGGTGGAGGCAAAACTGCCGCTCGGCTAACTTCTCGATGCGTTCGGGGTCGGCTTGATTGATGTAATGGCGGTTGAGCCAGTTGAGCTTGTCGAAGTCGAAGATGGCGGGCGAGGGGGTGACGCGCTCAAGGGAGAAGGCGCGGGTGAGTTCGGGGAGGGTGAAGGTTTCGGTCTTGCCGTCTTCGGCGCCCCAGCCTAGGAGGGCGAGGTAGTTGACGAGGGCCTCGGGCAGGTAACCCATCTGGCGGAAGGTGGAGATGGAGGTGGCGCCGTGGCGCGTGGAGAGGCGCTCGCGGTCGGCGCCGAGGATGGTGGAGAGGTGGGCAAAGACAGGGACGGGCCAGCCGAAGGCCTGGTAGATGGCGACCTGCCTGGGAGTGTTGGAGATGTGGTCGTCGCCGCGGATGACGTGGGTAATGCCCATGAGGGCGTCGTCGATCACGACGACGTAGTTGTAGACGGGAACGCCAGCGGAGACGCCGCTGGCGCCGCGGACGAGGACGGGGTCGCTGACGGTGCCGGCGGGGAACTCGACGGGGCCGTGAACGAGATCGTGGAAGCGGAGGGGATGGTCTTCGATTTTGAGGCGGACGGCGTAGGGCTTGCCGGCGGCGAGATTCCCGGCGATGGTGGCCGGGTCGAGGGTGCGGCAGCGGCCGGAGTAGATATGGGGGCAGTGGGCGGCTGTGGCGAGGGCGCGCTCGGCTTCCAACTCTTCCGGAGTGCAGAAGCAGCGGTAGGCTTTTCCTTCGTCGAGCAGGCGCTCGGTGTGCCGGGCGTAGAGGTCGAGGCGCTGGGATTGGCGGTAGGGGCCGTGGCCGCCTTTGTCGGGCAGGCCGGCCAGGCCGGGGCCTTCGTCCCAGTCGAGGCCGAGCCAGCGGAGGTCTTCCATGAGCTGGGCTTCAAAGCGGGGTTCGGAGCGCTCGAGGTCAGTGTCATCAATGCGGAGGATGAACTGGCCGCCCAGGCGGCGGGCGAAGAGCCAGTTGTAGAGGGCGGTGCGGGCGTTGCCCACGTGGAGCAGGCCGGTGGGGGATGGGGGGGCAAACCGGACGCGGGGAAGGGTGCTGGTCATGACAACAATGATGATAGACGGTGGAAAAGGGATGGGCGAGCGCGAGGCTATGCACTCTTCGTCATGGTCTCGGCGGGTTTGGTGGCGTCGAAGCGCTGTTGCGCGGCGAGCATCTGAGCGATGTTGGCTTCGGCCCATTCGCGGAGGGCGTTCACGGGCTGGGTGAGGGCGGCGCCGAGCGGGGTGAGCGAGTACTCGACCGTGACCGGGACGGTGGCGAAGGCGCGGCGGTCAACCAAGCCGTTACGTTCCAGTTGCTTTAGCGTTTGGCCGAGCATCTTCTGGGAGATGCCGTCGAGGCGGCGCTTGAGGGCGTTGAAGCGGACGGGTCCGGCATCGAGAGCGCCGAGCACCAGGACGGTCCATTTGTCGGCGAGCTGATCGAGAACGACGCGGGTGGGGCACTTGGAGTTGAATGCGTTGTATTGGAATGGAGCGGGTTGGCCGAACATGGTTTCCTCCTGGTGACCAGAGAACATCCTGGTATCTTCTTGAAACTTACTTTATTCTAGCGCCTAATAGGTTTACTGGGAATCGCCGGTGTGGGGCAGATTGCGTTGCGCCGGGAGCCCGACACAAAACACAAGGGAGATTGAGCATGAAAGTTACTCTGTATGGAGCATCCGGGATGATCGGGAGCCGGATTCTGCAGGAATTGGTTGACCGCGGACACGAAGTGACGGCGGTGGTGAGGAATCCGGAGAAGGTGACGGCTGAGGGCGTGGTTGTGGTCAAGGGCGACGTGACGGACGCGGCCAGCGTGGCGGCGACTGCGCAAGGGGCCGAGGCGGCGATCAGCGCTTATGCCCCTCCGCAGACGGAGGCGAGGACGATTGTGGATGCCACGCGGTCGCTGCTGGCGGGGTTGGCGGCGGCTGGCGTGAAGCGGCTGATCGTGGTGGGCGGCGCGGGCAGCCTGGAGGTTGCGCCAGGTGTGCAGTTGGTGGATACGGCGCAGTTTCCCGAGGCGTGGAAAGGAATCGCTCTGGGGCACCGGGATGTGCTGCCGGTTCTGGAAGCGTCGAGCCTGGACTGGAGCTATCTGAGCCCGGCGGCGTTCATCCAGCCCGGCGAGCGGACGGGGAAGTTCCGGCTGGGCGGCAAACAACTGGTGACCGACGAGAGGAGCGGGAGCAGGATTTCTACCGAGGATTATGCCGTGGCGTTGGTGGATGAGTTGGAGAGCCCGAAGCATGTGCGGCAGCAGTTCACGCTGGCCTATTGAGCGGATGGCTGGAGCTGATTGAAGCCGATGAGAGACAAGCGACGACGAAGCGCAAGGAGCGCAGCATGATTCGCAAGTTGATGTTCACGATTCTAGTTGCCGGAGGCGCGCTCGCGGCCTGCGGTTTGAGTTTGGCAGCGCAGGAGAATGCGGAGAGGGTTGAATCGAGCCCGAAGACGGAGATTCGGCGGCAGGTGGGCAACTATATTCAGTCGATCGATGATGCGGACATAAAGCTGGGCGCGACGGTATGGTCGCCGACGCCGGATGTGAGCTTCATCGAACCTCTGGGGCATGAGCGCGGCTGGGATGAAATTGCATCCGTGGTCTACGGCAAGCTGATGGGCCAGACATTCACGAAGCGCACGCTGAAGACAGTGGGCGCTGTGAGCATTCACGTTTATGGCGATGCGGCGGTGGCAGAGTTCGATTGGGATTTTGTGGCGATCATGCGCGTGGACGGAAAGACGCTGCACACGACGGGGCGGGAGAGCCAGGTTTATGTGAATTTGCCGGGTCAGGGCTGGCGGCTGGTGCATGTTCACTACTCTGGACCGCCGGTTACGGGAGCCGGTAGAGGATTCTGATACTGGCTAAAGGGCAGCGTCAGGAAAAGTGTTGCCAGCCCTGGGGTTTGAGGGGTTGGGGGCCTTGCGGGGTGAGGAGGGTGACGGCGGGACGGTTGGGACGCGCGGGGAGGATGCGGCCGATTGGGCTGATGGGGACGCCGGCTATTTTCCTGGGGAGACGGGCGGAGGGTGGAGCGGTGAAGAGCAGTTCGTAGTCTTCTCCGCCGTTGAGGGCCTGGAGGAGGTTTGCGGCGGGGTGGATGGGGAGTAGCGCCGCATCGACTTCGGCGGCTACCTGGGAATCTTCGCAGAGGTGGGCGAGGTCTGTGGAGAGGCCGTCGCTGAGGTCGATGGCGGCGGAGGCGAGCGAGTAACGCAGGAGCCAGAGGCCCTGGGCGATGCGGGGCTGGGGGTAGAGGTGCGGGGCTAGCTGGGCTTCGAGCCTTTTGGGGATGCGGGGAGGGTGCAGGCGGGCGGAGTGGGCCTCGACCGGCCGCGATGAGCGAGCCCATTCGGCGAGGCGGGCGAGGGCGGCGGATGATCCGCCCAGGGTTCCGGTCAGATAGAGCAGGTGGCCGGGGCGGGCTGTGGAACGGAGCAGGGCCTTTCCACGGGGAAGCGAGCCGATGAGGACGATGTCGGCGAGGGGGATGGGCGACTCGGCGAGGTCGCCGCCGGCGAGCGGAGTTTTGTGGGCCGCGGCCAGGGCGAGCAGGCCGTCGAGGAAGCGCGTGGTCCAGGTTGGCCAGGCGGGTTGTGTGGGCGGGGTGGTGCGGCGGCGGGCTGCGGAGGTGGTGAGCCGGCGCGGCAGGCCGAGCGAAAGAAAGGCGGCGATGGGGCGGGCGCCCATGGCGGCCAGGTCGCTGAGCCCGCGGGCCAGGACCCGATGGCCTACGGATTCGGGGGGGTGCCAGTCGAGGCGGAAGTGGCGGCCAGCGATGGAGAGGTCGGTGGTGACGGCCAACTCCTGGCCGGGACGGGGACGAAGCAGGGCGCAATCGTCGCCGATGCCGAGGCGCAGGACCGTCGAGGAGGCATGGGTTGCGCGGCTGCGGATGTAGCGGAGCATGGCCAGTTCGCCGTGATCGAGGTCGCTTGCGGGAATGGCGGGGCGGGATGGCACTTCTTGAGGATAGGGCAACCAAGCGACCAGGGACCAGGGGCTAGGGACCAGGGACTAGGGACCAGGGACTAGGGAACAGCGACCAGGGACCAGGGAACAGGGACCAGCGACCAGGCACCAGGGACCAGCGACCAGGGAACAATTGTCGGTGGTCGGTTGTAGGGGGCCGGT